>Ga0207712_10000710_pt1 | contig 25712 bp, 34 predicted proteins | sample KBSS44metaG_FD_184402 | JGI IMG/M metagenome (GOLD analysis project Ga0207712, IMG submission 184402) | Switchgrass rhizosphere microbial communities from Kellogg Biological Station, Michigan, USA - KBS S4-4 metaG (SPAdes) (version 2) | ecosystem: Host-associated > Plants > Roots > Rhizosphere...
TAGATTGAAATCACGGGCTTCCGTAAGACTGCATTCCTTATCCTCACCGGGATGAACGTCGGGATGGTTCGGACACTCGACGTCCTGCAATTTATCCAGGCGAAAGCGGCCTTTACACGTGCGGCAGTCAACCAACGGATCATGAAACGTCTGCTCATGACCGGAATATTTCCAAACAAGGCGATTCTGAATGATCGAGGAATCGAGTCCCTCGATGTCGTCACGTTCGTAGACAAGCCAGTTCCACCAGCTTTTCTTTATATTGTTGGCAAGCTCAACGCCAAGAGGGCCGTAATCCCACGAACTGCCGAGGCCGCCATAGATATCCGACGCAGGAAAGACAAAGCCTCGACGTTTTGAAAGAGAGACGATCGTTTCAATATTTGGAGCAGACATAGATATCGATCAAAAGCTAATTGTTGAAAAGATGAATTTTATAACGAATTGCCTACGTTCAACAAAAATGCGGAGAAGTAAGCACCCGAAACCGCGCTTTCGGCCGGCAAACCCGATTTGCGGAGATGTTTCAGCACCTGCGAAGAATTGCTGAAATAATTTTACAGTGGGAAAGATGGTCATCCGCATGCGAGAACAGTTTTGCGGGTGCGAAGAATGGTTTTCACGCGAGCGGAAAATCGTTTTGGAAAACGTAAAAGGAGGCTCTCTTATGAAAATAGGAGCCTCTTACAAGCGTAACGCACGTGTAAACTTACGATTCGCTTCATCGCAACATGTAATTTTTCGCCGATCATTCAAACCGGATAGCAGATGTGGTCGAGCAGCCTCTGGCAATAACGTCTCCGTTTAATGTAAGAATCTCGGCCGCGTCGGTAGAAGTGTAGCTTTTGCCGCCGAGGTCGAGGTTAATCGAACTTCTAACAATAATTCTCCTGGTCAACGCGGGGTTAGGATCCAAGCTTAAAAATCGAAAGGCGGCGGAGTAGTCTCTGCTGGTATCATGATTCCAGACACCATGGCCAGGCAAAGATGTAACGCCCGCTTCTGGGATCGCGGTTTGCTGCATTGTGCCGCCTTGATCATAAGTGTTCATCGCGGGAAAAGTAACGAAGGGAAACCCCGAATCACAGTCGCGAAGTGTGACCTGCAGATCCCACGACCCTATAAGGGTAGTTTCATCCCCCTTCTTAACCTGCCCGCTTACCCAAACTTGCGCGAAGATCGAAAGCACCACGATCCCCATCACGGTAACGCCAATTTCCTTCATTAATCGTTTTTTCATTTTTTTTCCTTTTCTATCCTTTGAATTTCAGCCAAGTTAAATTTCAATTACGGCTGATGCGTGGCATAATCCATCGGAGCCGGCCTGAAAATCTTTAGAAACGTATTGAAAATTCTGTGAATCTTCTGAAAACGTGATAAGCGAATCTCAAAACCAAATTTACGAATTTGACGAATTCCGCGTTGATGTTTCTAAACGCTTGCTAACAAAGGGTCTTGGAGAGGAAACCCCGTTAACACCAAAGGTTTTCGATACTCTTATCTACTTAATTCGACATCGTGGTAAGGTGATCGCCAAAGATGAGCTGATGCGCGAGATCTGGACCGATTCCATCGTTGAGGAAAACAATCTAAATCAAAACATCTCGATTTTACGTCGTGTTTTCGGCGAGAAACCGGGAGAGCAGCGCTTTATAGTCACCGTGGCGGGCCACGGCTACCGCTTTGTCCCCGAAGTAACGGAAGTTCCATTTTCTAACTTTCGAACCCTAGGTTCAGCTACCATCGATGAAACAATAAGTCCAAACTCCAAACCTTTGACTCGAGAGTGGTTTACAGCACTTGCGTTGCTGGGGATTTTGGGGATCGGCACGATCTTGTATTTCTTATGGTCGGGCGGCTCAAGATCTGTTGATCCACCGATCAAAACGATTGCGGTGTTGCCATTCAAGCCTCTGGTCTTAGAAAACCGGAACGAAGCTATTGAGCTCGGGATGGCAGACTCACTGATCGCAAAACTCTCGAACGTTGAAGAACTGATTGTGCGTCCACTAAGTTCGATTCGCCGTTACAATTCACCTGAACAGGATGCCTTGGCGGCCGCGCGCGAACTCGGCGTCGAATCTGTTTTGGACGGGACTATCCAAAATTGGGGGGATCGTATTCGTGTGTCTGCAAAGCTGATTCGTTCGAGTGATGGCAAGCAATTGTGGACAGGACAATTTGATGGACGATCCACCGATATCTTTGCTGTTCAGGACGTGATATCGGAAAAGGTCGCGGCGGCTTTGAAGATACATTTGAGCGGACAAACAAAGAGGCATTCAACTGAGAATCTTGAGGCCTATCAGTTTTATATGAAAGGTCGATATCACATTGCCAAAGGAACCCCCCCCGATCTGTTGGCAAGCATTCCGTTTTTCGAGCAAGCGATCGAAATTGATCCGGAGTATGCTCTCGCTTATACCGGACTTTCACATGCTTTTGGCGTGCTGGGTCTGCTTGGCGATACGACTGTTCCGGAGACGGTCTCTAAGGCGAGGTTTGCCGAACAAAAGGCCCTAGAACTCGACGATACTCTCGGCGAAGCGCACAACACCCGCTGTATGGGAACATTTTGGTATGACTGGGATTGGGAATCGGCAGAAAAAGAGTGTCTCAAAGCCATAGAAATCGACCCAAACAACTCCGATTTTCATGGCAACTACGCTATGGTGCTTTCAAGTACCGGACGTCACCCGGAAGCTCTCGCCGAAGCGAAACGTTCGCGAGAACTTAACCCGCTCAATTTGGTACAGGTTGCGCTCGAAGGGCAATTTTTGATGTTCGCGGGACGAATTGACGAAGCATTGACTCAGCTGCGAAAAACATCCCAGCTGGAACCGAATTTCTGGATGCCCCATATGATCGCTGCCAGTGCGTATATCGAAAAAGGACAGTATGCCGAAGTGATTTCTGAATCCGAAAAGGAGTACTCGCTTTCAGGCACGAACGTTTACCCTTTCGGCATTTATGCCCTGGCGAAATCTGGAAAACGCGATGAGGCTGCTGCCGCGCTTAAAGAACTCATTAAGACATCGTCGACAAAACCGGTTCCACCATATAATATCGCCTTACTTTACAACGCTTTGGACATGCGTAAGGAGGCGTTGGAATGGCTTGAGAGAGCATATGAACAACGTGACCCGAAAATGACATTATTAAAAGTCGAACCGAAATGGAACAATCTTCGCACCGAGCCGCGCTTTATCGAACTGATCCGACAGATGAATTTTCAATAAAGAAACCTAACCCACCCGCAAAAAGAAAAAGTCGATATTCGTTCAAAATAAGAGACGTGGTGCCTTTCCCTAGAAATCCACGATCTGGCAAAAAAAAATGGCTCTATCCGATCGGACAGAGCCACAATTCTCGCGCATGCCTTTTCTGAAGGGCTTTATTCTTCGCCGCCGCCCGAAGCTTTGGCTTTTTCTTCCATCAAGACAGCCTTGCGGGAAAGCTTGACCTTGTTGCCTTCCTTGCCGATGCACTTGACGAGGATCTGCTGGCCCTCTTTTAGTTCGTCACGGACGTCTTTGACGCGTCGGTCCGAGATCTCGGAGATATGAAGCAGACCGTCGAGACCCGGCAAGATTTCGACAAACGCGCCGAAATCGACGATCCGTGAAACTGTCCCAAGATAAGTTTCTCCGATCTCGGCCTCCGCAGTCAGGGCCTTGATGCGGGCAACTGCCGCAGCTCCTGCTTCACCATCAGCGGTAGCAATAAGAACCGTACCATCATCAGAAATATCGATCTTGGCACCAGTTTCTTCGGTTATCGAACGGATCATCTTACCGCCCGGTCCAATAACGTCGCGGATCTTGTCCGGATGAATGTGAAGGGTGATGATGCGAGGTGCGTACGGCGAAATATCCCCACGCGGCTCGGCGATCGCTTTCTCCATGATACCGAGAATATGGAGACGGCCCTTTCTGGCCTGCTCCAGGGCTTCCTGCAGGATCATGGCGTTGATACCGCCGATCTTGATATCCATCTGCAGGGCCGTGATGCCCTCGGCTGTTCCCGTGACCTTAAAGTCCATATCGCCATAGTGATCTTCCGCACCGGCGATGTCGGATAGGATCGCATAGCGATTACCTTCCATAACCAAACCCATAGCAACACCTGCGACCGGACGCTTGATCGGGACACCGGCATCCATCAGACTTAAAATTCCACCGCAGACCGAAGCCATCGATGAAGAACCGTTTGATTCCGTAATATCTGAAACAATGCGAAGAGTGTAGGGGAAATCGGCTTCGTCGGGGAGAACAGCCTCGATGGCTCGGCGGGCAAGGTTTCCGTGACCGGTTTCGCGTCTGGAGGTTCCGCCGAAGCGTCCCGCCTCACCAACCGAATAGGGCGGGAAATTGTAATGGAGCATGAAACGGCGTTTTACTTCGCCCTTTTCAATGTCGTCCATGTATTGCTCGTCCATTTTGGTGCCGAGCGTTGTCGTAACGATCGCCTGCGTCTCGCCGCGCGTGAAGAGCGACGAACCGTGGACCCGCGGGAGCCAGCCGACTTCGCACGAGATGGGGCGGATCTCCGAAAACTTGCGTCCATCGGGGCGCCGCTTGTTCAAAAGCATATCCTCGCGAAAGATCTTTTCCTTGAGCTGGCCAAATGCTTTACCCGCCGTCCCACGAGCTCCCGGATCGTCCTCCGGGTAGCTTTCGATGACCTCTTTCTTCAAAGCGTCAAGTCCAGCATAAACCTCGATCTTTTCGCGTCCGGTCGAGTCCAGCGCGGCACGAAGCTTGTCGGTCCATGTCTTTTCGACATCCGCAACAATGTGCTCATCAAGGGCAGCCACCTCGAAAACCCGCTTGGTGATCTCAAGCGCTTTGCCCAGTTCCTTCTGCCACAGGCAAAGACGTTTGATCTCTTTGTGGGCAAGCATCAGAGCTTCGACCATAATGCTTTCGGCAACCTCGTTCGCCGCGGCCTCGACCATACAAATGGCTTCTTCCGTGCCGGCAACGATCAGATTTAGTTCCGAATCCCGCCGTTGGTCGTAAGTTGGATTAATTATGTACTTGCCGTCGATCAAGCCGATGCGGATACCGGCGATGGGATTCTCGAATGGAATGTCCGAAAGGTAGAGTGCACATGAGGCCCCCGTAATTGCAATAACGTCCGGATCGTTGTCCGAATCCGCGGAAATGACCGTTCCGACGATCTGCGTTTCAAAACGATAGCCGTCGGCAAACAAGGGGCGTACCGGCCTATCGATAAGGCGGCAAGTGAGAACTTCTTTTTCGCTCGGGCGGCCCTCGCGCCGAAAATAATTACCGGGTATGCGTCCCGCTGAGTAGCTGGACTCGCGATACTCAACGGTCAGCGGGAAAAAATCCAAACCTTCTTTCGCCGTCCGCGCACTGACTGCGGTAACAAGCAGCATCGTCTCTCCGTACTTAATTACGACCGAACCATCGGCCTGCTTGGCGACTTTTCCTGTTTCGACAACTAATTCTTTATCGCCAACTTTTATCGACTCTTTCAAATATCTTTTCTTTGACATCAATTTTCCTCTAAAAACAAAAACGGCCGCAAGCTTAAGTCGTGAAGCCCCGCCGTCTTTGGAAATTTCTTTTTATGACGATCAGTTCTATTCTTGGTCGGTGGCAAAATCGCTGTCACGTTCAGCAACCACCGGCAATATCTTCGCTAGAACCTATATGTTTTGGCCCGAAGCGGCCTGTGTCGCAGTTGACTGAGTTCGCCGAGTTCCAAAGTTTCGAAGTTATCGAACTCCGCAGCTTTGTTAACTTAGCCAACTCGGCCAACTATCGCCTCAATCCTAATTTTTTTATGATCTCGTGATATTCATTAATATCACGGCTTCGGAGATAATCCAGAAGCTTTCTTCTGCGCGAGACCATTTTCAGCAAGCCCCTTCGCGAGTGGTTGTCCTTGCTGTGCACTTTGAAGTGCTCAGTCAGCTCATTGATACGCTGCGTCAATAAAGCGATCTGCACCTGGGATGAACCCGTGTCCGTTCCATGAGTTTTGTAATCGCCAACTATCTTTTCCTTTACTTCTCGTACTGTTGCCATATTGCCTGCTTTAAATAGCCTCTCCTTGCTCGCAGTAACTCCGCCTTTAGGACGGTAACCGCAAAATTTCATTATTTATTCATTACCGGTTTATGGGAAATGACCTGAAAAACATTATACATTGTTCATTTTCCGTTTTCCATTCCCGAGAACTCTTCCATGAATTTCGTGGAAAAGCCTCCGTTCCGAAATCTCTCATCCGCCATTATCTTTTGATGAAGCGGAATAGTGGTTTTGATACCCTCTACCACCATCATATCGAGAGCCCGCTGCATCCGAGCGATCGCGAGTTCTCGTGTTCGCGCATGCACGATCAGTTTCGCGATCATTGAATCATAGTAAGGAGGCACGACGTAACCTGGGTACGCCGCCGTGTCCACTCGCACGCCGGGACCACCTGGAATGTTAAATGCAGTTATTCTGCCGGGGCTGGGAGTGAATTTTATCGGATCTTCCGCGTTTATGCGGCATTCGATCGAATGCCCGACGATCTGCACGTCTTCCTGAACATAGCCGAGGTTTTCCCCTGTCGCGATCATTATTTGATTTCGCACGATGTCGGCCAGCGTCACCATCTCGGTAACCGGATGCTCGACCTGGATGCGGGTATTCATCTCCATGAAGTAGAAGCTGCCGTCTTCATCGAGAAGGAATTCGAATGTTCCGGCACTTGAATAGCCGATCTCCTTACAGGCATTCACGGCAACGGCCCCCATCTTCGCACGCTGTTCTGGAGTGATCGCCGATGACGGTGCCTCTTCAAGGAGTTTTTGATGTCGTCGCTGGATCGTGCATTCGCGCTCGCCTAAATGAATACAATTTCCGTGCTCGTCCGCGAGGACCTGTATCTCAATGTGCCGAGGCCGCTCGATGTAACGCTCGATATAAACAGCCCCGTTCTTAAATGCGGCGAGTGCTTCGGTCTGAGCAGTTTCAAGCTGAACCTCCAGCTCTTCTTCTTTCCGCACGATCCTCATTCCGCGACCACCGCCGCCCGCAGCTGCCTTGATGATCACGGGAAATCCGATCTCGCGCGCAAGCTTTATTGCTTCTTCGGCTGAGTCGATCGGATCAGGACTGCCAGGAAGGATGGGCACGCCGGCCGCCTGCATCGTTCTGCGAGCTTCAACCTTATCGCCCATCATGGCAATGACACTCGGCTTCGGACCAATGAATTTTATATTGCAGTCTTCGCAGATCTTTGCGAATGTTGCCGATTCGGCAAGAAACCCATATCCGGGGTGAACGGCATCGACGTTGGTTATCTCAGCCGCACTGATGATGGAGGGAATGTTCAAATAACTTTGGGCAGAGGGTGGTGCACCTATACACACGGCTTCATCTGCATAGCGAACATGAAGGGCTTCGCGGTCCGCTTCAGAATGCACGGCGACTGTCTTAATGCCCATCTCCTTGCACGTCCAGATGATCCGGCAGGCGATCTCGCCCCGGTTAGCGATCAGTATTTTGCGGATATCTCGATTGCTCATCAAAAAATTAGCCACGAATTACACAAATCACACGAATAGAAAGCAATATTTAATTCGTGGCATTCGTGTTATTGGTGGCTGAAAATTCTATTTCTTGATCCCGAAAAGCGGCTGACCGAATTCAACCGGCTGGCCATTCTCAACGTAAATCTTAACTATCTCGCCCGTCGTTTCTGCCTGGATCTCATTCATCAGCTTCATCGCCTCAACAATACAAACCACAGTTTCCGGAGATACGTGGCTGCCCTCTTTTACATAGGCGTCTTTTTCGGGACCCGGCGACCTATAAAATGTACCAACGATCGGAGATGTGATCTTGAAGAGATCCTCTTCCACCTCTGCCCCGGGCGGTTCATCGATTGTTGACGCGATCGTCTGAACGCTCGCAGCCGAAACCGGTGTGACACTAGGTTGAACGGCTTGAATCGCAGAGGGAGCAGTCAGCTTACTAAGACGAACGCGGATGTTCTCGTTTTCAAACTCGAAATCGGTGAGCCCGTGCTTGTCGACAAGATCCGCAAGTTCACGAATCTCGTCTATGTTTAGCGAAGGATCCGATACGCTGCTCTTCTTTTTCGAGCCAGCCCGGCTCTTCCCACCGGTGCTTTCCTTTTCTTTCGCTTCCGCGCTGGCTGTGGTTTCACTCATGCCTGCAGTTATTCTCCTCAGCTTATCCCTTGGCCGCAAGTTCGCGGGGATTGTCGACGAGCTCGATAACCGCCATCTCGGCATTATCACCTACTCGCCTCCCAAGCTTAATTATCCGGGTATAACCGCCGTTGCGATCTTTGTAGCGTGTACCTAGTTCGTCAAAAAGCCTCTGGACGGCTTTAACGCCGGCAGTCCTTTCGATCTTGTCCTTAGGCTCGCCTTTTTTGCCGCGAAAGCGGCTCTGGTCGGCCTTGAAAGTGCTGTTGCCGGCATGGAAAAAGCGTGCTGCCTGGCGGCGGAGGTGAACCTCGCGAAGCTTTCCGTCAGCGCCGTCTAGGTCCTGGGCTTTTCTGGCGAGAGTGATAGCCTTTTCGACAAAGGGGCGAAGCTCTTTCGCTTTATGCACCGTTGTTACGATGTGTTCTTTATCGGCGTTGATCAACGAAGTGGCCAAGTTGCGAAGAAGCGAGATCCTATGCTCGGTCGTCCTTCCCAATTTACGATGTGCTTTTAAATGTCTCATAACTACAGTGGTCAGTTGTCAGTGGGCAGTTGCAAGAGTGGCTTCGTTCAAACCGACCGCTCGCAACTGACCACCGACCACTATTCTAGTCTAAATCCCTGCCGCCAGATCCTGGTATCGGATTGCCCTGCTCGTCAAAGTCCATACCGAAATCGAGGCCCATTCCGTGAAGCAGGTCCTTGATCTCAGTTAAAGATTTCTTACCAAAATTCTTGGTGCCGAGCATGTCCTTTTCGCTTCGTTTGATCAGATCTCGTATCGATCGGATATCCGCATTCTTAAGGCAGTTATACGAACGGACCGAAAGCTCAAGCTCATCGACCGGCTTATCCAGAAGGTCGTTCCTCATCAGCGGTGGACGGGCAATATCCTCGTACTTATATTCCTCTTCTTCTTCCTCAAAGTTGATGAAGATCGACATGTGATCCTTTACCAGCTTTGCGGCAAGCCCGATCGAATCTTCCGGCTTTACGGAGCCATCGGTCCAAACCTCGATCGTTAACTTGTCGAATTCCGTATTCGATCCCTGTCGTGTCTTATCGACGTTGTAATTTACCTTCTTGATCGGTGTGTGGACCGAGTCGATCGGAATATATCCTACCGATAGATCCTCGTCGTTATTGAATTCCGCCGAAACATAGCCTCGTCCGCTCTTGAGCCGCATTTCCACATTAAGTGATCCACCCTGTCCGATCGTCGCAATGTGCACGTCAGCATCGAGAATCTCGACATCGCCGTCACCCTGAATATCAGCGCTAGTCACTTCACCGGCACCTTTCTTACTGATCGTTAAAGTTTTTGCTCCTTGCCCGTGAAGTCTGAACGGTACCTGCTTCAGATTCAGGATCACATCGGTAGCATCTTCGACCACACCTTTGATCGACGAGAACTCGTGCTCAACCCCTTCGATCTTGACAGCCGTGATCGCAGCACCCTCGATCGAGGACAGCAGCGCGCGCCGTATCGAATTGCCGACTGTGGTTCCGAATCCCCGTTCGAATGGCTGAGCATAGAACTTTCCGTATCTTTCGGTGAGGGTATCCGTTTCAACATTAAGTCGTCCCGGCATCTGGAAGTCTGTCCAATTATTGCTTTGTGTCATATTGTTCTATTTAAAAGTCACAGAAGTTGGCCTTGTCCCCGGTGCGTGCTAGCAAGAACAAACTTTCAGCACCGGCTACTTCGGCCAACTCGGTAAAAAACTACTTACTATAAAGCTCAACGATCAATTGCTCGTTGATATTCGCGTCAATGTCATCGCGCCTTGGCGATGCCGTTACGGTTACACTAAGGTCCTTTTCTCCGGCACTCAGCCACGCGGGTCTGCCGCGGCCAACGGCAGTCTGCCACGCCCCCTCAACATGAGCATTCTTTTGGCTTGTTTCTTTGACCGCAATTACGTCACCGACCTTAATCTGAAATGACGGGATATTCACCTTGCGACCATTCACCGTAACATGTCCGTGATTTACCAACTGACGGGCTTGCCTGCGAGACGTAGAAAAACCAGAGCGATAAACCGTGTTATCCAGGCGCCTCTCCAACATGAAAAGAAGATTCTCGCCAGTCACACCTTTCTGCCGGAGAGCCTTTTCGAAATAGTTGCGAAACTGCTTTTCCAACACAAAGTAAATTCGTTTTACCTTTTGCTTTTCGCGGAGTTGCTGACCATAGCCGGCAAGCATCTTGCGACGGGCTGCTCCGTGTTGTCCCGGTGGGTTTGTTCCCCGCTTTTCGATCGCGCATGAGGGCTTGAAGCATCGATCGCCCTTCAAAAATAATTTCGCACCTTCGCGGCGGCACAGTCGGCACACCGCATCTCTATATCTAGCCATTCTTGTTTTCTGCCTCCGAAATGATTTGCGACCTTAAGATCTCTCGACCTTATAGAAAATCAAATCATCCTCTTTATTCGGAAAAGTTTACAGAAAGCACGCCGCTCCCCTTCTTCCTTTCGATAACCAATAAAAATTCAAATCTCAGATCCTCGATTTTCACTTGCAAGTGGCAATTCCTTGAAAATCAAGAAATACGTCAAACTCGCCGTCGCTTCGGCGGTCGGCAGCCGTTATGCGGGATCGGCGTAACGTCACGAATTGACGTAACCCGGATTCCAGCCTGCGCGACAGCTCGGATGGCAGACTCGCGTCCTCCGCCAGGTCCTTTCACGCGAACCTCCACCTCACGCATTCCCGCCTCTGCCGCTTTTCTTGCGGCATCGCTCGCGGCCTGTTGGGCAGCGAAGGGCGTACCTTTTCTCGAACCGCGAAATCCCTTCGCGCCACTCGAAGACTGTGCCACTAAATTTCCATTAGTATCGGTGATCGAGATAAGCGTGTTGTTAAAAGACGCCGCAATGTACACGACACCGATAGGGATGTTCTTTTTCTCTTTCTTCTTGTAAGTCTTCTTTTTTGCTGCTGGTTTTGTTGCCATATTGTTGCTCGCGGCTCGTTCTTGGTTGTTCGTCGTCGCTAAAACAGCAATGAACGACACGCAACGAACGACCAACTAATTTACTTATTATTTCTTACCCGGTGCCTTCTTCTTGGCCACAGCGGCCTTGCGTGGACCCTTTCTGGTTCGTGCGTTCGTGCTGGTACGCTGTCCACGGACCGGCAGACTTCGCCTATGACGAAGCCCGCGGTAGCTGCCAATATCCATCAACCTCTTGATATCCATCTGTACGCGCTTTCTTAGATCACCCTCGATCTCACCTTGCGAATCAAGAATCGCACGAATCTTGTTGAGTTCGTCCTCACTGAGGTCGCGAATCTTCGAATCGACGCTGACGCTAGCCTCGTTGAGAATGGACGTGGCACGCGACTTGCCTACGCCGTAAATATAAGTCAAACCGATCTGTGCCCTTTTGTTGGGCGGTAAATCAACACCTGCTACACGAGCCATACTCTCTCCTGAAAAAACTTATCCTTGACGTTGTTTGTGCTTCGGGTTATCGCAAATCACACGAACTACGCCTTTCCGATGAATGATCTTGCATTTGTCGCAGATCTTTTTTACTGACGGACGGACTTTCATAACTTTCCTTTAACTACTTATATCTATACGTGATCCTTCCACGCTGCAGATCGTAAGGCGATAATTCGACCAAAACCTTGTCTCCAGGCAAGATACGTATGAAATTCTTTCTCATTTTGCCGGAAACATGAGCCAGCACTTGATGCTCGTTACCTTCGACCGCAACCTTGAACATCGCGTTAGGCAACGTCTCGAGCACCGTGGCGGTTACCTCGATCGCCTCTTCCTTCGACATACGTAAACAAAGCCAACCTGTCGTCGAGTTGGACAAACTCTTAATATTAGTCTTTTATTCTCTCTTTTTCAAGTCAAGCGACTGCAACTTCAGCCATCGATTCCATCCAGCGCTTTTTCTGTTCCTTAGTTAGCGTCAGAATCTCGGGTCCTTCCGCCGTTACAGCTAATGTATGCTCTGCATGGGCCGAAGGTTTCCCATCCAGCGTTACCACGGTCCAACCGTCAGAAAGTGTTCTGGTCTCATGAGTGCCTAGATTCAACATCGGCTCGATCGCAAAACAGTATCCGGCACGGATCTTTTCCCGCGTGCCGGGACGCCCATAGTTTGCGATCTGCGGCGGCTCATGCATCTGCCGCCCGATCCCGTGGCCGGTGTAATCCCGGACAATACCGTATCCGAATTTTTCGGCATGGTGCTGTATCGCCGCTCCAATGTCACCAATTCGTTTATTTGGATGGCATTGTTGAATTCCCAACTCGAGGCATTCCTCGGTCACCCTTATCAGTTGCGCAAGGTCATCGGCGATCGCACCAACCGGAACCGTCATCGCAGTGTCGCCGACAAAACCCTGGTATGTTGCAGCCATGTCAAGCGAGGCGATATCACCATCCTTCAACGGTGTCGTTTTTGAAAAGCCATGGACGATCTCCTCGTTAACCGAGGCGCAAATCGCGTATGGAAACCCGTGATACCCAATAAACGTTGGAATCGCACCAGCATCACGGATCATCTGCTCGGCGGCGTTATTAAGATCCATGGTCGAGATTCCCGGCTCGACCATTGTCCGCAAAGCCTCCCGAACCTCGGCAATCAACTCGCCGACGGCTCGCATTTTATCAATATCCTTGGATGATTTTGCGACGATCATTCTCTTACCATTAGAAAGCGGCCAAATGTTTCAACAATTTGGTGACTACTGCGACTTCGTGCTTCAAACTAACTTTTCAATCTGGCAATAAATATCTTCCACATCGCCTGTTCCGTCAAGCGTCCTCAATCGGCCCGATTTCTGATAATACTCGAGCAACGGTTTGGTCTCACTATCGTAAGTCTGGAGCCTTATCTCCACACTTTTTTCGCTGTCGTCTGCTCTTTGCTCAAGCTCAACATCCGGATGCATGTCGCACCTACCGTCAACTTTAGGAGCCTGAGAATAAATATTATAGATCTCATTGCAAACCGGACATTTACGCCGCCCAGTCAGCCTTTTGAATAGCTCTTCGCGAGGAACGTCAATTTCTATCGCCTGAATTTCTTTCCCTTGCTCCTTCGCCAACCCTTCAAGTTGCTCAGCCTGAATTGCAGTTCGAGGATAACCGTCCAGGACATATGTTCCGGCGACGTCGGTCTTCGAAGTTCTTTCTCGAACGATCCGATACGTAATGTCATCCGAAATCAGTTTTCCCGACGCCATGACCTGCTGGACCTCTCTCGCAAGCGGCGAATCCAGAGTCTTCATCTCGCGAAACATGTCTCCGGTCGAGATCTGAGGTATGCCACGGCGCTCTTGCAACAGCCTCGCCTGAGTACCTTTTCCCGCACCAGGCGCGCCGATCAACACAACAATCTTGCTCATAAACGGCAAATACGAATTACGAATTAACCATCAAGTTCAAATTCGTAATTCGTAATTCGAAATCTAGTATGCATCAGCTTCGTCGACCACGGAGCCGCGAACCCGCACCCAGGAATCCCTCGTAGTTCCTCATTACCAACTGGGCTTCGATCTGGGATACCGTATCCATCGCGACGCCTACGAGAATCAAAAGTGAAGTGCCACCAAAGTAAAACTGGTAGCCGAGACCCGTTGGAATCCAATTCAAACCAGGCGTTGCGGTGAAAAAATTATCGACCGACGATCCAATGAAGGGCAATCTGGCCACCCGGAAACCACTAAGCAGAAGCTGTGGCACAAACGCGACAAAGGCCAAGTAAATCGCTCCGACTGTAGTCAACCGTGTAAGGATCGAGTTCAGGTACTCTCCCGTCGGAGCACCCGGCCGTATTCCAGCGATAAATCCTCCATGCTTCCTTAAATTATCCGCAACCTCATCCGTATTGAAAACGATCGTAATGTAAAAGAATGTGAACAGGACGATCAGCGATAAGAACACGAATTCGTAGTATGGGTCGCCGCCATGGAATTGTTGAAAAAATGCATGAATCTGTGACCATGCCGACGTCGGGTTTGCAGGGTCCGCGGGGATTGCCGTAAAAATTGTCTGTGGCATCGCCAGCACCGAGGACGCAAAGATCACCGGGATCACTCCCCCCATATTGATCTTTAAGGGCAAGCTAGTTTCCTGTCCACGGAACGTTTGATTGCCCACACGTCTGCTCGCATAACTAATCGCGATATTCCGCCGTGCAGATTCAACGTAAACGATCAACGCGATCAACGCCACAAGCACAATAACGAGAAATACAACGCCAAGGGTCTGCGTTACGTCACCTGCACCAATACGGTCTGATATCTGTGCGACGCCTCGTGGCAAGCCAACGACAATACCGGCAAAGATCAGAAGCGAGATGCCGTTACCGACGCCGCGCTCGGTAATCTGTTCACCCAGCCACATTACGAAAATCGTTCCCGTCGTGAGGGTTATGACGATCATCGCAGTCGCCGTCCAGGTTGGAGCTATGATGCCATTATGGCTAAGCCAGCTCGCGACAAAATATGTCTGAATAGAACAAAGTACGACGGTCAGATACCGCGTCCACTGATTCATTTTCTGACGACCAACTTCACCCTCTTCCTGAATTTTCTTCACCGCCGGGGAAAGCACCGGAAGGAGCTGCATGATGATCGAAGCAGTAATGTACGGGGTCACTCCGAGGGCAAGAACCGAGATCTTCTGAAAATTACCACCGGAAAACAGATCGAGCACGCCAAGCAGCGTGCCGGCCACCGTCCCCCAAACTTCCTTCAGGCGGTCGGCGTTGATACCCGGCGACTGGATTTTCGACCCCAAACGGTAAATCGCCAAGAGCCCAAGAGTGAAGAGAATACGAGTTCTCAACTCCGGGATCTTGAACATATTCTGAATGGCGGCAAAAAACTTCTCCATACTGTTTCCTTGTGAATTCTATCTTAAACGCCAGTTGTGAAGGCAAAGAGGAATGCCGGGACTTGTCCATCAGCGAAAGTCCCTAGGCTGTCGCGGCTGGTTGTTTCACTATCTCCGTTGCCGTCCCCCCGGCTTTCTCGATCTTTTCTTTCGCGGTTTTGGTAAATCGATGCGACGATATTTTGAATGCCTTGGATACTTCGCCGTTGCCAAGGATCACAAGATCGTGTTTCGCTTTTTTGATCAACCCGCGTTCATGAAGCACCTCAGGGGTGATCTCATCGCCCGCTGTGAAGTTAGCCTCGATCTTTGCCAGGCTGATCTCGATCCACTGTTTTTTAAAGATGTTCGTGAAACCGCGCTTGGGCAATCGGCGTTGAAGGGGCATCTGCCCACCTTCAAATCCGGGACGGCTGCTGTAACCTGAGCGTGATTTCTGGCCCTTGTGTCCGCGGCCCGAAGTTTTACCGAGACCGGAACCAGGCCCTCGGCCAACCCTCTTTTTCTTATGCGTCGAACCCTTCGCCGGTCTTAAGTTATTTAACGATAAAGCCATTTTCTTTCCTCACTAGTGAATCGCAAACGTAATATCGTAAACGGCATTCCGCCAACGATTCTACGATCTATGGTTTACAAGTTCACTGTCTTATTCAACTATTCTCAAAAGGTGCGGAACTTTTGCCACAATACCACGCATCGCGGCATTGTCAGGTCGCTCAACAGTTTGGTTGAGTTTGGTCATTCCGAGACTCTTGATGACTTCCTTCTGCTTTTTCGAATAGCCTATGACGCTTCGGTAATATTGGATCTTGATGTTCCCGCTCTTTTCGTTTTCTGATTTCTTAGCCATCTTCTTGTTTTCGATCTTCACTTTCCGATCAAATAACGTAACCGTACATTGATCGGCAATCCCGAAATCGCAAAATTAAACCAATTCTTCCACTTGCTTGCCGCGAAGCCGGGCAACCTCGATCGGGTCCTTCATCCGCAGAAGGCCGTTGAATGTGGCGCGAATGACGTTATGATTGTTGTTCGATCCAAGGATCTTTGTGCGGACGTTGTGCACACCAAGCGATTGTAATACCGCACGAACGGCTCCGCCCGCAATCACACCGGTCCCCTGAGCCGCTGGTTTAAGCAGTACTCGGCCGGCTCCATACTCACCGATCATCTCGTGGGGTAAGGTTCCGTCAATAAGCGGGACGCGGATCAGGTTATTCTTGGCCGCCTCGACCGCCTTCTTAATGGCATTCGGGACTTCCTTTGCTTTACCTGTTCCAAAGCCGACATGTCCAGCCTCGTCTCCCACAACCACCAGCGCGGCGAACGACAAATTCTTACCACCCTTCACAACCTTCGTTACGCGGTTGATCGAGATAAGCTGGTCCTTCAAAATGAGTCCACCCGGAGAAATTCTTTGCTTATTCCTTGTCATTAGTTTTCTTCTTTTCGCGGCCCGTCCGTCGCCTCGTCCTTGTTAAGGCCGGCTACCCGAGTTGCATCCAGCAACGCCTTTACGCGACCGTGATAAACATACCCGCCTCGGTCAAAAACAACGCTTGAGATACCAGCTTTCTGCGCGCGCTCAGCAATAGCCTGGCCAACCTTTGCCGCGGCATCTATGTTGCCACCGGTTTTACCGGCCAAGGTCTTTTCCGTGGTCGACGCGGTAACAAGAGTCTGCCCACTGTTATCGTCGATCACTTGAGCATAAATGTGATTTACGCTGCGAAAAACTGCAAGCCTGGGCCGCTCAGCAGTGCCTTGAACCTTCTTTCGAATTCGGCTGTGCACTCCGCGGCGAATATCTGCTCTACTTTTCTGTGCCATAAACTTGATTCCATCTTCCGAATTTCCGATTTCAGATCACTCATAAATCTGAAATCTAGAATTCGTGATTTCAAAATTACTTACCAGTCTTCCCCGGCTTCAATCTATAAAACTTGTCAGCATACCGCACCCCTTTGCCCTTATATGCATCGGGCTTACGAAGACGATTTAACTCGGCGGCCACCTGTCCCAGTTTCTGTTTATCGATGCCGGTCAGCGTGATCGTCGTCTGATACTGGTTAATCGATGTTTTCGTATTAACTCGCTCAGCTTTTGCTTCGATACCTTCCGGAAGCGGAAACTCGATCGGATGAGAGTAGCCCAAAGCGAACACAATTTTCTTTCCCTGAACATCGGCCTTGTACCCGACGCCTACGATGTCCAATTCCTTCTTAAAGCCTTCGGTCACGCCGACGACCGCGCTATTCGCCAGTGCCCTGGCCAGCCCGTGAAACGCCTTAAAGGTATCGTCTCTTCGCTCCGCGATAAGATTTCCCTCTTCTTGCTTGAAGGAAACACCGTTCGGAATCGGCGTGCTGAGCGTTCCTTTTGGCCCTTTGACCTCGAGCTGAGCACTGCCGATATTAACGCTAACTCCCGCCGGGATCGAAATTGGTTTTTTTCCTACTCGTGACATAATCTTTCTGGTCTGCTGTTGCCCGTTTGTAATTTGCTGGACTGCCGTCAGCACCGAACAACTAACGACGAACAAATCCTAATAAACTTCCGCCAATATCTCTCCGCCAACGTTCTCTTGGCGCGCCTTCTTTCCGCTCATCAATCCACGTGATGTCGAAACAATATTTACGCCGTATCCACCCAAAACCTTTGGAATGTCGGCCGAGCCCACGTAAACGCGACGACCCGGACGCGAGATCCGGGAAAGATGTGTAATGGAAGAAATGCCTTTTGCGTCGTAGCGCAAAAAGACCCTGATCACGTACTTTCCACTGTCCTCTTTCGTCGTAAAGTTATTGATGTAACCCTCTTCCTTGAGGATTCTCGCGACTTCCATTTTCAGCTTTGAGCCCGGAATATCAACTCGCGTGTGATTCGCGGCAATTGCATTGCGAATTCGCGTCAGCATATCGGCTATTGGATCTGTCATTCTAATTAAACTCCGTACAAAAATTATGGCGGTTCGGCTAATTGCCGCCTGCCTTAATCAAAACCTACCAGCTTGATTTCACAACTCCCGGGATCTGTCCTTCGAGGGCCAGCTCGCGTAATGCGATTCGCGAAACGCCAAACTTCCTGAGATAACCGCGGCAGCGTCCTGTCTGCGAGCAGCGATTACGCACCCGTATCGGGCTGGCATCTCGCGGCAGTTTTTGCAGCTTGATCACCGCCGCATCAACTTCCTCGGGTGTAGAACGCGGATTGTTGATCGCCTTCTTGAGTTCCGCACGACGCGAGGCATAGAGCGTCACCATCCTTTTGCGTTTGTTGTTCTTAACTACTTTGCTAATCTTTGCCATGTTGATCTGTAAATTTATTGCCTGAACGGCATTCCCAGTGCTTTCAGTAGCGATCGTGCCTCGTCATCATTTCTCGCAGTAGTAACGATCGAGATATTCATTCCACGCGTCTTGTCGACCTTATTAAAATCGATCTCCGGAAAAATCAACTGCTCGCGAATGCCTAAGGTGTAATTGCCACGACCATCAAAAGCCTTTCCGGAAATTCCGCGAAAATCACGCACACGCGGCAACGCAACGGAAATGAGTCGATCGAGAAATTCATACATCCGGTCGCCTCGCAGTGTGACCATTGTTCCAATGTTCATCCCTTGACGGAGCTTGAAAGCCGCGATGGATTTCTTTGCCTTAGTGATAACGGGTTTCTGTCCCGTGATCGACTTTAGCTCCTCCGTTGCGACATCAAGGATCTTGGCGTTACTGCTCGCTTCGCCGAGACCCATGTTGACGACGATCTTCTCGATCTTAGGCACCGCCATAGGATTCTTGATGTCGAATTCTTTCGCGAGAGATCCGGCTACCTCATTCTTATATTTTTCTCTTAATCTGGCCATTGCCCGAGTTTCTCCTAAATCTCTGTTTGGGTCTCGCGGTCACGCGTTTCCAAACCAGAAAACTCTATTCGTCTTTCTTCTCTTCTTCGTCTTTTTTCTTTGCTTCTTTTTTGTACGAACTGCTATCGGCAATCATTTTTCCACTCTTCGCGACGCGGACCTTTTTACCGTCTCGAACTTCGTACTTAACTCGGGTTGGTTTTCCCGTATCCGGGTCGACCAAAGCTACGTTTGAAATATTCACCCAAGCTTCTTGTTCTTTGATGCCGCCTTCCACATTCATCTGCGGAACCGCCTTTCGATGACGTTTTACGATCATTGCACCTTCGACCTTCACCTTGCCGTTTCGTGCGTCAACTCCGATCACTTTGCCGCGATACGGCTGGCGCTTTCCAGCAGAGTCATAGCGGTTAAATTCCTTGCCCGCAATGAACACGACCTGGTCGCCGCGCTTAATCCTGCTCTTTACCGTTCCTGTCTTTTCCGTTTTCATCTCTTTATCTAAGACTTTCTACCGCCTATATGACCTCGGGTGCCAATGACACGATCTTCATGAAATTCTTTTCGCGAAGCTCACGAGCAACTGGTCCAAAAACACGTGTGCCAATAGGGGTTCCATCATCCTTTATCAAAACCGCAGCATTCTCGTCGAATCGAATATATGTCCCGTCCTTGCGTCGAACTTCCTTACGGGTTCGTACGATCACGGCGTTATATACTTTGCCTTTTTTAGCGGTACCATCCGGAACTGCTTCTTTAACCGTAACTTTGATCTTATCCCCGAGCCGCGCGATCTTACTCGTAGAGCCGCCGATCGGCATGATCATTTCAACGCGTTTCGCCCCGGAATTATCCGCAACGGCCAACGAGGTCTGCATCTGAATCATAACTTTTCTCCGGTAAGCACCTTTGCCGTGATCAATAGAAGATCCAACTTCTCCGCTTACCACTTACGCTAACTACAATTTTTACAACTCCGCCTTCTGAATTATCTCGATCACGCGCCAACGCTTTCGCGCCGATAATGGCCGCGTTTCCTGGATCTTTACCTTGTCGCCGATCTTTGCGCCAAGTTCGTCATGAGCCATAAATTTCTTTCGCTTTTTGACGTACTTACGATAGACCGGATGTTTGACGAGGCGATCGACACGAACGACAACCGTTTTTGTCATCTTATCCGACGAAACGATCCCTACACGCTCCGCGCGCTTCGATGTTTTTGTCGATGAGGTCGCTCCGGCCGGGGTCTCTTTCTTGGAAGCCGTCGCCATCACCTTCGGTTTTTCCTCGGCTGCGGGAGCCGCGGCTTTTACCGCCTCTTCGACCTTAGTGTCTACAGACTCGGTTTCCGTAACTTCAACCGGCGTTCCTTCAACTACTTCTTCTTTCTTTCTTGGCATTTTCTTTTTTACCGTTTGCTCTTACGATTGCTTCGGATCGATCTTCTGCTGTCCCAGAAGGGTGTAGACCCTCGCCAACGTTTTCTTTTCGCGGCGGATGTCGTTTACTGTTTCGCCGACGCCGAGCGCTTTTCTGAACTTCAATCGAAAAAGTGACTCCTTCAGTGCGTCCGCCTGCTCACGAAGCTCGTCCCCGCTCATTTCGCGAAGCTGATCAAGCTGTTCTTTCCGTTTCATTCTCTTAAACGATGCCTCCTTCCAGATCGGCACGGCTCACAAATTTTGTCTTGAGCGGAAGCTTCTGCGCCGCGAGCCGCATGGCTTCGCGAGCCAATGCTTCATCGACTCCCTGTATCTCGTACAAAACACGTCCCGGCTTAACGACCGCAACCCAATGATCAGGAGCACCCTTGCCGCTTCCCATACGGGTTTCCGCCGGCTTCTTTGTGATCGGCTTATCGGGAAACATTCGGATCCAGATCTTGCCCCCGCGCTTTACGTGACGCGTCATCGCAATACGAGCCGCCTCGATCTGGCGATCCGTGATCCAACCTGCCTCTAATGTTTTAAGTCCAAAATCACCAAAGCTGAGTTTTTCGCCACGCGTCGCTTTACCGCGCATGCGGCCCTTCATCACTCTCCGGTGCTTGACCTTTTTCGGCATCAACATAGCTTAATTACCTCAAAAACAATTCCAAATTCCAAATTCCAGATCGAATCCAAATTTTGGAATTTGGAACCTGGAATTTTTCAACTCTTATCGGTTCCTATCGTCCCTTCGCGGTCTGCGATCCCCGCGCCCGCGCCCTGCAGAACGGTCGGCTTTAACTTCATTCATCGGGTCGCTGGTCGTTCCGCGGGCCATCGATGCATTCGGATCGAGAATCTCTCCGCGATAGATCCAAACCTTGATCCCGATGATCCCGAAAGTCGTCAAGGCCGTCGCAAATCCGTAATCCACGTCCGCCCGAAGCGTATGCAGCGGGAGACGGCCTTCAAGTGACCACTCGGTTCGAGCGATCTCCGCGCCATTCAAGCGCCCCGCGATCATTACTTTAATCCCCTGAGCACCGAATCGCTGCGATTCTTCCATCGTCTTTTTCATCGTACGACGAAAGGCGATGCGCTTCTCGAGCTGCTGGGCGATCTTTTCGGCCTGAAGCTGAGCGTTCAACTCGGGGTGACGAATCTCCTGAATGGAAATAAGCACCTCTCGTCCGGTCTTACGCGACAGATCCTCGCGCAGCTTTTCGATCTCGGCTCCTTTTCGTCCAATGATTATTCCCGGACGAGCAGTATAGATGATGATCTTAAGACGGGTGGCGGCACGTTCAATATCGATGTGCGAAACCCCACCGCCGCTAAAACGCCTTTTCAGGTCCCGCTTTAGCTTGAGATCCTCGGCCAGAAATGTCGCGAATTCCTGTTTCGCAAACCAGTGCGAGTGCCAATCCTTGTTGTATCCGACCCTAAAGCCGTATGGATGAACTTTTTGTCCCATATCAAAAACCTTTTATTTCTCTTCAGCTTCCTCGCTCGTCTTCGCGTCTGCGGCTGTCGTCGGCGTCTCATCGACCGCCGGAGTCTCTTCGGCTGGTGTCGTTCTTGTTTCTACCGACTCTTCAGCAACGGCCTCAGCAGTCTGTGCCTCGACTGCTTCCTTGGCCTTCTTAGTCTCTTTCTTTTCGGCGGCTTTCTTGGCCGGAGCCTTTGCTTTCCTCTCTCCGCCATCCGCCTTCTTTGCTTCCGCCCTCTTCGCTCTGGCGGCCTCTATCTTCAGGTCTTTCTCCGTCTTAGCTTTCTCTTCGCTCGTAACCTCGATCGTGATATGGCAATAATGACGCTGCTCTCTATAGGCTCGTCCCTGAGGAGCCGGACGCATTCGTTTACGGCCTTTCGTAGGCCCCATGTCCACGAAGCAGGTCTTAACCCACAGTCCGTCCGGATCGATCGCAACATTTTGCTGCTCCGCCTTATAGGTTGCGTTCGCAATCGCAGAGTTTAGGCATTGCGCGATGGGCTGAGCCGCACGTTTGTCGGTAAATTTCAATATTGACAGAGCCTGCGACACGTTGCGCCCGCGAATCAGATCAATGACCAAGCGTGTCTTTCTGGGGCTGCCTTTCAGGTACTTTGTTTTTGCTATCGCTTCCATAATCTTAGTGAATCGTGAATCGTGAATCGTAAATAGCCGAGGTCCGAGCCCGTTCTAATCACGATTAACGATTTACTATTTACTTCCTCTTCGCCATCTTCTCCGCTTTGGTTCCCGGATGCCCTTTGAACATACGCGTCGGTGAAAATTCACCCAACTTGTGTCCAACCATGTTCTCGGTGACGAAAACCGGAATGTGGCGTTTGCCATTGTGAACACCGAAAGTCAATCCAACCATATCGGGCGAGATCGTGGAACGCCGCGACCAGGTTCTGATCGCAGGTGGCTTTTTCCCACCTTCGGAGATGCGCCTCAAAGTCTTTGAAAGGCTGAGATCGATAAAAGGACCCTTTTTTAATGAACGTGGCATAACTAAATTTCAAATTTCAGATTTCAAATTCCAAATCCTGAATCTGGAATTTGGAATTTGGAACTATTTCCTCCTCCGGTCCTTCACGATCATGTTGCTCGTGCGTTTATTTCGTCTTGTCTTGTAACCTCGCGTCGGCTGTCCCCAAGGTGTAACAGGATTACGTCCGCCTGAGGTTTTGCCTTCACCACCGCCGTGGGGATGGTCGACCGGGTTCATCGCAACTCCGCGGACCTTCGGACGTTTGCCCATCCAGCGGCTGCGACCCGCCTTACCAAGCGAGACGTTTTCATGCTCCGTGTTCCCGACTTGTCCAACGGTCGCCATACATACAACGGGAACCTTGCGGACTTCCCCGGATGGCATCCTAAGCTGTGCGTAATCGCCTTCTTTTGCGACGATCTGTGCAAAGCCGCCAGCCGAACGAACCATCTGCCCGCCCTTTCCGGGTCGAAGCTCAATATTGTGAACTTCTGTACCAAGCGGAATGTTCTTGATCGGCAAGGCATTTCCAGGAAGGATATCCGCTTCCTCGCCGCTCAGGATCATCGTGCCAACTTTCAGCCCGACGGGGGCTATGATGTAACGCTTCTCGCCATCAAGATAGTTGATCAGTGCGATGTGGGCCGAGCGATTCGGGTCATACTCAAGCTGAGCAACCTTTCCGGGAATCCCGGCCTTGTCGCGTTTAAAGTCGATCACGCGATAGAAACGCTTATGGCCTCCGCCTCGGCGGCGTACTGTTATACGTCCATCGCTATTGCGGCCTGAAATTCTCTTTTTCGGTTCGAGCAACGATTTCTCGGGTGTCGCTCCCGGCGTCAACTCGTCGCGCGTCAGATATGTCTGATAGCGTCGTGCCGGCGAAGTCGGTTTTAATCTCTTGATTCCCATATCTCAATTTGGGATTTTGGATTTGGGATCTTGGATTTCAAATCCGCAATCCGCAATCCGCAATCCGCATTCCTCAGATCGCTTCCGCGTAGTCCACCATCGGCTCGCCTTTTTTCAAAGTGACGTAAGCCTTTTTCCAATCCGCCCGACGTCCTTGTTGGCGGCCTCGCCGCTTCATTTTCCCTTCGTACTGGACAGTTCGAACCGCTGCTACCTTTACGTTAAATATCTCTTCGATGGCGCCTTTGATGTCAGTCTTCGTCGCCTTGCAGTCAACGCGAAAAGTTAGCACCTGTCCAGCCTTGCGGTCACTGTTTTCATCGGTGGAATCTTCCTTAAGAATGACGCTCTTTTCTGTCACAACCGGAGACTTCAATATTGCCCAAACTCCCAACTTACTCATCGTCCGCTGCCTCCTTATTGGTCGCCGGAGCCTCTTCCTTCAAAACCTTTTTTGAACCCTTCTTCGGAGCATGAGCTTCCGTCTCACCGGCCGCAACTTTCGGTTTTGCCTCTTTCTTGGCCTTAGGCTTAACTTCCGTTTTCGCCTCGACTACCGGAATTTCTTCTTTTGCCCCCTCACGTGCCGGATCCAGAAGAGCAACGAGCTCTTCGATCGCCGTCTTCGTGATCAAAAGCTTTTCGTGGTAGAGCAGATCGTAGATATTTAGTCCGAAACTATTGGTTATCTTCGTCTTCTGAACATTTCGCGAGGACAGCACCAGGTTTGCGTTGTCCAATGAGTCAACGATCAATGTTTTCACCTGAGCGTTCTTTTCGATCAACCCGAGCGAACCTAAAACCGAAAGAAATTCTTTCGTCTTCGGATTCTTTATCCCGAATTCATCGATCACGATCAGGTTGCCTTCGCGCAGCCGCTCCGAGAGAGCCGAACGCAATGCACCGCGACGCATTTTTTTCGGCATCTGGTATGACCAGTCTCGCGGCTGTGGGCCGTGTACGTTACCGCCGCCCTTCCATAGCGGTGAGCGAAGTGACGCGATACGGGCACGCCCGGTTCCCTTCTGCTTCCATAGCTTTCTGCCCGAACCGGAAACGTTTCCGCGAGTCTTGGTTGCAGAAGTTCCCTGTCGGCCGTTGGCCTGAAAATTTACGACCGCCGCATGGATCAACGATTCATTTAGCTCCACACCAAATACGGCATCGGAAAGGCTGATCTCGCCGACCTCTTTATTCTTCAAATTGCGAACCTTCACGGTAGGCATAATCTCTCACTCCATTCGAGTCTTGGAAGTCTGGTCAGTCTCGGAAGTCAAGGAAGGAAACCATCCCTGGCTTTCAAGAACTCGCGGACTTTCAGGACTTTTTCACTACTACCAAACTTCCATTCGCTCCAGGTACGGCGCCGCGAACCATCAACAGATTGTTCTCGATATCCACCTTAGCCACGGTCAAACCCTTTACTGTCACCCGATCGTCACCCATATGGCCTGACGAACGCGTACCCTTAATTACCCGCGAAGGATATGCCGACTGTCCGATCGATCCTGGTTCGCGAACGTTCATTGAACCATGCGATTCAGGACCACGCGAAAACTTATGACGTTTGATCGTTCCGGCGAACCCTCGCCCTTTCGATTTTCCGACGACCTCGACCGCATCGCCATCGGCAAACAGATCGACTTTAACCTGATCGCCGATAGTGGCTTCCGGCTCATCTACAAGGCGGATCTCTTTGAGAACACGGGTCGGTGGAATACCGCCGCCAGTCTTTTCGAAATGGCCACGAAGCGGTTTCGTCACATTTTTCAATCTGATCGGCTTCTCTTCAACGAGACCGAGTTGGACCGCGTTATAACCGTCCCGTCCGGCAGCGCTTTTTGTCTGGACAACAACGCAAGGACCGGCCTTGATGACGGTCACCGGTGTAACGGTTCCATCTTCACCAAAGAGCTGCGTCATTCCGACTTTTCTACCAATGATTCCGCTTATCATAATCTTT
>Ga0207712_10000713_pt1 | contig 25609 bp, 24 predicted proteins | sample KBSS44metaG_FD_184402 | JGI IMG/M metagenome (GOLD analysis project Ga0207712, IMG submission 184402) | Switchgrass rhizosphere microbial communities from Kellogg Biological Station, Michigan, USA - KBS S4-4 metaG (SPAdes) (version 2) | ecosystem: Host-associated > Plants > Roots > Rhizosphere...
GGAGCGTGTACTTTAGCCAGTGCTTCGCTTTGCGGCATACTGTAACGACAGCGCGGACAGATGCGGCGCACCAGGCGCTGGGCAATAACTACTTCTAGCGTCGAGGCCAGCAGAAACGGCTCGATCCCCATGTCCACCAAGCGTGGAATCGACGTCGAGGCGTCATTGGCATGGAAGGTGGATAGCAATAAGTGGCCGGTCAGTGCGGCATTGACGCCAATCTCGGCTGTTTCACGGTCGCGAATTTCGCCGACCAAAATAATGTCAGGGTCTTGCCGTACAATCGAACGCAGACCCTTGGCGAACGTCATGCTGCCTTCCTCACGGACCTGAATTTGATTGGTGCCGGCCATTTTGTACTCTACCGGATCCTCGATTGTCGTGATGTTCACGTCCGGCTTATTGAGCATTTTCAGGAGGGAATACAGCGTCGTCGTTTTGCCCGAACCAGTCGGTCCGGTGGTCAGGATCATGCCAAAGGGTTTGGCAATCGCTCGTTCCACAATCGTGCGGTGCGCTTCGCTCAGGCCCACATCGGCAAAACTAAAACCGGCCACATATGAGCCTAGAACACGCATCACCACTTTTTCGCCCTGCACGGTTGGTATCAGCGACACGCGCAGGTCAACTTTCATGTCGCCCAACTTGCGCTGGGCAGCACCGTCTTGTGCCGTGAGGTGCTCATCGATACGCATGGCGCTCTCGACCTTGATGCGGTTCAGAATATTGTCGTAGTACTCTTTGGGGAGTTGTCCTGCCTCGCGTAAACTACCATCCACCCGGAAACGCACCTCAACATGATCGTCACGAGGCTCAAAATGAATATCGCTGGCTCGGTAGCCGAGCGCGTCCTTGATAATCTCGTCGACAATCTCCGGTGCCACCCGGCTACTCTCTTTAATGATCTTCGAAAAGCGAGTAGCGAGCGGCTGCTCGTATAGTTCAAACGCTTGGTCGATGTATTCCGGCAAGGTGTAGGCGAGGCTGATCTTTTTGTGCGGGAACAAAGCGATGACTTTGGCAGACTCTATTTTCTCAGGAGCGTCGGTGGCGACTTGGACAATCGTAGCGTCGGCTCGGATGACCACCAGACGCATGGCCCGGGCCGTGGTCTCGGGCAGCATATTGACGGATTCCTTACTCGCCGGTTTGGCCTCCAGGTCTGCGAACGGCAATTTGTAGCCTTCGGCCAGGGCTTGGCCGAGTAGCGTTTTCGTCAAAAGCTCGTCACGAATCAGGTAATCGATATAGCCGGCACTATCATGTGCGGTTTTTTCGGCTGCAGCACTATCCGCCGGAGAGATGTAACTCTCTTTCAGCAGGACTGCTTTGATTTTTTCGATACTTGGATACATGCCCACCCGCACCAGCCCGTATTCAGGCCTTCTTTACTTCCTCGACAATGACCGATAACGGCGTATCAGCTTTGATGAAATACTTTTTGGCACCCGCCGCTAGCACACGGCCTTCGTCTTCGCGTTGGCTTAGGTTGGATAGTACAAACACCGTGGCATGGCTCGGCCGACCCTCTAGTTCCTTCAAAACAGCAAAACCGTCCATGACCGGCATCATCATGTCGAGTAAAATAACGTCAAAGTCTTCTTGATTGATAAGGTCCATGCACTGTTGGCCATTACTGGCTATCTTGGCCGTGAAACCCTCATGCTGCAGCTTCAGTTGGAGCGCCCGGGATAGGGCACGCTCATCTTCAACGATTAATACACGTTTTGTGGCCATGGTATCTCCTTAGGAGGCTTACTATCATTGTAACATGCCGCTTACGCCTGGGGCGAAATGAGTGGATTGGAATCATCGGAACTTGGCATAATTGGTGCGGGCAACGGGGGCATTGGTGCTTGACCGCCCGGCGCACGACCGACGTCGTCCGTATTGTCGGCAATGAAGCTCCGGATCATGCCGATAATTTCGTCTAGGCGATATTCTGCCTTCAGAATGTATTTTCTGGCGCCGAGGGCCAACATGTTGCTGACTTTGTCGGGGCTGGCCGAGTTGCTCACCACAATGACCGGAATATTTTGCCATGCCGGCGTAGCCTTAAGCTGCTGCATAAACGCCAAGCCATTCATGTCCTTGAGGTAGTAATCGAGCCACACAGCGTCGGGGAGCGTATCCAGGCTGCTCAGATAATCAACGGCTTGCTGACCGCTGGAACACGACAGCACATCCATACCTGATAGCTTTAACTTCTTAGTAATCGCTTGGAGCAATAGGGTCTCGTCCTCGACGACCATGATGGTGGGCATTTGTTTTGTCATAAGATATCCTTTCGCTTTTATATGGCGTTATACATCACACATCGAGTGTGACCTCGCCTTGCTTGGCCTTCATGCCGCTCATCGGCATGCTGAACCAGAAGGTTGTGCCTTTGCCTTCTTCACTCGAAAACCAAATTTTGCCACCCGACGATTCAATAATGGCCTTGATGAGGTATAAACCTAGTCCCGTACCATCGGTTTCAACTTTCACGGCGTTGGCCGCCCGGAAAAACTTCTGGAAGACACGCGCCTGCTGATCTTTCGGAATGCCGTAGCCATTGTCGGTCACCTGCGAAACAATTTGATCCTCTTTGCGCGAAACAAATACGGCGATTTCGCCACCTTTGGGCGTGTACTTAATCGCGTTGGTCAGCAAGTTGAGGTACACCTGACCGATGAGCCGCGGATCCAAATTAATTTGTGGCAAATCGTCGTGCACACTGATTACCAGATTCTGCTGTTTCTCTTCCAACTTCGCTTTGAGGTCGTTGACAATATCCGATACCAGCTTCTTGATATCAGTCGGCTTTGGGTCAACCATGATGCGACCAGATTCAATACGCGAAATATTAAGCAAGGCGTTGACGAGATCGATCATGCGCTCTGTCGACGAGGCAATATTGTTGGCGAAATCGAGCTGTTCGGGCTGGAGCTCACCGGCATCACCGGACGCCAACATTTCGCTAAACCATTTGATGGCGCTCAGCGGCGTGCGCAGCTGGTGCGAGGCCAGCGAAATAAATTCGGTCTTCATGCGATCAACTTCTCGTTCTTTGGTGACATCACGCAGCACCGTGATCGCACCAGTTACCTGCTCGCCATTTTTAATGGGGCTGGCTGTTATGTTAATGAGCAACTTACGATTGCCGCTGGCGTGGAACCCAAAGACGTCATTGACGCCCACGCCATTCTTGAGCGAAATAAAGCTCGGTCGCCGTTCCGTGGGCAACGGCTGCTCGGCAGTCGGTTCAGGCCCGTACAGCTGATAGACATCCTGCACGAGTTTTCCGATAACGGGCGTCCCTTTGGGCAGCTCAAGCAATCTACTCGCCACATCGTTGATGAGCGTGATGCGGCCCTCGCCGTCAACTGCAATTAAACCCTCGCCCATGCTTTGCAGCATGGCTTCGTCGCGTTGTTGCGCATATGCTTGGCGACGGTACGCCTCTTTGAGCCGCTCGGCCATTTGGTTGAAGGCGGTACTGACGGCACCGATTTCATCTCTTGACTTGACAGCAATCGGCTGCGAAAAATCACCACTGGCAATTCGCTGCGCCCCAACTTTAATATGAGACAGTGAACGGGCAATCCAGCTCGACACCACCACACCTAAAAGCAACGCCAACACCACTGCCGAGCCGGTCAATATAATGATCGCTTCACGGAATTTAATAACCGTTCCACCGACTTCGGTATCGGCTTGGTTGACGTGCTTCCCCTCCACGGCCAGAGCCTGGTCAACGGCCGTCTTAAGCCCAGCTTGGGCTTGGTTGAACGACCGCTCAAGTTTATCGGGTACGGTGGCCCGGCCAGCAGCGGCATCGCCGACGGCTTGTGATTGCGTAACGACCTCATCCACGGCCTCCATGACCGCTTGGGCGTTAGCATCGTTCAGCACCACCAAGCTACGGTAGTGAGCCTCTTCTGATTTGAGTTGTACGGCACTTTTTTTAAGCTCCGCATCATACGCAGTATGGTCAAGCGCAGCACCGGCCAGCGTTCCATACTGGTACTGCACTGTTTGGTCGTGTATCTGTGTACCGATAAGTTTCACTTGATTCAAGGCGTCAACTCGGGCAAAGAAGGTGTCAACTAACTCGGCGAATACCGTATTGAGGTGCTGAATCGACCGAATCTGGTACACACTCACACCCGTCAAAAAAACCACAATCACAAGAAACGCGAGAATCAGCTTAAAGCGGAGCGACAGACCCTTAAGCATCAAACACCTCGCCACATGTTGCCGAGTCGGCCCACCGCACGCACATAGTTAGACTTTCTTGACTTCCTCGACAAGTGTAGTCAAAGGCGTATCGGATTTAATGAAAAACTTGCGGGCGCCGAGCGCTAACACGCGCGCTTCGTCCTCATGTTGGCTCAAATTAGACAATACGAACACGGCTGGCATCGTGCCTTGTTTATGCAAATGCTCGAGCACCTGAAATCCGTCCATTACAGGCATGATGAGGTCCAACAGCACGACGTCAAAATGTTCACGGGCAAGGGCGTCTAGACATTCCTGCCCGTTGCTGGCGACAGACACCGCGAACCCTTCGTGAAGGAGTTTCAACTCTAAGGCGTGGGCCAGTGCTTTTTCGTCTTCGACAATCAGTATATTCATAGGTCCTCGAAAATCATTGTATCATGGCTTATGTGACTGTTTGGGTTGCGCAGGTAAGACCACCGAGAAGGTGGTACCAACATTTTCTTCTGATTCAAACCATACCCGGCCCCCCAAACCTTCCACTACTTGTTTCACGATATACAATCCCAGTCCCGTACCTTCAGTATCAAGAATCAAGACATTGTCGGCTCGGAATAGTTTGCCAAAAATCTTTGATTGCTGCGCCTTGGGAATGCCAAAGCCCGTGTCTTGCACGCTAAAGAATACATAGGTAGGGCCAGTCTTGAGTTTGGCCGCAGCAAGCTCGGCGGCGGTCGGACGCCGCAGCGTAACGTGCACCACCCCTTTATCGCCAGTGTACTTCACGGCATTACTCATCAGATTTTGAACGATCATACGCAGCTGCTTGGGATCGGCGACAAGTGGTGGTAGTACACGCACGTCTTTTTTGAGTGTCAACTGCTTGGCATGAATGGCCGGGGTCAGCTCTTGTTCGATGGCTGCGACAAGGTCACTCATTAAGGTGGGAGCCGGTTTACTCACTAACTTTCCAAGCTCTATGCGCGACACATCAAGCAATGAACCAACCAGCTCGATCATCCGCTGATTGCCGTCAAAAATCTCTTTGACGTAGCTGCGTTGCTCTTTTGAGAGTTTACCGGCGTCGCCGTTCAGCAGCATTTCGCCATACCAATTGATAGCCGACAGCGGCGTGCGCAGCTGGTGGCTGGCGAGCGATACAAACTCGGTTTTGGCTTTATCGAGTTCGTAATCTCGCGACACATCGCGGAACACGACGATCGCTCCTTTGATATGACCTTTGGCATCGCGGATAGGCGCTGCCGAATCGGCTACTGGCACCGTCTTGCCATCTTTGCGAACCAAAACGGTATGGTTTGACATGGCTGTGAGGTGACCACTCAGTGCCTGACGAATAAACTTCCGGTTGATAGTCCCTGTTTTTTCATGCTCAAAGCGCAGTATGTCGCCGTACGGACGATTAAAGGCCTCTGCTTCGGTATAACCGCTAATTGCTTGCGCGGCAGGATTCAAAAGTTGAATCTTCTCATTCGGGTCGATGACGAATACCGCGTCGCCGATGCTCGACAAAATCGCACTGCTCTTCTGATCGTTCGCGACGGCTACATTGCGCTCATATAATAAGTCTTGGGTGATTTTTTCGGCCAGCAAGTAGCCCTCGCGCCGGGAGCGCAAAAGTATGACAAACATGCCGAGCAACAATAGGGCCAGGAATTGCCCTGTCGACAAAATGACCGCCGGTAATTTGGCTTGGTTCGTACTCACGCCATAGTTCTTGGGCGCAGAAAAGTGCAAATTCCAGGAGCGATCGGCGACCAATACTCGCACCTGATCGACAAAATCAGCACTCGCACGCTGTCGGTCGGCATAGACTAAGCTACCGTCCATAAAATCAGTGATTCTCAAATTAATGTCCCGTAAGGAGTGCTCGTCCGGGAATGTCTTAGCGAAAAAATCATTGTAGTTGAATACGGCGTTCACGAAACCGATCACAACCGTAGGATTGTGCTTGGCGCTCACCGGGATCGTGAGGAAAAAACCTTCCTGCGCCGGTGCCGTAGCAGTTGCAGCGAAATCGACGGTACCCGAAGACACTGGCTGACCCGAAGCTTCGGCCCGTTCAAAAGCTTGCACGCGGCTCGGTTGGGCGTCGAGAATGGCGCCGCCAGTGCTTGCCGAGTCGGCGATGTAGGTAACAACATAATGGGATGGGTTGTCGGAGGTATTCGCAATGGTGAAGCCCGGATTGCCGTGCGGGTGCAGGCTCGTATCAGCTTTATGCCGGGCCACAAACGCCGACAGATCACCTTGCGTAACCTTGGAGATAAAGCTGAGTGCCCGCAGCCCCGGATAATTCCGCGCCAGATGTAATGAGTCATAGTAGGCCTCAAACTCGCCCTCATCAACGTAGTCACTGGCGGCAAATAAGCCCTTAAATCCGTACAACGTATTAACATATACGCTCTCCCGCTCTTCCACCTGAGTCTGCAGTTCGGTAACTTTCGCTTCAAAGGCCTGTTGGGCGCTCGTATGGTTACGATCGACCGCTTGCAGCCAAGATCCAAAGGTCGCAATCTGTACGGCCAACACTATAACCACCAGTAACCAGCCTAAACGATTGACTCGACCGAGCACACCGCTACCCAATTTGCGATATAGCACTAGTAGCACCACAACAATACCACTGATCGTAAAGGCAATGGCCAAGTTAAAGGCCATCACAAACGTCTGACTCAGTCCATACATAAAGTCCCGTGCGTACATTTGTCCAAAAATATTAAAAAGGCTGAGACCCAGTAGCGCGAGTGCGATAAGATATTGCACCGGCCGGCGCCACCATTGCTTGATCTCAATCGTAAAAGGCGATAATCCTATCGCGATAAAACAGAGTGCCGCCGAATCGGCGATTTCTGCGTGCGGTCCAAATGCCAGCACTTTACTACCATAGAGTATGTTGTCGACGTGCAAGGGCAATAACGCCGCGACACCTAAGGCGACACCAAACAATCCGGCATATTTGAGCATGCGCATGTTGTTGAACCAATAACAGCAAAATCCAAACCCGAGCGCCAAAAGACCGATTGCCGACATGGGGTTCATCGGGCGTAAGAACGTTAGCCAGCTCATCAAATATTGATTGTCAATCTGCCAGCCAACAAGCGTGGCCAATCCAATGCCACATATAATGACACCTCCGATCAGGCTCGCCGATGAGCGTCCCGCCTTGGCTTGTTGCTTACCTTCCAGCCATTGTCGAGCTTTGGCCTCGTCATTGAAGATGCGCGAGGGGTTACCCTTGCCACCGGCCCGTAATACATACAGCAAAATGCTCATCAAGCCGCGATTCGTCAAAATGACCGACGCGTCGGCGTGCAATCGCGCTAAGTTTTTGGATTCTACGCGTGAACCGGGTGTGCTATCGCTCGGCTTAATGTTGCGCAAATCGGTGATCATCAGCACACGCTTACCTTGGGCACGAAGGTCGGTGATGCATTTAGAAAGATCGTGACCAAGCTCGCGAATCGTTTCGGCGGTCTGTTTGCCGTGCAGCACAGCAGTCACCACTCCTTTAGTATCGACTGTGACCGTGTTGCGTGTCGGACCGCCCACCGTTGTTTGCATTAGTTGTATGGTAGCTCGCCGTCACGATCATCGTCAACCATACAACACGCGAACAAGCAGTAATCCAACAAGATTCGTTTTGCCGTAAGCGGGATTGGTATAAAATAGTGCTATGAAACATCGCATACCCGTCTTGCATATATGTGGCGCGATCGTACTAACGATACTGCTAGCGTTCTCGTCAGTAGCGAGCGCCGAAACCGTCCGCCAAGGACAGTGGTATCTGGATACCCTGAGCATACCGACAGTGCAAACGATCAGCCGCGGTGACGGTGTAGTTGTGGCTGTTATCGACTCCGGCGTCGAAATTCACCCTGATCTCGCGGGACAAGTCCTCACGGGGCAAGGCTTTGGTTCAGCGGCTTCGCTCAGCGCCCAGCAAGATGTCGATGGGCACGGCACAGCCATGGCTGGCCTTATCGCTGCCAAAGGTGGTGGCGAAAACGACGTTTTGGGTATTGCACCCGGTTCCAAAATCCTGCCGCTGCGCGTGAGCAGCACCTCAGTTGCCTACGGTGACGTTAATACGGATGGCGCCGCGATCGTTGCAGCTATTCGCTGGGCCGCAGATCATGGCGCTACTGTTATTAATATTTCCTTAGCTGCCAGCGGTAGTGCTACCGACGAACAGAAAGCGGCTATCGCCTACGCGCTATCCAAAGATGTGGTGGTGATTGTGGGAGCCGGCAACAGCGATACCGGACAAACCAGCCTCGGTAAACTAGCGCTCGTTCCCGGCGTCATTGTCGTCGGCGCAACCGACCGGAGCGGCCTGTTGTGGTCAGGATCAATTACCGGGCCAGAGGTGACTCTGACCGCGCCGGGGGTGCAGATTGTCAGCACCGCCTCGCGCGCCGCGGGCAGCAAGTCGGGCTTCACCATCGGTGACGGAACGAGTAACTCGACAGCCATTGTTTCCGGCGCAGCAGCCTTGATTCGTGCCAAATATCCGACGCTCAAAGCACCTGACGTCATTAATCGACTCATTACAACGGCCGACGATGCCGGCCCAACTGGTCGGGACAGTCAATACGGCTATGGTCGCCTCAATATCCAGCGCGCCTTGACTGCTGACGTCGCTCATGTGGAGCGCAATCCGCTGCTACCAGCCGAAACCGCCACGCCCACTACCCCGCACACGCCTGCAAGTGCCTCGAGCACGGGCGGAAACCCGTTGACCGGCAAAGCGTTGCTGGGACTGATTGTTTTTGGATTGCTGCTCTTGTCGCCGATCGTCCTTATCGTGCGTCGACGCCTACGGGCTAAAAAACTAATGCACGCCGCGGGGCAATCCATGCCCTCTGGTCCCCAGCCTCAAACAACTATCTACCCTCAGCAACAACCGCCGGCCGACGCTGCGCCGCCGCCTGAACACTGGCCACCTACACCACCGTCACCTAGCGCTTAGATACTACTGAATCGTCAGCGACAGCTCAGCGAAAAATAGCTCGTTTGTGGCTTTTTGGAGCAATGCCTTGATCTCCAAAAACCCGGGCATCATGTCTGCCGGCGGAAACTGCGTGTCGTCAGCCCACACACACGAACCGCGCTGCTCGTCCGTAACCGTCGCCGGCGCGTCTGCAACCTGGCCGCTAAAAACATGTCCGAGCGCCTTGGTAATGGTCTGACCCTGCTGCGTAATGTGCACGTACACGATGCCGCGCTGCACCAAAGGAATACCGGTTAAGCCGGTCTTTTCGTATAGTTCACGTTCGGCGGCGGCCATAATCGTTTCTTCAAGGTGCGTTTTGCCAAGCGGAAACCCCAGCTTGTGAATATACGGCTGAAACTTGCGCTCATACAAAAGCGTCTGGCCTTGGTCGTTTGTTACGTCAATTATCGTCAGAATGTGCGGCTGCAGACGATCAACCACCTTTGCTTGACTCATACGGTCAACGAGCGCCAGACCTTGCGGCGTAAGCGCGTACTGTTTGTTGTGCTTGCCAACAATGCCAGCATGCACCAACTGATCAAGGTGGTATGCAAAATGGTTACTTTCTACACCTGCCGGCCGCATTTCGGAATAGGTCAACGACTCGGCGTAAAGCAACTTGCCCAGAATTTTACGCTGTATATGGTGCACCGAGTCATGATAAGAACCCTATAAAAGTTTGTCAAATTAATTTGAGTCGATTATAGTTGCCTCATGCAAGTTTGTGTCAAGCTGTTATGCCTCAAAACACACTGTCTAGAACATATGCGCTGCGGCACGTATGGTAAATCCGGAAGCGCTTCCAGCAACCAATAATCAGGAGTTGGAAGATGAGTGAACAGTATTCTCAGGCTGAATTTTTGCGTGATTTCGACAATGCCCTTCGGGTGCACACCGTGCCCGGCTATCCTGGCTACGACGAGCGGCTACGCATGGCAGATCGGCATGCATTAGTCTCGGCTGACGGCGGCATTGTCTTGCCCTACGACGAGACGCAGCCCTGGTGCCCGGCCGATTTTTACCCAACACATGCCACCAAACCGCAGATTCCCGGGCAATTTCTTGACCGCGGCGATGTCTATCCGCCAACGCTGGAAGAAGCCCGTTTGTGGGACGAATTTGGCATCCGCCGCGATCAACGGCACATGCCAATCCATCCTTTTGCCGAGGCCATCCTCCTCGGTGGTGAAACACCAGAGGGCACCTTTGTGCAGCCAGGCGGGGTGGTAACCCCGGGCTACTATTACCAAAGAGGACCACGCAAAACCGGCGACTTCTTGCTAGTTGCGCCCGAAAATGGCCAACTGCATGGGCTGGTGATTGAGCGCGGCGACAACGGACTACTGGCCATCCCCGGCGGCCACATCGAAACAGAAGATCAGCAGGCTAGCCAAGCCATGGGTGGTCAACTAAACGAGTATGCAATTGGTGCTATCCGCGAGCTCGCCGAGGAAGCCGGCGTGTTCATCGATGACCGCGACCTGACCTGTTCGGGGCTACGCGTCGTCTTGCAAAAAATATGGGCCGGACCAGGTGCCGATCAGCGAGCCACACTCCATGCCTGGCCCCAGGGTGAAGCCTTCGTTGGCATCCTGCCCGCCATGCCGACACAACAGCCCCGGGCGTCCAGTGACGCCGAAACAGCCATGTGGCTGCCGCTCAGCGAGGCAACCCTCGATCGCCTGGCAAAATTTTCTTGCCACGGGACCATCGGGCGACGAGCCGTTGCAGCCTACGAGCAAGCAACGGGCACGCACGTTAATCCAGACGGCACCATAGGATAGGAGGTACCGCCCGCTGGAGAGCGCCGAGACGGGCGCTCTCCAGCACAAGCGCACTAGCCGCCGACCCGCCACATGGCGTACACTACAGCAGACAAAAGGAGTCTTGTATGTGCCGAAACATTAAACCACTCTTTAATTTCGACCCGCCCGCCACCGATCAGGAGGTACGCGACGCTGCGCTGCAATTCGTGCGCAAATTGTCGGGTTTTCACCATCCATCGCAGGTCAATACCGCGGCTTTTGAGCAAGGCGTCGACGAAGTAGCCGCCGCAGCGCGTCACTTACTCGACTCGTTAACGACCGACGCCGAACCGCACGACCGCGAAGTAGAAGCCGCCAAAGCCCGCGAACGTGCCGCTAAGCGTTGGAGCTAACTCCGTCCGGCTTTTTGACTGAAGTTAACGAACCCGAACGGAAAAATCTCCTGGGCAATTTCCGGAGTGATGTTGGAGCCATATTCGCAGCACTCAAAAACCTCCATATACTCGGTGTCAGGGTTGTTGAGCAAACCCTTAAACCGAATGGGGTCACCTGGATTACCCCAGTGTCGCTTCATCCAAGCCACATAGTCACCAGCCGGATCAGGTATTTCATCGTCGTAACGATCAATAAATGGTAACCATTCAAAAATCTGCGATTGGTGTAAAGCGAGGCTCTCCATTTTCCTATCAATGACCGGAGTAATGTCAACCAATACGTCAGGATTCAGTTCTGTTGGTTTCGTAAAGTCGTCCTGATGATACAAAATATATGGATTGCGTTCTAGGCGTGGAACATCTGGACACACTAACGGCACGGTCAGTAAAAAAGAACAATCTTGCACTAATTGCCCGGTAGCTCGATGATCCGGATGATAATCATTGGGGCGCGGCGAAATAATGACATCAGGTTTACACTGGCGAATAATTTTAATGAGCTCATGCCGAGTGGCGAGGTCGGGAACCAATTCACCGTCTAGCACATCCATCACAACATAGGAGATACCGAGATGTTGAGATACTTTTTGCGTTTCGCCCAGACGACGAGCCGCCAACTCCTTGCGATTCATAGCCTGGTGGCCAGCACTACCATCAGTGGCTGATACAAATACTATCTCGTGTCCTAGATCCTTTAACAGAATAGCCGTACCGCCAAATTCAATATCCGCATCATCTGGGTGGGCGCCAATAAACATATAGGTAAGTTTGTGCATACGCTGATTATACCTTACCGCACCACACAATTGTGTTCCGTCCAGTCCTTGGCGTGTTGTTCGACCGAGACGCCGCTTAGGCTGGCGAGCATGGCGCGGGCCGGATCGCGGTCCATGGTGCGATAAATCGAGGCCAGGGCTTGCACGTCGGGCTGTACGCCATCCGGCGCAACGCTGCTCAGGCGATCAAACGACTCGGCAAGTGCAGCGGCACTTTTTGAATCATGGAATACCCCCGAACCGTACGCGCCGTCCGGCAGCTGTGCCAGACGGATGAGTTCTTCTTTGTACACCCGGCAGTAGGCTGCCACCGAGCGCGCTGGTGTGGCTACCAAAAATCCGCCCAGCAATATAAGCGTACAGAGCACAGCTGCGCCTGCTGCCGCCAACGATTGCCGCCGGTCGTCAAGCTGTTCGTATTTCTGCCACAATTTGTCCATGCGAGGATTATATCAGGAGTTTAGCGACTCCACTATGTAGCCGCCGCTTTGATGTCGCCACAGTTTTGCATAAACGCCGTTGGGGTGCTTTAGCAGTTCCTCGTGTGTGCCTATTTCAAGTATCCGACCCTTGTCCATGACGACGATCTTATCCATGCGCTGAATCGTGCTTAACCGGTGAGCGATCACAATGGCCGTGCGGCCTTTCATTAAGTTCCATAGGGCTTTTTGTATGTACTGTTCACTTCTGCTGTCGAGCGCACTTGTAGCCTCATCTAACACAAGAATAGGCGCATCCTTGAGCAATGCCCGTGCGATGGCCACGCGCTGACGTTGGCCGCCCGACAGTTTCACACCTTTTTCGCCAACCAACGTATCGTATCCGTCTGAAAGCTCTTGCACAAACTCGTCTACGCAAGCGGTCTTGCCAGCTCTGCGAATGTCGGCTTTTGTGGCTCCGGGTTTGCCGTACGCAATGTTTTCGGCAATGCTTCTGTGGAAAAGGAGCGGCTCCTGGGGGACGTAGGCGATGCGTGAGCGTAGTTCTTTTTGCGCCATATCTCTTATGTCGATGCCACTTATCGAAATACTACCGTCAGTTACGTCCATGAACCGCAGCAAAAGTTTGGTGAGCGTTGTCTTGCCGCTGCCCGAATAACCGACTAGCCCGACTTTCTCACCCTGTTTTATTGTTAAGTCAAAGTCCTGTACGGCATAGACACCCAAGGGCGCTTCATCGTACCGATAGGTTGCATTAGTGAGCGCAATATCGAACTTTGTATGTTTAGGGAGCTTTACGGGTTCTGGCTTGTCTAAAACCGCTGGCTGGATCAGCATTGTTTTAACAGCTTGATGGGCGTTGCTCATAATGCCTTCGTATGTTTTTATCAGGTCGGCGATTTCCTGCGTGGAATTGACTAGCTTAATCACGTATAGCTGCACCAAAACCACGATGGCAATCGAAATACCGTGATGCACATATAGCCGCGCGGTGAGCACCAGCAGCACAGCCGTTGCAATCGCCGCCAACAGCATGCGTCCCATGTCCGCCGGAATAGAAGACATCCACGACCAATACTGGGTGGTAACTTGGCGCTTCAGCGCTCGGCCGAGGTGTATTTTCTCGTAATCTTCCGCTGCAAAGCTTTTGACCGTTACACCGTGCCCTAAGGCGTCGCCGACTAAGCCGGCGACTTCGCTATTGGCTTCACTCAATGAGCGTCGGTATTGTAAGCGCCACTTGCTGGAGGCAATCGTAAAGCTCAGGACCAGTACCATACTGACAAGTGTGACAAGTGCCAGCGTGACTGACTGAAAGGCGATAATGGCGATGCTCGTAGCCACAATGACCACCTGCTTGGTAATGCCATTCATGACCAAGGTACAGTACTCGTTGAAGGCATCCTTGAGCCGTGTAGCTTGAGCGCCAAGCGTGCCGATAAAGGTGCTATTAAAAAACTCGTAGTCTTTACGCAAATAGTTGGCAAACACCTCTTTTTGGATATACTCCGTGCCGACTTTACCGTTCCTACAGATAGCCACGCCGCCCACTCCCCAAAGTATGCAGTACGCTATGCCGAGCAAGACTATGGTAAGCCCATAGTGAGCGACCTTGTCGGTATGTCCGGTGATAATTGCTTGTAAGCCATATGCGGTCTCGAAGGGAATCAGGACGTTATAAATGAGTAGTGCGGCAGGACGAGTCAACAACCATACAATGAGTCCGGGTTTGTCGACGGCATTGGCTTGCCAAAATAACTTATGGGTGTTGCGTGCCGCCTCACGGTCACGTGCAGTAAATGTAGCAGACATGCCGCCAGTATACCGTTATCTATTTGTAGTTAAAATAGCGATTGTAGCAGGTCGGGGCCTAGAATAAATGCTTAAGGCGCTCCGTCGAACCTACGCTGTGACTGCCGCTACAACTAGCTGGATCTCGCTCAACATCGTACTTACGTGCGTTGTTTTGAATACTATCGTATTGTTTTTGAGCATCCCCGGTTACACCATAGCTCACCAATAGCTTGTCTTGGTCGTTAATAATGACATTGGCGATACTCTCAACCTTTTTACCATTGAGTATGAAGGTCAGTTTACTCTGGTCGGTAGGTGTAAATATCCCGTCGGCAGTTTTGAGGTAATCATTTCCGATGCCCCAATTTAGGTTCTGGAAAAAATTGCCCCAAGTTACAAGATGGTCCTCAACATGTACGACATTGTTTATGTTGTCATGCATATGAGCGCGCTCCGCTGGGTCGTCAACTTTTGCGAGCGTGCAGACTTGGGCTGCCGTTTCTTCGTAATATTGCATGCCTTTAAACTGTTCCTGCTTGCCATTCACATACACAGCAAAGTTAGCATGGTAATGCACCACGTCAGGCTTATATGTAACGTAGCGGACACCTAAAATGGCTGCTGCGCCAACGACGAGGCTCACCGCGCCGACTATGATTGTTTGCTTTGAGATGCGCATCAATAGCTCCTTTATTGCTGTATGTCATTATGTAGTATAGCCGAGCGACAGCTGTTTTATATGTGACCGTGATCACCGTAGCCCTCTTGATGATTTCAAAAACTTCGCTCCGATTCGGATCGCTAGAGAGCTCAAACATCGAGCGACAGATATGAGGCGCAAAAAGCTCCGCATATAATGCAGAGCTTTTTGTCATCTGAAAGGTGTTCCAGAAGTATGGTTAACACTTAGCGAATCTACCGACTATTCAGGCCGAAACCTTGTTTGAAGTTCTGGTGAATCTGGATTCAAAGCTAAAAGCCTTGGGAATGCTAGACGACTAAGACTTAAGCGGGTTATAGATGCGCAAACCCTCAATATGCATAAAGTCCTCTTCGTTCGCCGTCCAAAGCTCGTAGCTATGCTCAAGAGCAGTAGCGGCAATAATTGCATCGCCAAGGCTCATACTCGTCGCTTGTCGAAGTTTAGTCGCTCGCTCCACAATGTCATCGGTCAAAGGCAGATTGTATGACTCACTAAAAAGCGCTTCAAGCAGTAACAGCTCATTGGCTTGAATGCGCGAGAACCCAAGGCCTTCAATTTTTGTGATACTGGCGTGAGCTATATCTTTATTGGCCACTGCCTGCCGTTCAAGCATTCCGTTCGCAAGGTAAATAAAAATATTCGAGTCGAGAATGATCATGCTCTATTCTCTGCCAGGTAATGGCCGGTCTTTGCGGATCTCACGCTGCCAAGCAACAGGGTCTTTGATATCTTTATAGACATTCGTCTCTTGGAGCTTACGAATAATCTCTTGGATTCTGGCACGATTCTGCTTTGGCTCGGGTATTGGGAGTGCAATTACAGTCTTCTGGCCAGACTTAAGCTGCGCGTCTTCAACATAGCGTTTAGGTACCCGCAATGCATACGAGTTTCCTGTTTTGATGACCGTTGCCGTATACTTGTTCATATATACAATTGTATATACAAGCGGAATGGCTGTCAACGCACGAATGGTTAGGATATAATAACAGCATGCATTTCAAGCTATCTCGCACTGCAATATGGCGGTGGACGATTGTCCTTGTTTACACCCTCGCCCTGGGCCACTTTGCCTACTCCAACCTAGTTCGGACCATTGGCCCGCATTTTAGGGTACCGCGCGACATACTCTCGGGCCCATGCCAAGATCCGGGCGGGTTTGTGTCCGACGAACAGCCCGGTTGTCCCCGTTATAGCTGCCCATTCAATCCAGATCCGGCAGAGGCCATCATACTCTTTAATGGCGAAGTGGTCACCAAGCTTAGCAAAATCAATACCGAGATAAACCGAGGCTTTCCATTTCAGCGCCTGTGGCTCCAAGACTATGACCACTGCTCAAGTCTCAAGATCGCGCACAGAACAGAGATAGCACCAACCTTTAATCTCATCTACCTGGCTTTAATAACCACCGGCGCAGTGATTGGCTGGCGGCATGTCGGTCGATCTAAAAGCGTTCCACAAATCAATTAGGCTTACACTGCTAGGGCAAGAAAAGTTAATTGTAGGCAAAGCATGCAGTTTCAGAGAATAGACCCCCGGAGCTTTATGCTTCTGCTGTGAGGTAGCTTCGAAATGGTGAACCTAACGACTACTCAGGTCGAAACCCTCTCCGGTGAGCTGGAATATATTGAACCACGATTAAAGGCGCTGGGCGTGGCGTAAATCGATGAGATGGTTGACGTATACTTCGGATATTGACAGAGTTGATCTTTAGCGCAAATGAACGCGGCGAACTTGCGGAAGCGCGTCAAAATCTTTATCACCCGTCAGCAGCGGATGATTGTACTCTATACAGAGTGCGGCTATCCAGAAATCGTTATTCGACAGTTGCTTACCTTTTGAACGAGCATATGCATATAGCTCAGCATAAATAGGTATCGTATCGTCGGTAATATGCAATAAGACTGTGCATGAATCCGCCAAAAACTCATCTAGGATTGATCCATACTTCTCACTCTTCTTGCCATGCAAGAATCCCGCTCGCAATTCAGCAGCTACAACAATTGGCATTGCCACAAGTCCTGAGGTACTAACCAACTCTTTAACGTGCTGGTCGCCGCGAAGTAGCAACGAAAAAGCGCTAGTATCGATAGCAAGCGACTTGCTATATGTCATAACTATCCCATTTGTCCGAAGTTGCTTCGCGCTGATCTTTTAATGCCTCTTCAATCTTTGTCTCAAGCACCGTTACACCAGAAAAACGCTCCAGCCCATTTGTCTTCTTAACCTCGCTGGTACCAGCCTCGCGCCGCAGAACCTCCAGATTATATGAGTTAAGGCTCATACCTCGTGCTCTCGCACGAACAATGAGACGCTTCTTCGTTATTTCGTCTACGCCACGAATAGTGAGTTGTTCGTTTGTGTTCATGCATTCATGATAATGCATACATGCCTACATGTCAATGAGTCCATACGATCTACTATACTGCACGTCCACCACCTAGCGAGAGTCGAACTCGAAATAACAGAGATAGACATAAAAGAAAAGCCCGACAAAATAAAGTGTCGGACTCTTCTTGACCTGTAATTCTCTTGTGGTGACCCCTAGGGTGAAACAGGTCGAAACCTTGTTTGAGGCTTTAGAAGAACTTAACCTCAAACTGGAAGCTCTGAGCGTTTTGTAGGAAAAATCTAGGGCTCTGTTTTTTTATGTTTGTACATCCATCTTAAGTAACCTTGTGTGATGGCGAATTGGTAGAACACATAGAGAATTAAAGCTGGAGCGGCCAGCATGGCCCAAATGCTGTCATTGAGTAGACCGTTCCAGAACTGTTCGGGGTCGTAGCCGATACCCATACACAGAAGTAGAGTAGTAATCCCAAAAAAGACGACTTTAAACCAAAAGAACCCTCGCTCGAGCCGCTGTCGACGAGCAGTCATGCCCCTATATTTCCTGGGTGATGTAGTAGATATGAACGAATAGCTTGCAGCCACGATGCTTCTTCCAGGCGCAAAATTGGCATGCATGATCTCTTGGTACAGATGGATGCTGGACATATATATACTATATCAGCCACCAGGCTTAATCACACCTGCCACTTAGTAATGGCGGCACGCACCTTTACGATCTAAACCACAGCAATAGATATGAGATACATAAAAAGCTCCACATACTAAAAATCTGGAGCTTTTTTATGCCTGTTGATAAAACTGGTGACCCCACCGGGAGGTACGGGTATATCTCCTTCCAGTGCTCGAAGTAAACTTCTGCGCGCTTCAGTCGCTATCGAACCCTCCGGGCTCAATTCTCTGCAAGAATTACCAGAATTTAAAAACCACCCTCTGGGTGGCTTTGAAATTCTGGTGACCCCGCGGAGAGTCGAACTCCGGTTGCCGGGATGAAAACCCGGTGTCTTGACCGCTGGACGACGGGGCCGCATCACTCAGTGGCTGAGGCCTGAGCATATTCGCGTGCGGGCGCGCGACTGGCATTATTCTACCATAACAGGGGAGAAATGAAAATCCCCTCGTTAGCGCGAGGGGATTCCCGAGAGTTCGTGTTGAGCGGTCAGTCAGTGCTCGTTATGTTTAACTCTAGCATAATTCTGTGAACATTGCTAGCTAGTTATCCACAGACCTCTCCTGGGAGGGCGACCGAAGCCGCTCTGCTCCCTAGAAGGCTGGTAGCTACTCTGCGCGGCGACCGGCGCGGCGCTTGCCGTACAGGTAATGACCTGCGGCGCCGAGGACACTGGTGCCAGTGAACAAGCCGACAATGTTACCCGGGCCGGTGTGAACTAGCTCAGGAGGCGTACATTCAGGGCGACCAATTGGCACGTTGGGCAAACAGAAACCACAGGTCGGTGAGTTTGGAGCCTCGCCCTCATGGCCGGGTACCGTACAAACCGGAGTCTTGCCCGAGGTGACGTCAGCCTGACACTTGTCAGTCTTTTCGCCCTCAACGGTTGTGAAGCGGACCAAGGCACTCACGGTGTGCTTTTTCCCGTCGCTGAAGGTGTAGTCTTTGTAGATGTTACCTTGGCCGTCCTTGGTAGTCTCAGTTGTGGTGCTGGTGGCGTCAACGGTGAAGTCGGCGTTCTTAACACTCACGTTCTTGTCCATGGAGACTTTGACGGTGAAACGGAATTTCTGATTCTTGTCGTCCAAGACGCCAGGGGTCAGCGCCGTACAGACGGCTTTGGGGGAAACGTGCTTGACGTGGAAGGTACACTTCTCAACAGCAACCGCCTTGATCTCGTGGCCACCAGGAACACTGGCATATACGGTAACCGTGACGTCGCCATCTTTGGCGAAGGTATGGTTGACCTCAGTGGTTAGGCTGGTAGTGGTTACGTCAGGAGTGCCATCGCTAAAGTGGTACACAAGCTTGCTCAGCTTAGCGTTACCGCCAAAGGTAGCGTCAGTCGTGAAGGTCCAGTCGTTGGGCTTGTTGTCTTTGTCTTTCTGAGTTTTGTTCAAGGTGTTACAAACAGCCGTGGGTGTTACCTTTTTACCCCAGACGACATTGCCACAAGGGTTCATGATGACAGTCTGAGCGACACCTTGGTCGTCAAAGAAGACCATGACCGGGATTGTTTTGGTGGTAGCGGCAAAGGACGCAGCGTTAGAGCTGTAGTAGTAGGTGGTATTGCCAATCTTAATCTGGTTGGTCTGGCGACCACCTAAGGTCGTGCGACCCATGCTGACCACGCCGGTCATAACCGTCTGACCTTGGACGATGACGTCACCGTTGCGGTTTGTCTCGCCCTGGACAGCTTGGTTGGCAAACTGCGTGTACTTGTCGGCCGTTAAGCCACCAACACGCGGGTCGGCGTAAATAGTGGCGATATCCTTGTTGCAGGACGGATCCTTAATGTCGGCAATCAACTCTTTGGCATCAGCGGCGCCAACACCACCGTTGGCCTGACAGTTGTCAATTGAGTTAACTGCGTCGTCGCGAATGATCGCGGCGCTAAGACTCTGGCGAGTGGCCAGACCAAGACCGATTGAACCGGCCAGTGCGAACGTAAATACGCCACTCATAACCAATTTCTTGGTCGAAATGCGGGCAAAACGCTCTGAAAGCTTACTAATAATAGACATGCGAACCACCTCCTCGTGTTTCATTTGCTATATTAGCATAACAGCAATTAAATGTCAAGGGTAGGATGTGGGCGCGTTTCCCCCTGGCTAGGTTGTTGTAAAATAGGTTTTACTCTGTTGGACTAGGCGGCGAGGCCGAGGGTGGCGCCTGCAGCCTACTCTTGGAGAGGGTAAAGCCAAACGTACTGCCCTTGCCTTCTTGACTCCTAAAGATCGTGGAGCCGCCCTGGGCAACAATCACTTTGCGCGCCATAAACAGACCCAACCCCGTCCCATCTGGCCGCGCCCGCTTGGCGTTATGGGCTCGATAAAACTTGCTAAATAGATGGTGCTGCTCAGACTTGGGCACCCCCATCCCATCGTCCACGACGGTAAACTCGATGCTCTGCGGCATATCTTTCAGATACACATCTATGTGCCCGCCACTCGGCGTATAGTACAGCGCATTATCGATGAAATTCATGATGACCTGACGGAGCTTGGTCTCGTCCAGCATAAGCACTGGAAAGCGCTCCGGCTTGTGGTACACGAGCTCCAGACCGCGCCCCTTGGCACTCTCAGCCAGTTGCGCCACTTCTTCTGCCACTACTTGGGAGAGGTCGCTCGAAATACTTTCAATAATAAACTTCCCCGTTTTGAGCCGCGACACATTCAAGAGGTCAGAAATAAGATACACCATCCGCTGCGCACTAATAAACGACTGGTTGAGCAACTTACGCTGCAACGGATTAATCCTACCCGCATCCCCGTCCAACACCATACTGACATACCCCTTCACAGAGGTAAGCGGCGTCCGCAACTGATGACTCGCCATACTTATAAAATCGTCTTTGGTTTGGTCTAGGCTGCGCAACCGCGTGTTAGTGTGGCGCAACTGACGCGTTGCTTCTTCTATCTTTAGCTGGAGGGTTTCGTTGAATCTTCTGATTTCTTGAAATCTTAGAGCGTTCTGCAAACCAACCGCTATCTCATCTGCAAGGATATTCATAATCCGACGGTCCTGTTTGGAGTAAATGCCGCCTGATCGACGGAAACCAAAAATCATGAAGCCCAAATTGCCATGGGTTGTTCGCAAACGCACCGCCATGTCAACATCTTGGACTTTGAGCGCTTTTAGCAGTAAACTGTAGCGCCTTTCATCAATCTCATCCGTAACAATTTGGTCAAGACCGCTGCTAAATAAAAGCTTTAGGAAATTCTGATCTTCCTCCTTCTCAACTTCGGCAGTCAATAAATATTGAAAATGTGCGGGCTTCAAGGCTCTAGTGATCAGCTCTCCACTGGTACTTTTGATAGTTTGTATCTCAACCGTTCTTGCCAGCAGCCTACTAAATTCGTTGAGGAGATCTTGCGGATTATAGTAATCACGAAAGAACAACCGGCTCGTACGCCGATCAAAGTACTCTTTGAGCGGTTGAAAGGATACTGCGACGAGAGAGGTTACAAGCGCAAGCATGCAAATCGCCCCAAAACTCAGTCTTATATTCAATATCTGCGTCACAAAAAATGAGGTAACTCCAGCATACGCAAGGCCCAAGGATATAAGAGTAATCGAATATACTAGAGCTCTAAGCACATATAAGCGAATATCCAAAAAACTGTAACGCAGGGCACTGTATGCGACACTGGCGATAAAAATAATTACAGCGATATTGCTTAAAGCGTTACCGATACTTGATCCCCCAGAGATGAGGGGACCTAACACATCAGTGGTGAGCGACACAAAAATGCATAAGAGGAGGGTCAAAAGGATTATTCTAAGAGGTCGCTTTTGTCTTTCTTCAACACGCCTGTAAGTCAAGACAACTCTTGTGATTAACGCCACTGAGAACCCCAGCAATGACAGGCCCACAAGGATTGCAAGCCTTCCTGGCACTACATTGAAGCCAACAAAGGCGCCGTTCACGCCCGTACGAGGAGTTATATCTGCAACATTAAGATTAGTGAGTGAGATACAGACAGTCGCACCAGCAGCGATCACGCTGATAATATTAGCCTTGGTCCAGAAACTATCTTGCTTAGATTTTGGGTAAGACGCGCCAACAAAAAGCCCAAAGAACAGCAGGGCTACTATTGGCCATGCGTATGCTCCCCGGTTGAAGAATAACGCCCAGCCTGTCTGTAGATTAGAAAAATAAAGGAAGACTAGCCAGAGAATGACGAAAAGAATCGCAAATGCAAAATATAGCCTGACGTTAATCCTGAGATTGTGCGAAAAGCAAACCAACCCTATGCAGAATAATGATATCAGTACAAATAGAAGTAGTAGAATTCCTGCCATAATGTCGCGACAAGCTTAACGCTAGCGCAATATAACTATAGCAACTATTACTCGGCGGGCGCTACCTAAGATGATTCCTAACCTTTTTGTAGAGTAAAGATCGTACCACGATAGTAGAATAAAGATCTGCCAGCGGTATGGTCAGTGTGGCGAGATTGCCGGGAAAGGGCAACGCTTCCAGAATCGCTACGGCCGCTACCGCAGCTGCACCCACTGCTCCGCCGGCGTTCATCCAAAAACCTGCACGGATCAGCTTACTACTGCTACTTTGTTCGCTTATTGCCGCCCGTTGTTCTTGCGTAAGCCCGAGGGCATTACGCAAATGTATTTTTTGACCCGCACCCAGCACCATCGAGGCAACACCGGTCCAAAAAAGCCCCCAACTCATCCCATAGAGAGCGGGAGCCCAGGGCGTGTTCTCCTGAACTCTAGAAATTACTTCGGCGACACTGGCATTAAAAGCAGAGTACACCAAGCCCGCGACTGCCGTTGCGCCCAAAAACAACGTCCTCTTATGTTCCCTCGCCCATTCCAGCCCGCTGTCTAGCGCCCTCCCTCGTGTGCCTTCAGCAGCACCATAAGCAGCAAAGTTCTCATGATCTTGGGCGTCAGCCTCTACGACCTGATCTTTTTCAGAGGAAGATTCATATGGAATTGTATATTTACAGAGCACACCATAGCCATGCGAAGAAGAGTCTGGTTTCCACGCGCCTTCTACCAAGCGTAAAGGCACACACCCAAAACTAGCATACATACGCAGTAAGGGATCGACGGGCTGCTCAATGCCGTCCCTTACTCTTTTCAGTTGCCAGTAAACATCGGCCAGCACCGCAAACGAAGGAAGGCTTTCACCCGCCTCTTGGGCCTCGGCAAGTTTTTGTTCAGACCATCGTTCAAGACCTGGCAAACGACTTTCAAAAAATGCGTCCTTGATCCCCATTGCGGAAGCGATGTCTATACAATCCGCAAGCAATTTGAAGTGATCACCATTGCCCTGCCATTCAGGCAAAATGGCCAGATTGACTACATAGGCATTCTTGCCATCAGCATCATATACATCTCTAAGCGCTTCATTGCTAGTCATATCTCGCTTTGCAGTCAAAAAATCACCCTGGTCGCAGCTGGTCGGACAATAGGCAATCATGCCGTAAACGCCTCTTTCTGGATGCTCAATGACTCTAACGAGATTCCCTAACAACAAAACTCTTTCGGTGAATTTGTCATGTAATCTCGTTAGCAGATCGGGCGTGACTTCAACGTATACATCGCGATAAGCTTCTAGTTCAATCTTGACCAGGTCGTCTATATCATCTACAGTTGCTGCACGAATTGAGGAGGTGAGCTCCTCTTTGCTTTCCGGATTTGTGGCGCCTATTCCCATCGCCCCCAAGAGGGAGTCTTGAAACATATCCGCCAATGGGGTACGCAAGCTATCAGGAACGTAATTTAAAATCGGAAAGCTCTTGTCGTGAATATCGTCAACTAGCTGATCTTTTGCGTGCTCGGCTGGACCACCTAAATCTTTGGCAATATCGCCTGAACCTACGGCGTCCATCATCGTTTGGGCGGCATCGACTTTTACTTGTCGAGCGAGTGACATATTGTCAGCCCATCGCATCTTCTCAATGAGACCCGTCAGAAGGCTTAGTCCATCCACAGGACACAGCTCCACCTGTCCTTGCCCCAAGTAAGGATACGTTGACGCGATCCACCTGCCCACTTCTTGGCGCAGTGGTTCCATGTCTTCTCTATCAGGTAGGTACTCTCCTGCCTTGCTAAATTTGCAGTACTCTTCAAATACATTAGCAGGCGTGACGGCAAGTTGGTGATCAATATTCTCGCCATTGAAGGGTGTCATGAAATGTTCTCTATCAAAAATGAAGCGACACCAAGAGTGTGTCTCTTGGTGTCGCTGGTCTTCTAAAATACATCTACCTCTGAATGCGTAGCTGAGTACATCCTACGCTAGATGGCAGGTTTTGTCAATAAGCAAACATTTGTACGCTTTTGTCAATTGTACAATTTTGCTGCAGAAGGTGGCAGTTTCAAGATCCAGGTATAATTGAAAGTCAAAATACTGCTGAAGCACAGACCAAAAAACTTAAGAACACTTCTTCTCGTTCGATTCCTTCCTGAGCTGCGTCCAAGATGCTTCACGTACTAGCGTGGCTTAACAGTATACTTTCGATAAAGCTCTACTGGCTGCAGGGCAATTTTTAGTATTCTTAGCTTAAGAATGTTCAAATCACTGTGTATGTTGGCAAACTCTATGCCCTTATTCAACCACCACAGCGCGAAAGCATACGTCGTGTATTCAAAAATCGAGGGTATCGAATAATCAATCCGCACATGCGCAATCAGAATATAGTTCTTTTGTGGAAAAATATGGTAAAGACTAAAAACTACCAGCTCGTTATCTTCAAAAAGGCAAACATTTCCCAGCCCCAACTCAACGGAGTTCTCTATGCACACCTTTAGAGCATCGTCCTCGAATTGCCCTATATTGTTCAGTGCCTTTTTCGGCCATGTAGCAGCACTTTCAAGCAACAGACGCTTGTTTGCCGACTTAGAGAGATCCAACGATCTTATCTCCAAGTTGCCCGCATTCTTGACAAACTTTTTTATCCTTGCCCTTCTATAAAACGGCATTTCGGAAAGCGTTGAATGCTTCTTGAAAGAAATTATGTAGTCCTCATCACCTGACTTAAAGTTAAAATTAAACATTTCCGGATACCTAATATGGTCAACCACAAATTGAGGAATATGGATGAGCCGCACTGTCTGATTCTGACTCTTCATATGATCAAAGATGTCGCATAAGGATTCATCCACTTTGTTAATCCCTATCAGCGATAATCCTGAACGAATCTCGTCACCCGGAAGCCAGTAGCTAATTACAAGGTTATCGTTGAGAACTGCCACTTGAGCATTATCTAGGCCACTCCAGATCGTCATTAAGGATACAAACGCTAAATCGCAAATTGGGGGGCAGTCCTGTACAAACTTCTCATACTCCGATTTGTCGGCAAGTGTGAGTCTAGAGAATTCAGGAAATGTCTTGAACATAAGCGTAATCTCCTTGCGAGAAGGGTTGGTTCTATGGTACTACTGATACTATCGACTAGTCTAAAAAGTCAAGAAAAGTATCTAAAGTTAAAAAA
>Ga0207712_10000716_pt1 | contig 25585 bp, 12 predicted proteins | sample KBSS44metaG_FD_184402 | JGI IMG/M metagenome (GOLD analysis project Ga0207712, IMG submission 184402) | Switchgrass rhizosphere microbial communities from Kellogg Biological Station, Michigan, USA - KBS S4-4 metaG (SPAdes) (version 2) | ecosystem: Host-associated > Plants > Roots > Rhizosphere...
AGGCAGAAATAGATGCAGCATGTGAGCTAATTGACTTCTTACGTTTCAATGTTCATTTCTTAAGTGAAATATACAAGCAACAACCGATCAGCAGTCCTGGCATGCATAACAGGATGGAGTATCGTCAGCTTGAAGGATTTGTATTAGCTATCACCCCATTCAATTTTACAGCTATTGGTGGCAATCTACCAACAAGTGCAGCTATGTGTGGAAACGTTGTTGTTTGGAAACCGGCGCATACACAAATTTATTCTGCGCAAATGTTCATGCGCATTTTAAAAGAAGCAGGATTACCTGATGGAGTTATCAATTTAGTTTTTGTAAGTGGACCTATACTTGGAAATGTATGTTTCAATCACCCTGATTTTGCCGGTGTTCATTTTACCGGTTCAACAGGTGTGTTTAATTATATGTGGGAGACCATTGGAAAGAATACATCTATATATAAGTCATATCCAAGGATAGTTGGAGAAACAGGTGGTAAAGATTTTGTTATCGCTCATAAAACTGCCGATCCTGATGTTGTTGTTACTGCATTGCTTCGTGGCGCATTTGAATTCCAGGGACAAAAATGTTCTGCAGCATCAAGAGCCTATATTCCTTCAAACATTGCTGAAGAAGTTAAAAAGAAATTGATTGCTGGTATAAAAAGTTTTAAAATGGGAAGTCCTGAAGACTTTACCAACTTTATAAATGCAGTGATCGACGAAAAAAGCTTTGATAACATTAAAAGATATATTGATAACGCAAAAAAAGATGCAAAGGCAGAAATATGGATAGGAGGTAAGTGTGATAAAAACCAGGGATATTTTGTTCAGCCAACTATCATTGAAGCAAAAGATCCAAAATATGTAACGATGTGTGAAGAGATCTTTGGTCCCGTACTTACTATATATATATATAATGCTAACCAGTTTGAGCGGACATTGGATCTTGTTAATTCAACTTCACCCTATGCGTTGACGGGTGCTGTGATTGCAAAAGACAAATCGGCTATTGAACTTGCAACAAATAAACTTAGAAATGCTGCTGGCAATTTTTATATAAACGATAAACCAACTGGTGCCGTTGTGGGGCAACAACCATTTGGTGGTGCAAGAGCCAGCGGTACAAATGATAAAGCAGGAAGTATCCTTAATCTTTATCGTTGGTTGAGTGCAAGAACGATCAAGGAAACATTTAATCCGCCAACAGATTATAAATATCCATTCATGCAGGAAAAATAAATTGAAAGCTCCTTTCATGGGGCTTTATTATTTTAGCATAAATATCAGGACAATTGAAATCAATACTTACAGAACCGCAATTAGAAATAACAATTAAACGACTTGCTCACCAGGTATTGGAAAATCATGTCGATCTTACCAATACTGTTGTAATAGGTCTGCAACCACGGGGTATTTATCTATCAGACAGAATTGTGGATGAAATAAAAAAAGAAACTGGTGCAGATAAAATTCAATATGGTAAATTAGACATTACATTTTATCGCGATGATATTCGAAAAGAACTTCATATTGCTAACCGTACCGATATTCCTTTTTCAATAGAAGGTAAAAATGTTATCCTTATAGATGATGTATTATATACAGGAAGAACAATTCGTGCAGCGCTTGATGCTTTACTTGATTTTGGTCGTCCTGAAAAAGTTGAACTCTGTGTTTTGATCGATCGCCGATTCAGCCGGCAATTACCGATACAACCAGATTATGTCGGAAAATCTATCGATTCCATTCTCTCACAAAAAATAAAGGTGTATTGGAAAATCAAAGATGGGAAAGATGAGGTGATCATTTCAAAATGAATAAAAGCATTTTATTCCTGCTTCATTTTAATTCAAAAAAAATAATTTTTCTAACCTAAGACATTCGTCTACTGATAAAAGAGTCAGGGGAAGTATGTAATTTTTTGCAATATTTATGCAATCGGTTGCATCGATATGCACATCAAATACACAGCACATTACATTTTACAAACATCTGTTTGCTTAAAAAAAAATATGTAATCGGTTGCATTTATATAAAATTCTCTTATATTCGTTACGGAAATTTTTAATTCGATAGCTTATATCCTTCAAACCAATTTTAAAACTGCTTGTATTATGAAAAGAAAAAATCGACTACTTGTCGCATTGACGAGACACGCATTCCTTCCTGCATTTTTCCTTTTATTAGCTTTCAACACTTTTGCTCAAAAAACAATCACGGGAACAGTTACGGGGCCGGATAAAAAGCCGGTTGCTGGTGCTTCTGTAGTTGTAAAAGGAACAACCGTAGGAACAACCACTAATGATCAGGGGGTATTTTCAATTGCTCTACCCGCAAATCATGATGTGCTTATTATTACATATGTATCATATGAAGTAAATGAAGTTACAGTTACAGGTAATTCGGTAAATGTTACCATGAAAGAAAGAGACATCACCCAAAATGAAGTTGTAGTAATCGGTTATGGAACTCAAACCCGCCGTAATGTAACGGGAGCAATTGCTTCTATTAATAGTAAAACCCTTAACGAAGTGCCGGCGGCCAATTTTACGCAGGCTTTGCAGGGAAGAGTGGCTGGAGTGAGTGTAGTAGCCAACGGAACTCCCGGAACACAACCCATTGTACGCATCAGGGGTATAAGCTCCATCACTAATTCTTCTGATCCTTTGTATGTAGTAGATGGAATCCCTACTGGTGACTTATCAAGTTTTGATGTCCATGATATTGAAACCGTTGACGTATTAAAGGATGCTTCTGCCGCAGCCATTTATGGTTCCCGTGCTACCAATGGTGTAATTGTTATTACTACTAAAAAAGGTAAAAGGGATGGCAAAATTCATGTGGGCCTTAGTTCTTACTATGGTGTTCAAAAAGTAACAGAGAGACTGGATCTGCTGAATACCCAGCAGTTTATGCAGTATGCCCTGGCTTACAGAGGTAGCCAGGTGCCGCGCCTTACTGCACCCAATATCGATCAACCGATCTATACCGGCGCTACCCAGACTTATGGCCAGACAAACACAAACTGGCAGGATGAATATTTCGAAGATGGACCGATGACGCAGACAGATATTGATGTAAGTGGTGGAAACGAAAATTCCCGGTTCAGTACATCTGCAGGTTTTTTTGACCAACAGGGCACAAGCCCTAAAGTTGGGTTTAGACGTTATAATTTTAAAATAGCTTCTGACCATAAAATAAGCAAGATCTTTACATTTGGCGAAAACGTATTTGTATCATATTCTGACCGCAAGACTGATGCTAACGATCAGGGTACAAGAAGTAACCTGGTTAATGTTATTCGTATGATGCCACACATGCCTGTTTATGATCCTACTTCAAATGGTGGATACAGGGGTGTGAATACTGTGCTAGACGGTGGAGACCCGACAAATCCGATTGAAGATGCTGAATTAAAAAATCCGGGTAGGAGCACTACTTTAAAACTTCTGGGTAATGTCTTTTTAGAAATTAATTTCACCAAATTTCTCAGGTTTAAATCAACCTTTGGCATTGATTATTCTAATAACTTATTCTATCGTTTCCAGCCAATTTTTAATGATAATGGAACAGTTGCAGGTTCCAGCGCTACACAAGCTACTGTTACCAATAACAGGAGCCTTTCAACTGTTTTGCTTCAAACGCAACAATTAACCTTTGATAAACAGTTTGGAAACCATCATGTAATTGCTACAGGAATATTTGAAACGCAGGGGCAAAAAACACAAAGCGAACAGGGATCGGGAAACCAGTTGTCAAATGACCTGAAGACCCTTAATAATGCATTGAACCAGGCAGTTCGGACTACTGTGGGAGAGAATTTTTTGATCTCTTATTTAGGGCGTGTTAATTATGATTTTAAAGGAAAATATTTGTTAAGCGCTGCGATACGCCGCGACGGAGTTTCTGTTTTTGCTCCGGGTAAAAAGTGGGGTACTTTCCCTTCTGCATCAGTTGGCTGGAAAGTTGACCAGGAAGACTTCATGCGGAACCAGGATTTGTTTTCGGAATTAAAACTCAGGGCTGGTTATGGTGTTACAGGTATCAATGCTGTATTGTTAGGTAATACACCATGGTTGGTGAATGTATCTTCAAACAGTGCAACTTATCCTTTTAATAACCAAAATCCGGGAGGATTAGCTTCTTCCATTCAGCAGTTAGGAAATAAGGATTTAGAGTGGGAAACTTCCAATCAATTTAATGTGGGTGTAGATATGGGTTTTCTAAAAAATAAGTTTACGTTGACAGCAGATTATTTTAAACGTTCAACAGATAACCTGATCCTGAACGTTACTACTCCATTGTCGTTTGGTTTTATCAATCCCCAGGTTCGTCAAAACGTGGGTGCTATGGAAAACACCGGTTTTGAATTTGTGCTTGGTTACAACGACCGTGAAGGTGATTTTAAATGGAATGCAAACGCTAATCTGAGTTTTATCCAGAATAAAGTAACAAGACTGGCTGAAGGTCTTACCAACCTGGAGGCGGGAGGGGATCAAGCAGATTTTGGACCTTATAATGTAACAAATACCAAACCTGGTGAATCTATCCAATATTTTTATGGCTGGCAGGTTGCGGGTATCTTCCAATCCCAGGCAGAGGTAAATTCATCACCAGCACAGGTAAATCCCGTCGCTCCTGCAATATATGATCCGCTAAAACATACATCTGCGGGTGACCTCAAATATGTTGATCAAAATAAGGATGGTAAAATTGATGGTAATGACCGTGTGAACTTAGGAAGCTATTTGCCTAAGGTATCATATGGATTTAACCTTTCAGCGGAATACAAAAACTTTGATCTGAGTGCATTCTTCCAGGGAGTAAGTGGCAATAAGATATATAACGATACAAGGGTAATTACAGAGGGCATGATCCGTTTCTTTAATGCAGGTACACAAGTATTAAGAGCATGGACGCCTACAAATACCAATACAGACATTCCACGGGCTGTTTTAGGTGATCCCAATCAAAATGCACGTACATCTGACCGGTTTCTTGAAAATGGATCCTATTTGCGCTTAAAGAATCTTGCTTTAGGTTATAATTTTACCGGTTCACAATTGCGGTCTTGGACAAAAGGAGTGGTTAGTAGCTTCAGGATATATGTTTCTGCTCAAAACATCCTGACAATTACTGATTATACCGGGTACGATCCTGAGGTAGGTAACAGAACACCGGGAGCGCAATTAACCAACGGTATTGATTGGGCTATATATCCGCAGCCTAAATCTTTCCAGGTAGGTATCATTGCGAATTTCTAATATGAATCAAAATTGTTTTTTTGCTATAATAAAATAATAGATATATGAAAAATAATATAAACAAATTAGTTATTGCAGCTCTTCTGATTTGTTGGTCTATATCAGGCTGTGATAGAAAACTGGAAGTAGTGGATAAAAACAGTCCAACCCAGGAATCCTATTTTAAAACAGCCGCTGAACTAGTCAACGGCGTCAACGCTGTTTACTCCAATCTTCGCGGAGGATCTATTGTTGGCAGGGAGTGGTTTTTTACCCACGATATGAGAGGTAGCGAAACAGCGGCAGGTGGTGTACAACTGGAACAACCGAGAGCTGAGATGTTAAATCAGGCCAATGCTGCTCCTACAAATGCTGTAATGACAGATTTATTTAGGGGCACTTACCAAATGATCAACAGGGCAAACCTGGTTATAACCAAAGCTCCTGGTGTAACTGATAATGTAGCCCTTAGGGACAGGGTAGTTGGGGAAGCTAAATTTTTAAGAGCCTGGGCTTATTTTGAGCTTGTATCACAGTGGGGAGATGTGCCCATGTATACTGCACCTATTGAATCTTCTACAGCATTTAAAGCTAAGGAACCTGCTGCAAATATTTACACACAGATCATTAGTGATTTAACAGACGCCGCAGCTAAATTACCTACATCTTATAGTGGTAATGATCGTGGACGTGTTACCAAAGGAGCTGCTAATGCCATGTTAGGAAGGGTTAACATGCAAAAAGGAGATTATGCTGCGGCCAAAACAGCACTCTTGGCGGTTTATAATTCAGGATTATATTCTTTAGTGAACTTCCAATGGAATTTCGATGGAGAGGTAAAAGACGGTACTACTACTTATGGATCGGGCGGTCATGAGTACAATGCTGAATCAGTATTTGAAGTTTCCTTTTTTGACAAGGGGGATAATAATTTTAACTGGGGATATAATGGGGAGGGTGTTAACAACCCGATATCTAATATGCGCCCCCAGGAGTATGGTATAGTGTGGGGTAATGTGGTTCCTTCAAACAGGATATTAAATGAATTTGAGGCAAATGACCCAAGGTATAAATTTACTTTTTTTGAAGAAGGAGATCTGATCTTAACAAGAGAGGGTACTGCTCCTGGCAAAGCGATAACAGCAGGTGAAATGAATGTTGCCGCAAGTACAAAAGGTAGTGTAACAATTAAAAGAGTTTATAGAAAGGGTTCAGACCTGGAGTGGATTCAATCAGGGTTCCACCCGGGAGGTTTTAACGTGCGTGCTATCCGTTATGCCGATGTTTTATTAATGTTGGCAGAGTGCGAAGCTGAAGTAGGAACTCCTGCCCAGGCAGCTACTTATATTAATTTGGTTCGTGCAAGGGCAGGTGTTGCTATGCCTGCTATTACAGCGACTACAAAGAACGAGGCGTTGGCTAAAGTAATGCATGAAAGAGCTGTAGAGCTGGCAGGTGAAGAGGTAAACAATATTGATATTTTGCGTTGGAGAAAGAAAGGATATTACCCTTTAATAATGGCAGATCCTAGACCAGGTCAGACTGATATGCTTCCAATTCCAAATGCAGAAACATCAGCAAACCCACTGGTTAGATAAAATTTTCTTTGTCCAATAAATTTTATAAAAGAAGGCTGTCTGAAAAGATAGCCTTCTTTTATATGAACAGGCAATACGATTAATTCAGATCTATTACGAAATTGTACAAGTATCTTTATTTGCTTCCTATAAGATATAACATTCATCAGTATGCAGAAACGGGTTCATTATGGTTTGTTTATTTTTCTTAGCCTCATGTTTTTTTTGACTTCATGTGGTAGCAAGCAGAAGAATACTTTGTTCACACAATTATCTTCTTCTGCATCAGGTATCCATTTTAGCAATGATATTAAAGACACAGACTCTTCTTATTCTTTTATAAACGAATTTGGCTATATGGGTGGTGGTGTTGGTATTGGAGATTTCAATAATGACGGGTTAAAAGATATTTTCTTTTCAGGTAACCAGGTTAGTTGCCGCCTGTATATCAATAAAGGCAATAACAAATTTGATGACATAACAACAACTGCCGGTATTGAAACAAGTGTGTGGTGTACGGGTGTTAGTATCGCAGATATAAACAATGATGGCTATGATGATATTTACGTGTGTGTTTTTGGAAAAGACCTGATGACCCATTCGAAAAATTTATTATTCATTAATCAGCATGATCTCACATTTCGGGAAAGTGCCGCAGAATATGGATTAGCTGATGAGGGCTATTCTACGCAGGCTGCTTTTTTTGATTATGATAAAGATGGTGATCTCGATATGTATCTTACCAATTATTTATTGGCTGACCGTAATGCCAATACCATCTATCCACGGGATAGAAGTGGTTTTTCAGCTGCTAATGACAAGTTATACCGCAATGATGGTGATTCGGTTAACCGGGGTTATCCTTTGTTTAAAGATGTAACAATCGGGGCCGGGATAAAAGAAGATGGGTACGGCTTGGGCTTATCTGTCAGCGATTTTAATAATGATGGATGGCCCGATGTATATGTTGCGAATGATTTTTTAAGTAACGATAATCTTTGGCTGAACAATCGTAATGGAACATTTACTAATTGCATCAGCCGCTCACTTCAGCATCAAAGCTATTCCAGCATGGGATCAGATGCCGCCGATATTAATAATGACGGATTGCCTGATATAGTGACCCTCGATATGATGCCCGAAAACAATGAACGAAAAAAGACATCTTATTCTTTCATGAACGAAGAACGCTACCAGACAGAGCGGAATATGGGGTATGAACCTGAATTTATGCGGAATATGCTGCAACTTAATAACGGTACCTATACTGCAGGAGATACAAGTATGCCTTTTTTTAGCGAAATAGGTCAAATGGTAGGTATTCATCAAACAGATTGGAGTTGGAGCGTACTACTGGCAGATTTTGATAATGATGGATGGAAGGATATGCACGTTACAAATGGTATCGGCAGGGATTTTATTAACGCAGATTTCCTGGAGTTTAGCTCAGGAATATTTAATAATAACATGTCAAAAGAAGAGCAACAAAAAGCGGTTAGAAAAAAGCTATCCTCTCTCAGGCATGTTAATCTCCCCAACTATTTGTACATTAATCAGCACGGCTACACTTTTTCTGACTCTTCAGGTAGTGCAGGTATTAATGAGCTATCCATGTCAAATGGAGCAGCGTATGCTGATCTTGACAATGACGGAGATCTTGATCTTGTTACAAACAATATCAGCAAAGAGGCTTTTATTTTTATTAATAATACAATTCAAAAAAACAAACCGGTCAATAATCATTTTATTAGTGTCCGGCTGAAAGGAGATAGTTTAAATACCCATGGATTCGGCACCAAATTGTTTTTATATTATGATAAAGGCAATGTTCAGATGCAGGAGCAAAACCCGGTGAGAGGTTATTTTTCGTCTGTGGATATGCAACTGCTTTTTGGTTTGGGCAAAGAAAATCATATCGATTCTCTTATTGCTATATGGCCGGATAACACAAAGCAGGTGATCAGGAATATTGTTGCTGATACAACAATAGAGCTTTCACGGAAAGATGCAGCAAAATATGATTGGCTTATACCCGCTAAAATATCATCGCTTTTTTCAGACATAACTGCTTCTCCTGGTATCGCATTCCTGCATCATGACTATCCATTCAATGATTTTACGGAACAAAGATTGTTGCCGCAGAAGTATTCCCAGTTGGGCCCTTTTATCACAACGGCCGACATTAATAACGATGGTACCACTGATTTTTTTATAGGTGACGGGTTTAATTTTCCGGGTAAAATTTTTACACAGCAACAAAACCAATCTTTTCATTCAAAAAATATTACTGATAGCATCAAGTGGCAAGAGGATATGGACTGTGTTTTCTTTGATGCAGACAACGATGGCGATGCCGATCTTCTTATTACAAGCGGTGATACGCGGTATCAAGAAAATTCTGATTATTATAAGCCACGTTATTATACAAATGATGGAAAGGGAAATTTCACCCTGCAGCCAAACGCAATTCCTGCGAATGTAAAAACGATAGCAGGCTGCGTAAGTGCCGGCGATTATGATGGTGATGGAGATATGGACATTTTTATTGGCGGGCGGATTTCTAAAACATACCCGGTTTCTCCGCGAAGTTTTTTGTTGCAAAACAATAACGGAATTTTTTCTGATGTAACTGAAAAAGTGTGCCCGGCTTTAATTAATCCTGGTATGATCACTTCGGCTGCGTGGACTGATATCGACAATGATAAACAACCCGAGCTGGTAATTGCAGGAGAGTGGATGCCAATACGTTTTTTTAAAAACGAGCAGGGCATTTTAAAAGAGGTTACTGAGCAAACGGGGTTGACAGAAACAAATGGAATGTGGCGCAGCCTTATTGCGACTGACATAGACAATGATGGAGATATGGACCTTGTAGCAGGAAATTTGGGTTTGAATTGCGAGTATAAAGCCAGCGTTGCAGAGCCAATGGAGTTATATGCTGGTGATATAGATGGGAACGGAAGCATTGACCCTGTTTTTTTCTATTATATAAAAGATAACAATGGTAAAAGGAAATCGTTTCCGGCAATCAACAGGACAATGCTTGCAAGCCAGGTACCTGCTATAAAAAAACAATTTTTATTGAACAGCAATTATGCTAATGCTTCGTTTGAAGATATTTTTAAAGGGAAAAAAGATAATCTTCTGCATTTTTCCTGTAATGAAACAAGAAGCTGTTATTTTGAGAATACCGGTAATGGTAAATTTATTAAACATCCGTTGCCTCAGGATGCGCAATTTGCGCCGGTAAATGCAATTATTTGTGATGATTTAAACAATGACGGGTATAAAGATCTGCTTTTAGCAGGGAATGAATATCAAACGGAAGTAATGACCGGGCGTTATGATGCATCTTACGGATGCTTTCTGAAAGGAAGCGACAAAAAAATATTTACGCCTGTACCTCCTGTACAAAGTGGATTTATAATTAGAGGAGATGTAAAAGATATGGCACTTATCCGAACGGTGAAAGGAGAGAAGCTGGTGCTTGTTGCTGTTAACAACGATTCACTGAGGGTGTTCCGTATTAATAAATAATAAAGTTTTAATAAATTGATTATGGCAGAATATGATCATAATAAAATATTTATTGTAAATGGATTTTATCATTGTATGAAATATAGTAAGACCGTATCGTTATTTTTTATACTGGCATCTTTATTTGTTTCCTGTAAGCACAAGCCATTGCCTAACCAGGAAATGATCGATCTTTTACAATCGACTGATCAGCATGAATACAACCAGGAAAATATTTTTTGTCCTGAAGCCGTTTTGAAGTTTGCAGATTCTTTGCTTAATATATCTTCTGAAGGGGATGACCTGATGAAAATAAAATTCAGAAAAGCAAGTGCCCTGCTCCAGTTGGGTCAGGAACAAACGGCAATTGATGTTTTTGAAGATATGATGAAGAAAACATCGCCGTTTGAATTTGATCAGCGCAGGTCAATTATGAAAGATCTCGCCATGGCTTATTTGCGATTAGGAGAAAGAACCAATTGTTTTCATAACCATACTTCAGAATCCTGCATTTTTCCTATTTCATTAGCAGGAGTGCATATGGATAAAAAAGGTTCGGAAAAAGCAATTGAATTATATAAACAGTTGCTGGCAGATGATCCTCATGATCTTGAATCAAAATGGCTGATGAATATAGCTTATATGACCATAGGTGGTTATCCGGACCAGGTACCAGCCAGTTTACTATTGAAAGTAGCAAACGAGGATACTATGAACACGATAAAGCCTTTTACCGACGTAGCGGCTAATGTTGGATTGAATATAAATAACCAGGCTGGGGGAAGCATTATAGAAGATTTTAATAATGATGATTACCTGGATATTGTAACCAGCAGTTGGTCATTAAAAGAACCGATGCATTATAGCAGGAGCAATGGCAATGGCACTTTTACTGATGTATCTGATTCTTCCTGGCTTGGCTATCTTACCGGTGGATTGAACATAACGCAAACAGATTATAATAACGATGGGTTTAAGGACATATTTGTTTTTCGGGGAGGCTGGAAAGGAAAATTTGGTAATGAGCCTAATTCGTTGCTAAGAAATAATGGCGACGGTACTTTTACAGATGTAACCAAAGCAAGTGGTTTGCTTTCGATTCATCCCACTCAATCAGGAACCTGGGCAGATTTTAATAACGATGGCTGGCTGGATATTTTTATTGGCAATGAAACAATGCCGGGAGGAGAGTTGAATACATCCGAATTATATATCAATAATAAAAATGGAACATTTACGGAGATGGCAGCGCAAGCGGGCTGTAATATTGTTGATTATGTAAAAGGGGTTACTTCTGGTGATTACGATAATGATGGTAAGATGGATATTTTTATTTCTACAATAACCGGTCATAAAATTTTATTGAAGAATGAATCTGAAAAAGGAGGAGCGGTTAAATTTAAAGATGTAACACAGCAGTCCGGGTTAGGCAGCAACCTGGTCCGAACTTTTCCCGGATGGTTCTTTGATTATGATAATGATGGTTGGCTGGATATTCTCGTGTGCAGTTATGAGTTTACTGAATCATTAGCATATTATGCAGCAGCAGAAGCCACGCAATTTAATGCCGGAAATTCCGGTAGAGTAATACTATTCAGGAATAAACACGATGGTACTTTTGAAGATGTATCTGTGCAAACAGGATTAAAAAATATTGCTTTTGCAATGGGTTCCAACTTTGGAGACATTGACAACGATGGTTATCTTGATTTTTACCTGGGTACGGGCAACCCGCCATTTCAATCTTTGGTTCCTAATAAGCTGTTTAGAAATATCCGGGGAGAAAGGTTTATGGATATTACCACCTCTGCGAGAGTCGGCAATCTTCAAAAAGGACATGGTGTTTCTTTCGCAGATCTTGACAATGATGGGGATGAAGATATTTATATTGAAATGGGAGGCGCTTTCAGCGGTGATGCATATGAAAATTCTTTGTACCTGAACCCCGGGCAGAATAACAATCACTGGATAAATCTTTCATTGGAAGGTGTTGTTTCAAACAAAGCAGCGATAGGAGCTAAAATAAAAGTCACTTTTAAGGAAAATGGCTCGATAAGATCGGTGTATCGCGAATTGAATTCGGGTGGAAGCTTTGGTTCCAATCCTTTGCGGCAACATATTGGGATAGGCCAGGCAACCACTATCGAGAGTATAGAAATAATATGGCCTGTTACGGGCAACAAGCAGGTATTTAAAAATCCACCGATTGATATTAATATTAAAATAAAAGAAGGACTGGATTCTCTTACTACATATAAACTCAATCATATTAATTTCATTGCTATCCGGTCAGGCTTAATAAGCTGTGGACCTCCGAAAGATTAATGATACAGACAGACCTAAAAGTCAGGTTAATTGGTGAGAAGTCGCCATTTTGTTATTGCTTCAGGATAAATTCCAATGCGGTGTGTACGCACCAGTTCCGGTGAGGAACTCATGATGATATTTTTAGAGTTTTTCACCGGCATGTGACAATTAATGCAATTGGCCTCCAGCGAAAACCCTTGCGTTGGTTGTAGTGTACAAAAGGTATGATTGCTTTGGGTATGGCAATTTATACATTTTTGTGCGTAAGCAGTTAAATTTCCATTTTCTTTTACGTGTGTATTATGACAGCTGTTGCAGGTCATTGTAGTGCTCATCCGAAAGCATTTACTGGCCGTCAATAAGCCATATTGATTTGCATGTACATCTAATGTGACGGAATCTATTGCTTTAGGATTTCTGTAAAAATGCCGGCTCAAAGTATCGCCCGGCATAAAGGAAAAGGCATTCGTTTTGCTTTGCATGATGCCTGAGTGGCAAACCGCACATACATCGAGTGATATTTCACGGCTTAGCGAAGCAGGATTGATAATAAATTTTCCCTGCTTCTCTCCGGTGTGTGCTGTATGAAATTCAACATGATTGGCAGCAGGGCCATGGCATCTTTCGCAATCTATCCCATATATGATTTGGTTGCGATCAAACCCGAAAAATAAATCCTGTTTTGCAAAAGTAGTATGGCATTCCAGGCAACGGGCTTCGATAAGTCGATCAAAGGATATTTTGTCGTTAGGATAGCCCGGACTATTAGCCCAATAGTCCGTATTGGCGGAATAAGACATGGGGAGCTGGTAAAGCTCATTATAATAATTCCAATAGAGATAAGTTTGCCCATGTTTACCTGTTCCTATTGTAATATCAAATCGTTCGGCTCTTTCCTCTTTCCCGTTTATATAGGCCACCTGGTATAGACCGCCGGCCCTTTTTTCCATTATCACCTTCCGGCTGCTATCCAGATAAAGAATATTTTGATTTTTTGAAAAACTGCCCTTGATATTTTCTTCAGATGCAGGTTCCGATTCATGATGGTGCCGTGTTGCACTAAAGGAATCATAAATCGCCTGATGACAATTGCGGCACGATTCAGTGCCTGCATATTCTTGCCCCTTTAAATTCTTAATGATTTTTTTTTCTTCCTGTTTACTCAGTACACATTTGGAAAGAATAAATACAGATGCTACAATAATGATGATAACAATGGTAAGATGCTTATGTGAGAAAATATCCTTCATGAAGATAATAGTACAAATTAACCAAAATGTTTTACATCTTTCTATTTAAGCTTAGCGCCTCTACTTGAAAATCTTTGCAACTTTTCATTAAATCCCCGATCATGATCCAGACAAAGTCCTACGATTGAAAGAAAAAGTGATGTGTTGATCGATAATATTCTTTATAATGGAAGAACAATTCGTGCCGCGTTGGATGCTCTATTCGATTTTGGTCGTCCCGAAAAAGTTGAGCTCTGTGTTTTGATAGATCGGCATTTCAGCCGGCTACCACCGATACAACCTGATTATATTGGTAAATCAATTGATGCTATCGTTTCACAAAAAGTAAAAGTGTTTTGGAAAACTAAAGATGGAAAAGATGAAGTTTGTCTACTGAATGAGTAAATAATTTATTTTCTTCTATTGATTTTTCAAATTCGTGTACTTCAGACACTATCTTTTTTTATTTCAGAAAAATTGATTTTTTCATTGGTAAAAAAATTTTTTTAAAAAAATTATTCCAAACAACTGTTTGCCTTTTAGAAAAAAAAGTGCATAAAAAAATTAAGGTTTTGTTATTTTTTTCTGAAATTGCTGTATCCTTCTAACCAAATATTTAAAAACTGCTTGTATTATGAAAAGAAAAACTCCGACGCTTGTCAGATTGACAAGCCATTTTTCCCTATCTATTATTTTGCTATTGTTCGCTTTTTGTGCCAGTGCACAAAAGCAAGTTAGTGGCGTTGTAAAAAGTGCCACGGGACCAGTAGCAGGAGCAACAGTTGCAGTGAAAGATGCAAGTGTTGCTACACAAACTGCGACAGATGGAACATTTTCAATTACTGTACCTGCGGGCAAATCAGTATTGATAATTTCATATGTCGGTTTAGAAACACGGGAAGTTAATGTTTCCAATCAAACCAGTGTTGATCTTACGTTGGCTGCTGTAGTCTCATCTTTGAATGAAGTGGTCGTAACTGGCTACTCTACCCAGCGCAAAAAAGATATTACTGGCTCGGTTGCTATTGTTAATGTAAATAATATGAAGGTAATTCCTTCAGGTACGACTGAGTCATTATTGCAAGGACAGGCTTCAGGTGTAACGGTTATTAATTCCGGTTCACCGGGGGCCGGGAGCAATGTAAGGATTCGCGGTATTACTTCCGTTGGATCAACCGATCCATTGGTAATTATTGATGGAACGCCCGGTAGTTTGCATGATCTTAATGTAAATGATATTGAATCCATACAAGTATTAAAAGATGCCGGGGCTGCCTCGATTTATGGTGTCCGTGGATCGAATGGGGTGATAGTGGTAACAACAAAAAAAGGAAGACCGGGAAAAGTAAAGGTGACCTATGATATGTATTATGGGACTCAAATAGTAAGCAAAGATGGTTTCAGTATTGCAAACACCCAGGAAACCGCCGATGCTACCCAGCAATCCTATATTAATAGCGGACAAATTCCAGGGCATAAACAGTTCGGAACCGGGACTAAGCCGGTGATTCCGGTGTATATCACACCTACAGCTGCTGCCACTGCAGACCCTGCAACCTATGCACTTTATACTAATCAGATTACAAAAACAAATCAAGTAGGAACAGATTGGTTTCATGAAGTTTTTAAAGATGCTTCTATTCAAAGTCACACTGTTTCTGTAAGTGCAGCGAGTGATCGTTCTTCTTTCTATTTCTCATTAGGCTATTTTGACCAGGAAGGTACATTGATCGAAACTCTTCTTAAACGTTATTCGGCCAGGATCAATACAGTTTTTAATGTAAATAGTCATATTCGTATTGGTGAAAATGCATATTTTTTCTATAAACATAACCCAGGATTCAATAACCAAAATGAGGGTAATGCTATATCAATGAGTTATAGAGAAAGCCCTCTTATTCCAGTTTATGATATTAAGGGTAATTATGCAGGTACTGGCTCACAGGGATTGGGGAATGCCCAAAATCCCGTTGCCAATTTGCGTCGTACTCATGATAACAGGGGAAATGATTACCAGGTTATAGGGAATGTTTTTGCGGAAGTTGATTTCTTAAAAAACTTTACAGCACGTACTACCTTTGGAGGAACAATTGATAACTACAATTATACTGCTTTTAGTTATACAGCGTATGAGAACGCTGAAAATAATAAAAACCCAAATAGTTTCCAGGAGAATTTCGGATACAATAGCAGTTGGACATGGACGAATACACTTGCTTATAATAGAACTTTTGGAGATCACAGTGTAAAAGCTTTAATTGGTAGTGAAGCCATAGAAAATTATGGCCGTGCAATTCAGGGTGTAAGAGGTAATTATTTCATTACAAGTCCAGGCAATTTAACTGTAGATCCAAATCTATTTACTTTGAATTTCGGGTCACCCAGTGGACAAACGACGCAAAATATAAATGGTACACCCTATGCCAATTCTCTTTTTTCATTATTTGGTCGCGTCGACTATGGCTTCAAGGATAAATATTTACTGAGTGGTACAATAAGGAGAGATGGTTCTTCAGTATTTGCATCTGAAAATCGCTATGGCGTTTTCCCTTCTGTTTCGGCAGCATGGAGGATAAGCAAAGAATCATTTATGAAAGATTTTTCCTGGTTGGATGACTTAAAATTAAGAGGTGGTACTGGTAAATTGGGTTCTCTCAGTAATATTGGAGCAACAAATGCATTTAGCCTGTATAATCAATCTGCTGCTAATTCTTATTATGATATTGGCGGAACCAATAATAGTTCTGCAGTGGGCATTTATGCAAGTCAGATCGGAAATACAGAAACTACGTGGGAGGAAGATATAGTAACAAATATCGGCGTTGACATAAGCGTGTTTAAGAAAATTGATTTTTCAATAGAATGGTATAAAAAACAAATTAAAGGATTGCTATTTCGGCCTTTAAGTGATATCACGGTTGTGGGTGGTGCTACACCTCCTTTTGTTAACGCAGGTAACATTGAAAATAAAGGAATTGATGCCTCAGCTACTTATCATGGCTCAGCAATAAATCATGAATTGAAATTTGATATTTCTTTTAATTTCACTTCTTATAACAATGAGGTGTTCAGTTTACCTGAGGGAATTAAATATTACGACAGAGGTAGTGCGGGTTCAGGTCGCTTGGGTGCCTTTTCCCGTTTGCAACCCGGACAGGCATTGGGTGCTTTTTTTGGCTATAAACAAGTCGGTTTATTTAGAGATGCTGCCGATGTAAATGCTTCTCCTGTGCAACCAGACGCCGCTCCCGGCAGATTGAAATTCGAGGATGTTAATGGGGATAAAAAAATTGACGTAAATGACAGGACTTTCTTTGGAAACCCTAATCCTGATTGGACAGGGGGGTTAAACCTCGCAGCAACTTATAAAGGATTTGATCTTTCCGCCTTTTTTTACACCTCTCAGGGTAATGATGTTATAAATTATGTACGCTTTTGGAAAGATTTTCCACAGGTTTGGGATGGTGCTATCAGCAAAGATTCGTGGTACAATTCTGCAAGACTTGTTAATAAATCGGGAACCCCAGTTCCTTTGATGATTCCAGATCCATTGGATCCTACTAAGCGGATTATAAATCCTGATGCCCAGGTTTCCAATCCTGATGCCAAAGTGCCCGTTTTGGAGCGATCCGCTAATTTTAGCACAACTAACAATTTCAGTTCTTATTATATGGAAGATGGATCATTTGTCAAGTTAAAATCCTTGATTTTGGGATATAATATTTCGTCAAGTAAGCTAAAGAGATTTGGGATTGAAAAGTTAAGAGTCTATGTACAGGGTGTTAATTTATTCACCAGCACCAAATACACAGGACTAGATCCTGAATTAACTGGCTCCAATCTGAATGATAATACAAACTTTGGTATTGATTTCGGAAACTATCCTTCAAATCAGAAAGGATTTAATTTCGGTATAAACCTTTCTTTCTAAAATTGAAACTGTCAAATTATGAAAAAAATTAAATATAAATTACTCGTAATTTCTTGCATCGCAATACTTAGTGTTGTGTATGCCTGCAATAAAGACTTTCTAGACAAAACGCCTCAAGGATCATTAAGTGCTTCCGTTCTTGCCAATAAAGCAGGTGTCGAAGGATTGTTGATCGGTGCTTATCATATGATAGGTGGCCAGGGTGGTGCTCCAGGAAATGTTTGGGGAGCGTCCGCCTCCAATTGGGTGTATGGGAGTGCTATTGTTGATGATTCTTACAAAGGGTCCATTCCACCGGATCAATCGACTGAAGGTTTTAGTACGTTGGCGACTTTTACCTATGCAACCAATAATCCTTACCTGAATGAAAAATGGCGTGCTATGTACGATGGAGTTCAGCGTGCCAATGATGTACTGCGTGTTTTACCATTGGCGAAAGATATTCCTGCAGCTGATGTTACACGAATTATTGCCGAAGTAAGGTTTTTACGCGGGCATTTTCATTTTGAAGCAAAAAGACTCTTTAAGAATATTGTTTATGCTGATGAAAAAACGACGGAGACCCGTAATGTAGATGATGCTGGTGCCTATATTGATTACTGGCCAAAAATAGAAGCTGACTTTCAAGCTGCAATTGCAGATTTACCTGAGGTGCAGGATAAACCTGGAAGAGCCAACAAATCTGCAGCTAAAGCCTACTTGGCCAGGTGCTATATGGAACAACATAAATATGCACTTGCAAAACCTATTTTAGAAGACCTTATTGCTAACGGAAAAACAGCCAAGGGCGAAAAATATGCTTTAGTAAATTATCAAAGTAATTTCAACGGTTCCCAGGATAATGGTGCAGAATCTGTTTGGGCTTACCAGGCTTCAGTAAATGATGGCTCAGGTACTAATGGTAATTATGGCGATAACCTCCAATTTCCTAATGGCTCGGGACCGGGTGGATGTTGCGGGTTTAATAATCCATCTATCAACTTGGCCAATGCATACAAAACAGATGGTACTACTGGTTTGCCGTTATTAGATAATTTTAATTCCGGCGTTTCACTTCACGATACTACTGCAGCAGGAGCTTTAGCCTATACAGGAACTCTTGATCCGAGAATTGATATTGTAATGGGAAGGCCAACAATTCCTTACTATGACTGGGGAGTTGTACCTGGGCCAAGAAATCTCGACTGGATCCGTAGCCCGGCAGACAACGGTCCTTTTAGTCCTAAGAAAGTGGTTTATGCCAAGAGCCAGGTTGGTGCAATTTCTTCGACCGAAACAAGTTTCTGGGGTCCCACACAAATGTCTGCTATTAATGTAAACTTAATACGTTTTTCAGAAATTCTTCTTTGGGCTGCAGAATGTGAAACTGAAATAGGTTCACTTGCAACTGCACTTAGTTATGTAAACATGGTAAGAAACCGCGCTGCTAATCCAGTGGGATGGGTATATAAGAATAGTGCGTATGATGCTGGAACAGGTAAATATGTAACACAAACAACTCCGGCCGCTAATTATAAGATAAGCCCTTACCCAGCGGGAGCCTTTGTTGATAAGGCATTTGCAAGAAAGGCAATATTGTTTGAGGAAAGACTTGAGTTGGCAATGGAAGGGCAGCGTTTCTTTACTTTGCGTCGTTTCGACGGTGTTAGTCCGGGAATAATGGCAACAACAATCAATAATTATATAGCGGTGGAAAAAACAAGGCCATCTTATTATATTCAGAACCCAAGTGTTGTTTTTGCCGATAAATATCAATGGTTCCCAATACCACAACAACAGATCGATGTAAAAAATGCGACCGGTAAAATATTCCTGAAACAAAACCCCGGATTCTAATTTATTATTTTTTTAAGGGTTTAATCGAGGTAGAGTTTACTCTACCTCTTTTTTATGTATAGTATTATTTCATTATTTTTAGTAATATGCTAATATGAAAATTCTTACTACATTATTCATTTTAATTTTCTTTGTTTCCCTTTTAGTGATGTCTTCTTGTAAGAATAAATCTTTTTTATTCCGGCCTGTTTCTTCCTCACATTCAAACATTCATTTTATAAATAAGATTGAAGAGAATGATTCCCTTAATCCAATTGATGTAACAAACATTTACAACGGTGGCGGGGTGGGTGTTGGCGATTTTAATAATGATGGGTTACAAGACCTTTATTTTACAGGTAACCTTGTATCAAACAAGTTATACCTGAACAAAGGCAAGTTTAAATTTGAAGACGTAACCAAAGAAGCTGGTGTAGATGGATCAGGAAGGTGGAGCAGGGGAGTATCAGTTGTGGATATCAATAATGATGGTTTGCTTGATATGTATGTTTGTGCTTCCATGTCTAAGGATGTCAATAAAAGAAAAAATCTACTTTATGTAAACCAGGGGATTGATAAGAATGGCACTCCAGGATTTAGAGAAATGGCAGCCGAATACGGACTTGCTGATACGACGCATTCCACCATGGCGGCTTTTTTTGATTACGATAACGATAGTGATCTTGATATGTATTTAGTCGTCAATCAAATCTTAGAAAAAGATATCCCTTCAAATTTCCGCCCTAAAATAACCGACGGGTCTTATCCAAGTACAGGTCGTTTGTACCGTAATGATTGGAATGATTCATTAAAACACCCTGTTTTTACTAATGTTTCAAAACAGGCAGGCATAACCATTGAGGGATATGGCCATAGTGTTAGTATAGCTGATTTTAATAAAGATGGGTGGAAAGATATTTTTGTTACTAATGATTTTAACTCGAATGATCTTCTTTACATCAATAATCAGAATGGCACTTTTACTGATAAAGCCTCTGATTATTTTAAACATACCTCTGCTAATGGTATGGGACAAGATGTGATTGACATAAATAATGATGGCTTGGCCGATGTTGTGGAACTAGATATGAACCCGGAGGATAATTACCGCAAAAAAACCATGATGGGATCAGGAAGTTACCAGACATATCAGAATAGTGATTATTATGGTTATCAATATCAGTATGTCCGAAATACCATACAACTTAATCAGGGTCCGCGGATAATTCAAAGTGATTCAATCGGTGATCCCATATTCAGCGACATTGGTTTTCTTTCTGGTACAGCAGAGACAGACTGGAGCTGGACACCATTGGTAACTGATTTTGATAATGATGGCTTCAGGGATATTATTGTGACCAATGGATTTCCAAGAGATATAACAGATCATGATTTTATTGCATTTCGCAGGACATCTTTTACCCTGGCGAGTAAAGAATATATGCTCGCCCAGATACCTGAGGTGAAACTACATAATTACGCTTTTCATAATAACAATAATCTTACGTTCCAGGATGTAACTGACAAATGGGGGCTTGAGACTCCTTCATTTTCTAACGGTGCAGTGTACGCTGATCTTGATAATGATGGTGATATGGATTGTGTGATTAATAATATCAATGATGAATCTTTTGTTTATGAAAATACAACAAACTCTAAAGATAAAATCGCAGCTAACTATTTGCAGATAAAATTCAAGGGAAGTGATAAAAATTTAAATGGTTTAGGAGCTTCGGTTGAAATTTATTATGGCGATCAAATACAGGTATATGAAAACTCTCCTTACCGGGGATATCTTTCAAGTATTGATGCAAAAGCTTTTTTTGGTTTAGGGAATGTTACTGTAGTTGATTCAGTAATTATCAAATGGCCAGGAAATAAAAAGCAAGTATTGAAAGACGTAAAACCAAATCAATTACTTGGAGTTGATATAAAAAACGCAAATCTGGAGTATAACTGGACCAGTGACTCTTTTGTTAAAAATGCTTTGTTCACAGACATTACAAACTTATCTGGAATAAATTATCTGCACCACGAAACGGATTTTATTGACTTTGACAAAGAGAGACTGATCCCGCATAAACTTTCACAATATGGTCCAGGATTAGCTGCAGGGGATATTGATGGCAACGGTCTTGATGATATTTGTATAGGTGGCTCTGCTGATTTCCCGGGCAAACTTTTACTTCAACAGATCAATGGAAAATTTATAATGAAGGATATGCCGGCAGTTAAAAATAAAACTTATCGAAAAAATGAAAATATGGGCCTGCTATTATTTGATGCAGATAATGATGGCGATCTTGACATGTATTGTACAAGTGGCAGTAACGAATTTCCAGCTAATACAGAAAATTACCAGGACCTTTTTTTTATAAACGATGGGAAAGGAAATTTTACAAACGACTCGTCGGCTTTGCCAATTAACTATACAAGTAAAAGTTGTATACGTGCAACTGATTTTGATAACGATGGCGACCTTGATCTTTTTATTGGCGGCAGATGTTTACCGGGTAAATATCCTTTGCCTGTCAGTTCTTTTATTTATCGTAATGATTCCAAAAATGGGGAAATAAAATTTACAGACGTTACTGCAGATGTCATAAAAGATCTGCAAAATATTGGTATGGTTTGCGATGCAATATGGACAGATTTTGATAATGATGGATGGACTGATCTTTTAGTTGTTGGTGAATGGATGCCGATTACATTTTTTAAAAACAACCATGGCAAATTTGAAAATGTATCAGTTCAATCAGGCATCAATAATCAAATAGGCTGGTGGAATAGCATTGCCGCCGGGGATTTTGATAATGATGGCGATATCGATTATATAGCTGGTAATCTTGGTGAAAATTCTTTTTTTCGTGCAAGTGATCAATACCCGGTGAATGTGTATGCTAAAGATTTTGATAAAAATGGAAGCCTTGATGCTATCGTGACAGTTTTTCTTAAAGATAAAAGCGGTGAAAAAAAGGAATACACGGCCTTAAACCGGGATGATATAGTCAGTCAATTGCCTCCGCTTAAAAAGAAATTTCTCACATATAAAGACTTTGCAAACGCTGACATTCATCAATTATTTACGCCAGATGAGATAAAGGGAGCATTGGTTTTACATGCGAATAATTTTAAGAGTTCCTACATAAAAAATAATGGCAATGGGAAATTTGAATTGCATGCTTTGCCTCTAATAGCACAACTTGGGCCTTTCAACGGAATGATAGCTGATGATTTTAACGGTGATGGTAGCCTTGATGTAGCAATAGCCGGCAACGATTATGGAAATGAAGTTTCTGACGGAAGATATGATGCATTAAATGGACTTGTTTTGTTAGGTGATGGAACCGGGAATTTTATTGCACAAACAATATTGCGATCTGGTTTTTTTGTTCCAGGAGATGCAAAAGCGCTTATTAAACTAAGGAATGCTGATAACAAATATTTTTTGGCTGCATCGCAAAACAGGGGACCACTGAAATTATTCAATAGTAATAGTCAAAATCAGAAATTAATCCCCTTACAACCTTTTGATGTTAGCGCTTTACTAACTTACCGGAATGGAAAGAAACAAAAACGTGAGATTAATTACGGATCATCCTTTTTGTCCCAGTCCAGTCGATTTTTAAATATTAACAATAATATCGTTTCGGTTGAAATAAAAGATTCGAAAGGCAACCTACGCAAGATTAGTTTACAATAAAAAACCCGCCATTAGTAAGATAATTACCATAAAACGTTTTGTGTTTTTATTCTTCCTGATTAGCACATTTCTGGTGATTATATTTTCCTGTAAAAATTATTATCGAAACAGTACACATAAAGATATTTCGATATCAAGCATAAAGAAGGGAGAAATGCTGGCGATTAAATATTGCCAATCCTGTCACTTATTGCCTGATCCTTCTTTATTAGATACAAAAAGTTGGGAGAAAGGTGTTTTGCCAAATATGGGCCCACGACTTGGAATTTTTTATTACGATTTTGAAACTTATCCCTCCTATAGATCTGATAAAGATATTGGCCCTAATTTCTATCCTTCGCAACCTGTTTTGAATTACTTTGAATGGCAAAATATTATTGATTACTATACTGCGATTTCACCAGATAGCTTACCCAAGCAGGATCGAAAACTATCAATACAAAATGGATTGTCGCTTTTTGCAGTTCAAACTCCACACATTAGCTATGAAATCCCAACATCTTCATTTGCGAAAATAAATTCTGGTGATTCGATACATCCATTGATCATAGGTGATGTAATCAAACGGAATATTTATTTTTTCAACAGTCAATTAGAAATTAAAGACTCCGTTTATTCAAGCGGCCCTGTGGTGGATATTGATTTTACAAAAAATAAAATACTAGCCTGTAATATCGGCGTTTTGAATCCTAATAATGGCATGTATGGAAAGGCACAGTTTATAAATAAGAATAAAGAAGGGAAAACGATTGAAGATACAGTTGCTTTATTTGATAAATTAAAAAGGCCAGTTCAAATTACAACTGCAGATCTGAATAACGATGGAAAGAATGACTACCTGATTTGTGAGTTTGGAAATTTAATAGGAGAGTTGTCATGGATGGAAAATATGGGGAACAATAAATTTACAAAGCATGTACTAAGAGCTTATCCTGGCGCCATCAAAGCTTATATTATTGATTATAATAATGATGGAGCACTTGACATTTGGGTTTTATTTGCACAGGGTGAGGAAGGTATTTTTTTATTTACAAACAAAGGGAATGGAGATTTTGAAACAAAAGAGGTTTTGCGTTTCCCTTCGGTTTATGGTTCTTCTTATTTTGAATTGGCAGATTTCAATAAAGATGGTTATCCCGACATTGTTTATACATGTGGTGATAATGCTGACTATTCTGTTGTTTTTAAGCCTTATCACGGCGTGTATATATTTTTAAATGATAAAACGAACCAGTTTTCTCAAAAATATTTTTTCCCTATTAATGGATGTTATAAAGCGATGGCGAGGGATTATGATGGCGATGGCGATCTGGATATTGCGGCTATTTCCTTTTTTGCTGATTACGAACACCAGCCCGAGGAAGGTTTTGTTTATTTGAAAAACGAGGGAAATTTTAATTTTAGTCCATACAGTGTTCCTGAAGCTCAATCCGGCAGATGGCTTACTATGGATGTAGGTGACTTGGATAAAGATGGGAAAATTGATATTGTATTAGGGAATTTTTCCCTCGGGTCGTCGACATTAAAGTCTAATGGGGAACCTTCACAAACACCGCCATTTATAATTTTGAAAAATACAGGTAAGTAAAAGGAAATTTTAAACAATAATAAAATCGTGCACTAGTCATGAACAGATTCCGGCCTTTTTTTGCCCCATCTATTTTTTTCTGCTTTGCAGTCATTTTGCTTTCCCCTTCAAGGATGAATTCTCAAACAATTCCTCCTTTTAAAATGGCGCTTTCAAATAATAAGATCTTCAATGCAATTGATTTGCCCAAGGGCAAACCATTAGTTCTTATTTATTTTGATCCGGATTGTGATCATTGTCAAAAGTTGATGACTGAACTTTTTAAAAAGATAAAAAGTTTTAAAAAAGCAGAAATGGTACTGATAACTTTTAAGCCGGTAACAGAAGTCGCCGCTTTCGAAAAAAAATATACTACAAGTAAATATGCAAACATGAGGGTTGGTACCGAGGGCACTCTTTTTTACCTGAGAAATTATTACAAATTAGTAAAGATGCCATTCACTGCTTTATATGACCGCAAAGGAAATTATAATTATTCTTATAGGGATGAAACCCCTGTGGATGATTTGATAAAGAGATTGCAGGGCCTCTAAAAAGCACCTATAAACTTATATGATCAGGTTAGGCAGCATTCATAAAACTTTTTTATCAAAAAAAACCGAATACCCTATCTTCGCTTTTTAATGAGCCTCTCTACCAGACACCTTCTTGGTATAAAAGACCTGACAGTAGACGATATTTCCCTTATT
>Ga0207712_10000719_pt1 | contig 25492 bp, 21 predicted proteins | sample KBSS44metaG_FD_184402 | JGI IMG/M metagenome (GOLD analysis project Ga0207712, IMG submission 184402) | Switchgrass rhizosphere microbial communities from Kellogg Biological Station, Michigan, USA - KBS S4-4 metaG (SPAdes) (version 2) | ecosystem: Host-associated > Plants > Roots > Rhizosphere...
GCCTGACTATGGCCGCATGCGCACGTAAATCAAGCCCTCGATCGCATGGGCCGGCACTTGGTTCGGTCCGAGCGGGGTTTTGTTACCGCGGAGGGCGCGGAGAACGCAGAGCGCGCCCAACAACCAGCGGCCAGAGAATCTTTGGGAACTGCCTCGGGAAGCTCATTTCATGCGTCCCGAGGCAGTTTCGTTTCAAAATTCCGGCTCGTGGCGATTTGGAGGCTGCAGCAAGTCGTTGCTCTCCGTTCTCCGCGCGCTCTGCGGTAAAAAAACCCCCTCCCACCGAACGCAGGACTAAGCGTCACCGCGCAATAGCCGGCTCCGCTGACACAGCAGACTCCGCCTGCATCGCGGCAAGCACACGACCCGCTCGCTCGGCGGCCTGCGCCATCCGCGCCGGCGGCACGATGAACGACACGCGGAAGAACCCTTCCCCGCCCGCACCGAAGCCCGCGCCCGGCAGCACGATCACGCCCTCCTCCTCCATCAGCCGGTCTGCGAACGGCCGGCTCGGTAGCCCGTCCGGCAGCGTGATCCACAGGTACATCGTCGCTTCCGGGACATCGCACCTGAATCCCGCGCCCCGGAACGCCGCGACCGCCGCATCGCGACGCTCCTTGAAGATCGCGACGTTCGGTGGGACGAACTCGCGCCAGCTCTGGATCGCGGCGACACCGGCCGCCTGGATCCCCATGTACGTGCCCGTGTCGACGAACGTCTTCACCTTCGAGAGTGCCGCCGAGATCTCCGGCTTCGCCACCGACCACCCGCAGCGCCAGCCCGTCATGTTGTACGTCTTCGACAGCGAGTGGAATTCGATCGCGACGTCACGGGCGCCGTCGATCTCGAAGATGCTCGGCGGCACGTAGCCGTCGAACGCGAGCTCGGAGTACGCGTTGTCGTAGACGAGCAGGATGTCACGCTCGCGGCACGTGCGCACGACGCGCTCGAGGTAGTCACGCGGCGCGATCGCCGCGGTCGGGTTATTCGGATAGTTGAGGTACAGCACGCGCGTGCGGTCGAGCACGTCCCGTGGAATCTCATCGAGCTCGACGAGAAAGCGCGTGCGAGGCCGCAGCGGGAAAATGTGCGGGGTCGCATCGCTCAGCAGCGTGCCGCCGATGTACGCCTGATACGCCGGCTCGGGGATGATTGCCACGTCGCCTCGGCCGAGGTACGCGAATGCGACGTGTGCAATGCCTTCCTTGGATCCGATGAGCGGCACGACCTCCGTGATCGGGTCGAAGCGCTGGCCGAATCGCATCGACATCCACTCGCTGATCGCCTCGCGAAATGGGATGTGACCGAGGCCGAACCCGTACCGTCCCATCGACGGTGTCCGCGCCGCCTTCTCGAGCGCCTCGACCGCCGCGGGGGGCGGCGCGAGGTCCGCGTCGCCCGCACCGAGATCGATCACGTCGACGCCACGTTGCAGAAGCTCGCGCTTCCGCGCGGGGACGTGGGCGAGCGGGTACACGGGAAACGCCTTGAAACGATCGGTCAACGGCGGCAATGCATCCTCCGGAGCGGGTGGATTCTGGTCATGGCGAAGTATGCATCGGCTACGCGCCGGGCGCACTCGACGCTCTCACACACGCCCGAGACCGTGCTCGGAGAGACATTCACCGATAGTCCCCTTTGCCGCCCACGGTCCGAGTTCTAACTTCGACCCGCGCCCTTCCGGGCTCAGTGGCCGACCGACTTCGCAGGCATCCATCGCAGGAATCCCATGATGAATCGCATCCGGCTTGCGCTCCTCCCGCTCTGCACGTTCGCGCTGACCGTTGCGTGCGGCGGGGACTCGTCCGGGCCGCCGGCCGTTGCGTCGGTCGATGTCTCTGCACCAGCCGGTGACGTCGCCGTCGGCCAGACGACGCAATTGTCGGCGACGGCGCGTGACGCCAAGGGCAACGCGTTATCGAACCAGACCATTAATTGGACGACGTCGAGTGCGAGCATCGCGACCGTGAGCACGACCGGTCTCGTTACGGGCGTCACCGTTGGTCAGGCGACGATCACGGCAACATCGGGAGGGAAGAGCGGGAGTCAAGCCGTGAACATCGTGCCGCCGCCGGTCGCGACCGTGTCGGTGACGGCCGCGTCGAACGCGCTGCAGGTTGGGCAGACGACGCAGCTCAGCGCCGTCACGCGCGACGCGAGCAACAACGTTCTCACCGGGCGCAACGTCACGTGGTCTACAAGCAACCCGTCCGTTGCATCGGTGTCGATCAACGGAGGACTCGTGACGGCTCTGTCGGCGGGCACAGTCACGCTCACCGGGACATCCGAAGGAAAGACCGGATCGACGGACATCGTCGTCAGCAGCGGGAACCCCGCCGATGCACCCCAGCTCTCCGCGGTGACGCCGGCGACGATCATCGAGGGCCAGGCGGCCACGATCACGGGCACCAAGTTCAGCCCTGATCCGGCCGGCAACGTGGTGCGCATCGCTGGCGTCGCCGCGCTGGTCACCGCGGCCACCGCGACGTCGCTGCAGATCCAAATACCGAGGCTGAACTGCAGACCGGCGCAGAACGTCTCGATCAACGTGACCGTCGCTGGCAACACCAGCGCGCCCAGGTCGCAGCCGTTCGCCCCCGCGTCGACGTTCACGCTCGCGCAGGGGAAGCAGCAGATCATCGGGAACCCCGATGATTTCTGCCTCCAGTTTCCGGCGAGCAGTGCGAACGAAACCTACCTCATCGGCGTTCAATCCATCTCCGAGTTGGGTTCGAGCCTCACGCCGGTCCAGTTCACGGGAGAGGCGGTGTCTGGCGCCGTCACATCGGGTGTGGCATCGCGCGCGTTCGCTGCTCCGGAGCTGCCGGCCTCGCTGACCCCGAGCCTCTTGGACCCGCGCGAAAATGCGCGCGCGCTGCGCATCGCGAGACACCACGCCGCGGAGTCGCAGATCCTGGCGGCAGAGCAGACGGCCATGCGACCGCGCCTCCGATCGATAGCGGCTGGCGCGCGGGCAATGATGAACGCGACGGCGTCAGCCGCGCGCATCCCGACGGTGCCCGGCAGCGCCAAGGTCGGGGACGTGCTGACCATTCGCGCCCCGGAGCGCGGGAACTCCTGCGTCAACTTCAGCCCGGTCACCGCGACCGTGAAGGCAGTCGGCACCAACGCCATCTTTCTCGAGGACAACGCGAACCCGACGGGCGGCTTCTCCGCCGCCGACTACCAGACGCTCAGCAACACGTTCGATTCGCAAATTCACCCGACTGACGTGTCCTACTTCGGCGCACCGACGGATTTCGACAGCAACGCCCGCACGGTCATCGTCATCACGAAAGAGGTCAACAAGGTCAACAACCTGCTTGGCGTCGTGTACTTATCCAACTTCTTCACGCAGTCCGAGTGTGCCGCGAGCAATGAAGGGGAGTTCTTCTACGGCCGGGCGCCCGATCCGACCGGGGCTGCCGGCACGGCGTACACGATCGCGGATGCCCTGGCCGATGCGCCGATCATCATCGCGCACGAGTTCGCGCACGTGATCCAGTTCGGGCGCCGGCTGGACTACGAGCTGGCAACGGCGTTTCAGGGCATCTGGGAGCTCGAAGGCCAGGCCACGTTCGCGGAGGAGATCAACGGGTACGCCGTCACGGGACTCACGCCCGGGCAGAACCTCGGGGCCGCGATCATATTCAACGATCCGCAGATCACACCGTTCGACTGGTTCTACGCCGCGTTCGTCGATCTCGCCGTGTACTACGGGTTAGGGTCGGGGCCGGGCAAGACGCCTAACGCGCCCGAGCAGTGCAGCTGGCTGTCACTCAAGAGCCAGGGGAACGACGGCCCGTGCCTGGGCGATTACCCGGTGTACGGCGCGTCCTGGTCGTTGCTGCGCTGGATCTCGGACCAGTACGGACCGACGTTCCCCGGGGGCGAGAAGGGGCTGCAGAAGCGACTCATCGACAACGCATACACCGGCTACGCGACACTGTCGGACGTCACCGGCGCGCCGATCGATGTGCTGCTGGCACAGTGGGCGGCGGCGCTCTACGCCGATGACCGCGTGGCGAACCTCGACGCAAAGCTCAAGTTCACGAGCTGGAACATGAAGGACATCGACTCCAGGATCGTGGTGTCTGCGCGACTCGCCCCGCGCGACCGCCAGTTCGGTGCGTTCACCGATCAGGTCAGCGTTCGCGGCGGATCGACAGCCTACTTCCTGGTCTCCGGAAACGGCCGCGGCGCGACGGGGATCCGGGCTCGCGACGCGTCGGACGGCAGCCTGCCGGCATCCATGCGCCTCTGGGTCGTGCGGCTCCAGTGATCACGCGCCGTCGCATGGCGCCTGCTCTGGCGACGCTCGTTGTGGCAGTCACCGCGTGCGCCCGTGCGCCGGAGTCCAGAGGCGCCGATTCCACATCGGCGCCGGTCAATACGACGAGCCCACGGCCCGCAATCACCGCGCAGCCTGCCGTGGTGTCTCGCCTTCCCGATAGCAGTCCCGGGTCGGTGCCGCCGGCGCCCACTCCGGCACGCACCGAGCCCACTCCGACGCCCTCGGAGACGGTGTTGACCGGGAAGGTCGTCGCGGGCGGGGTCGCGGCACAGCCACTGACGTCGCTGCAGGTGGAGGGCGGCAAACCCACGACGCTCGTCGGCCCGCTCGAGCAGGAGCTGCGGACACTCGGCGGCGCCACGGTGTGGGTCGCGGGCTCGCCCGGCGCGGGCGCGCCTAACGCCTCGTTCGCGGTGACCCGCTACGAGATCGTGTCGATCGACGGCGCCAAGCCCCTGGTGGGCTCGCTCGTGGCGCGAAACGGCGGCACCTGGCTGGCGGCCGAGCGTGATACGGTGAAGCTCGCGTCGGTGCCGGCTGCACTCGACGGCAAGACGGGTGCAAAGGTCTGGATCGTGGGCCGCCGCACCGGCGCGGAACTGACGCCGCAGACGTTCGGCGTCATCCGCGAGCCGTAGCGGTCATTCCGAGCGAGCCATCAGGCAAGGCGAGAAATCGCACTCATCCCGGTAGAGGGACCCCTCGGCGGGGACGAGTGCGATTCCTCGCCTCCGCCTGCGCTTCGCGCGGGCTACGCTCGGAATGACGACTAGCCGATCTTCGCCGCCCGAGGGCCCGGGTCCTTCACTTCAGCGTCCACCGTCGCGTCGCTCGGCGCCGTCGCCGCGCCGTTGCCGTTCGACTTCGCGCCACCCGTCCTCACGCCCGCATCGACGAGACGTTTGACGAGCGTCAGGATCGTGTAGACGGCGACCGGCTCGTTCGCCTGATTCGTGACCTCGACGTCCCACGCGACGACGCCCTGCGGCACGCCATCCGGCGGCGTCTCCTTCGCGGTCTTCTGCTTGCACGTCAGCTTCGCCTGGATCGTGTCGCCGATGTACACCGGCTTCACGAACCGCAGCGACTCGAGCCCGTAGTTCGCGAGCACGGGGCCGGGCGCCGGATCGACGAACAAGCCCGCGGCCGCCGACAAGACGAAGTAGCCGTGCGCGACGCGGCGCTCGAACAGCGACTCCTTCGCGGCGATATCGTCCATGTGCGCGTAGAAGTAGTCACCGCTGATGCCGGCGAAGTTGACGATGTCCGCTTCCGTCACCGTGCGCCGATGCGTGACGAGCGTGTCGCCGATGCGAAGCTCCTCGAAGTGCTTGCGGAAGGGGTGCACCCGATCCGTCGAGCGGGCGGCGCCAGGCATCCACTCGTTCATCACCTGCGTGAGCATTGTCGGCGAGCCCTGCACCGCCGTCCGCTGCATGTAGTGCAGCACGCCGCGCACACCACCCATCTCTTCGCCGCCGCCCGCCCGTCCCGGCCCACCGTGCACCAGGTGTGGCATGGGCGAGCCGTGTCCGGTCGACTCCTTCGCGCTGTGACGATCGACGACGAGCATGCGCCCGTGATACGGCGCGACGCCGAGCACGACCTGGCGCGCGACGTTGGCGTCCGCGGTGAAGAGCGACCCGACGAGGCTTCCCTTCCCGAGCTTCGCGAGTTCCACCGCCTCGTCGACGGCGCCGTACGGCATGACGGTGTTGACGGGGCCGAACGCTTCGATGTCGTGCGCCTCGCGGCTCGTGAAGGGCTTGTCGGTCGCGAGCAGCGTGATCGGAAAGAACGCGCCGCGCTCCGGATCCGCGCCGACCACGTTCAACGTGTCGCGCCCGCCGAACACGAGCTCGGTGCCGTGCCGGATCTCCTCCGTCGCCTTGCCGACGTCTCGCACCTGGGTGCGGCTCGCGAGCGGGCCCATCTTCACGCCCTCGACGGCCGGGTCGCCAACCTGGACGGCCGAGAGCCGCTTGCCCAGCGCGGCGATGACGTCGGTCATCATCCCGTTAGGCACGAGCGTTCGCCGGATGGCCGTGCACTTCTGGCCTGCCTTCGCCGTCATCTCACGGACCACCTCCTTCACGAACAGGTCGAACTCCTCCGTGCCGGGCGCTGCGTCGGGACCGAGGATCGAGCAGTTGAGGGAGTCGGCCTCCTGGTTGAAGCGGACCGTGTGCTCGACGATGGACGGCGTGTCCTTGAGCTTGCGTCCTGTCGTGGCGGAGCCGGTGAACGCGACGGCGTCCTGCATCCCGAGGTGATCGAGCAGGTCGCCGGCACTCCCGCAGATCAGCTGGATGGCTCCCGCGGGAAATATCCCGGACTCGACCATCAGCCTGAAACAGGCTTCCGTCAGATAGGACGTCACGGTCGCGGGCTTCACGATGGCCGGTACACCGGCGAGCAACGTCGGCGCCAGCTTCTCGAGCATCCCCCACACGGGGAAGTTGAACGCGTTGATATGGACGGCCACGCCCTCGAGCGGCACACAGATGTGTCGACCGACGAACGTGCCACCTTTCGAGAGCGATTCCATCGGCCCGTCGACGTAGAACGTCTCGTTGGGAAACTCGCGACGGCCCTTGCTCGCGTAGACGAAGAACGTGCCGATGCCGCCATCGATGTCGATCCACGAGTCGGACTTCGTGGCGCCGGTCGCCGCCGAGAGCCGATACAGGCCGTCTTTCCGCTCGCTCAGGTACTTCGCCATCTCCTTCAGCATGAGCGCGCGCTGATGGAACGTCATGCGCCGGAGCGCGGGTCCGCCGACGGTCCTCGCGTACTCGGCCATGCCTGCGAAGTCGAGGCCCTCGGAGCTCGCCTCGGCGATCGTGTCACCGGTGACCGCGTGAACGAGCGGTGTGCCTGAGCCGGCGCCACGTACCCACTCGCCGCGCGCGAAATTCTCGAGTCGGTTGATCTGTGTCATGCGATGAAGGATCGCCGCACGGCCGCCGGCACGGCAAGGCACAGTGGATGCACCGCACGTTGCGGGCGACGTCACTCGCTCCGGCGAAGCGCCGAGGCGTGCATCAGGCCCGAGGCTGCTTGCACTCGCCCGTCACGACCTCGACAATCGCCAAAGACTCAAACCCTGGAGGTCTCATGGAGAGTCACAGTCCCCTGCGTGAGGGCGTGATCGCGGGCATCATCGGCGCGGCGAGTGTCGCCCTCTGGTTCCTCATGATCGACTCGATTGCCGGACGTCCGTTCTTCACGCCCGCCGTTCTTGGCGCGTCCCTCTTCGATCTTCTTGGCGCCGGGTTCGGCGGACGCGGGCTGGTCACACACGTCGCGGCGTACACGGTGCTGCACTTCGCCGCATTCATCGCCATTGGGCTGACCGCAGCAGTGTTGATGAACGTGCTCGATCGAAAGCCGTCGTGGCTCGTGGGGTTCGTCGCGCTCTTCGTCGTGTTCGAGATCTGCGTCGTCGCGTTGCTCGGCCTGCTCTCACGCTCGCCCCTGTTCGGCGCCATCGCGTGGTATCAGCTGGGTGCGGCGAATCTGCTCGCCGCGTTCCTCATGGGGCGATACCTGTGGCGCGCACACCATCCGGCGGTCGAGGAGCGTTGGGTGCGGGCGCTCGAGTCCCGGTGATCGGCTGGCCGCTGGTGGGCGCCTAACGGGAACCGTCAGTTACTCGCGCGAGGTCTCGCGCCACGTCCGATAGCTCGCACTCTGCCGCGCACGATCGGCTGGCACCTCGCGGAGCGGCTCGCACTCCCGCCATGACGCACGCATGTCGGACGGCAGTCGTTGATAGAGTCGAGTCCCGTCGGACTTCCACGCGAGCATCTGGTCGGTGACGTCCTTCACGACGCGCGCGGGGTTGCCGACCACGACTTTCCGATCCGGGATCTCCATCTCCGCCGGGACGAACGTCAACGCACCGATGACGCACTCCGCTCCCACGCGCGCCCCGTCCATCACGACCGCGTTCATGCCGACGAGCGTGTTCCGGCCGATGGTCGCGCCGTGGATGATGGCGCCGTGGCCCACGTGCGCACTCTCGGCGAGCGTCACGGTCGCACCCGGAAAGACGTGGATCGTGCACCCCTCCTGCACGTTGCACCCGTCGCCGATGAGAATCTCCCCCCAGTCCGCGCGAATGGCCGCGCCAGGACCCACGTAGACGTCGCGTCCGATCACGACGTTGCCGGTCACCGCCGCCTGTGGGTGCACGAACGCCGACTCGTGCACGACTGGCCGGTACCCATCGAACTCGTAGATTGCCACGAATGCCGCTCCTATGTTCGTTCCGTATGCCGGGCGCCGCCCTCGACGCGCGCCGACAATCTCACATCGCGCGAGCGCCACGACGAGGTGGCGCATAACCACCACCGCACCTCCGCGCCCGGACCGGTCGCGCGAATACCTGGTTCTCGCGCTCATCACGGTCCTGGGCGCCGCACTTCGTCTCTACCGGCTCGATACCGACCTCTGGATCGATGAGATCGGGTCGCTCGAGTACGCGATGTCCGTAACGGTGGGCGAGCTGTTCCGGACCTTCTCGAGCCCGAACCAGCATCTCGTGAATTCGCTGCTCGAGCTCGCGAGCGTGCGGCTGTTCGGCGAGCACGATTGGAGCGTGCGCCTGCCCGCGGCGCTGTTCGGTATCGCCACGATCCCAGCCATGTACTGGCTCGCTCGCGCGATACTCGGTGGATGGCAGAGTCTCGCCGTCGCATTCCTCACCGCGGTCAGCTACCACCACGTCTGGTTCTCGCAGAACGCGCGTGGCTACTCGGGCTACCTGCTGTTCTGCGTGCTCGCGACGGGCGCGTTATGGCGAGTCGTCGAATCAACGGACAGGCGCTGGGTCGCGCTCTACGCCATCTCAGCGGTGATGGCGCTCGCGTCGCTGATCATCGCCGCATTCGTCATCCCGACGCACATCCTGCTGGCTGCGGTGCTCGTGTTCGTGCGTCACCGGCGCAGCGATCCCGTTGCCTCACTCATCCGACGACTCGGGGTCGCGTTCGGCGTGACCGCGATCGGCTCGCTCATTCTCTATGGCCCGACGGCCATCCAGCTGCTGCGCGTGGTCGGAACGGCCTACGTGCGCGCCGGAACCGGCTTCCAGCCCGTGTCGCTCGAGTTCGTGATGGAGACGCTCCGCGGGCTCGCTGCGGGGTTCGGCCCGCTCGCCCTCGTCGGCGCCATTCCCTTCCTCGCGCTCGTCGCGATCGGAACGCTGAGTCTCCTGCGGCGCGCGTGGGTCATCGTGCTGTCGTTCATCATCCCGCTCGTGCTCATGGCGGCCGTCGTCGTGATGGCCGGCTGGCTCACCTCCCCGCGGTTCTTCATCCTCATCGTGCCGCTCGCTTTTCTGGTGGCGGTCGAGTGCCTGGATCTCGTTGCTCGACTGCTATCGCGGCGCTTCGCCGATGGTCCGGCGCGAGCGCGCGTGTACGGCGCACTCGCCGGCACCGCCGTCGTCGTGTGTGCCGTCGCCCTCGCGTTCGGCTTGCCGCGCTACTACGCCGTGCCCAAGCAGCCGTTCACGGCGGCCATCGCGGCATTCGAGGCTCGGGCGCAACCGGGCGACGCACTGATCGCGATGTACCAGGCGTTCTGGGGCTTCGACTACTACAGCCGCCGCATGGGGCTCGAAGGCCAGCACCGTTTCTATTCCGCGCCCACGCCGGCCGCATTCGATTCGTTAGGCCGTCAGCTCTCCGGGCGGCGTGTGCTGCTGGCGACGACGCTCGAGCGCGCGTTCAAGCTCGAGCAGCCGGAGATGTGGAAGCAGGTCGAAGCGGGCTGGACGCGCGTCGAAACGTTGCCCGCCACCGTCGGCTACGGCGAGATCTCGTTATGGGAGCCGCGGTCCGCCCCCGCCACGCGGTAAACGCCACGCGGTAAATGCCACGCGGCGGCCGGCACCGTCGTCAGACGCGCTCGATGATCGTCGCCGTGCCCTGCCCCACACCCACGCACATGGTGCACAGTGCGTAGCGACCGCCGGTCCGACGAAGCTCGTGCGCTGCCGTGAGCAGCAGACGCGCGCCCGACATGCCGAGCGGGTGGCCTAACGCGATGGCGCCCCCGTTCGGGTTCACGCGTGGGTCATCATCGGCGACGCCGAGCTCGCGCAGGCACGCCAGCGTCTGCGCCGCAAATGCCTCGTTGAGCTCCAGCACCGACATGTCGTCCAGCGACAGACCCGCACGGGCGAGGGCCGCACGCGTCGCCGGCACCGGGCCCATCCCCATGATTCTCGGCTCAACGCCAACGGCGACGGACGCGACGATGCGGGCCATCGGTTGGACACCGAGCGCGTTCACGCCCGCATCGGACGCGATGAGCAGTGCACACGCGCCATCGTTGATGCCTGACGAATTGCCTGCTGTCACAGAGCCGTTTCCGTCCGTTCGAAACGCCGGACGGAGCCTGGCGAGCACATCGAGCGTCGTGTCCGGCCGCACGAACTCGTCCTCGCTGAACAGCCTGGGCGTGGCGCCCTTTTTGGCCGGCGCCAGCTCCACCGGCGTGATCTCCGTCGCCAGGCGACCCGACGAGCGCGCGGCGGCAGCCTTCGTCTGTGAGCGACACGCGAACACGTCCTGATCCTGACGCGACACGCGGAACTGCTCGGCCACGTTCTCCGCCGTCTGCCCCATCGAGTCGATGCCGTACATGTCGCGCATCCTGGTGTTCACGAAGCGCCAGCCGATGCTCGTGTCGAAGATCTCGACGTCGCGCGCAAACGGCTTCGCGCTCTTCGACACTGCGTAAGGCGCGCGCGTCATGCTCTCGACGCCGCCGGCGATGTACAGGTCCCCGTCGCCGGTCCGTGCGCCTCGCGCCGCCGACGCGACCGCCGTCATGCCGGACGCGCACAATCGGTTGACCGTTTCGCCCGGCACGGTGACGGGAAGGCCAGCGAGCAGCAGCGCCATGCGCGCGACGTTGCGATTGTCCTCGCCCGCCTGGTTCGCGCAGCCGAGGATGACGTCCGTGATCCGGGCCGGATCGAGGTTCTGATGACGCTCGAGCAGCTTCCGGATCGTCACCGCCGCGAGATCATCCGGCCGGCTCTCGGAGAGCGAACCGGCGAAGCTGCCGATCCCCGTTCGCAGCCCATCAACGATGTATGCCTCACTCATGATCTGTTCTCTGCTTCGAAATGATCCCGGCTCGTGCGATACACGGTGCCGCGAAAGAGCCCGACGACGTCTCCGCCCTGTTTCGCCACGGTGACGTTGAAGAATGCGAGGCGCCGGCCGGCGCTTTCCTGGACTGCCGTCGCCGTCAACACATCACCGGGCGCGATCGGCGCCGGGTACCGAATGCTGTTCTCGATGCTCATCGTCACGCGACCGTGCGTGTTCGAGGCGAACGCGAGCGCGCTGTCGGCGAGCGAGAACGCGATGCCGCCATGGCAGACGCCGAAGCCGTTCACCATCTCCGGCCGCACGGTCATGCGAACGGTCGCCGTGTTCGGCGCAATGCGCGTGACGTCGATGCCCAGCCATCGGCTGAACTCGTCGCGCTCCATCATCTTCGCCACGATGCGCTCGGCCAGCTGCTGCTCGTCGGGGCTTCCATGCTCCACTGGAACGGTGCTCATGCCAGCAGGCTCCGTCCCTCGCGCACGAGCCGTCGCAACAGCGCGCTCGGGCGGTAGCGGTCCTCGCCGTACTCGGCGTGCATCACCTCGAGGCGATCGAGGATAGTAGCAAGTCCGATCTCCTCGCCCCATGCGATGAGGCCCTTCGGATAGTTCACGCCTTTCGTCATCGCCAGCTCGACATCGCGCGGCGACGCGACCCGCATGAGCACCGCGTCGACTGCTTCATTGACGAGCATCGCGATCGTGCGGTCGAAAATGAGCTTCGCGAGCAGGCCGTCCTGCATCGGAGTCGGGGTCGAACCGCCTGACGAGTAGTCGTAGAAGCCGCGCCCGGTCTTGCGACCGAGCCATCCGGCATCGACCAACCGCTGTTGCGTCACGGAGGGGCGGTAGCGTGGATCGAACGACATGCCCTCGAACACGCTGCGCGTGACGACGAAGTTCACGTCGTGACCGATGAAGTCCATCAACTCGAACGGACCCATGCGGAACCCGCCCACCGTCTTCATCGCCCAGTCGATCGTCGCGATGTCCGCAATGCCCTCCTCGTACATGCGGATCGCTTCGCCGTAGAACGGGCGGGCGACGCGATTCACGATGAAGCCAGGCGTGTCGCTGGCCAGCACCGTGGTTTTCTTCCACGCGTCCACGAGCGCGCGCGTCGCCGTCGCAACGTCGGGCGCCGTGGCGAGCGACGGCACGATCTCCACCAGCGGCATGACGGGCGCCGGGTTGAAGAAGTGCACGCCTAACACGCGCTCCGCTCGTCGACAGCCACCGCCGATCGCTGCGATCGGAAGGGACGACGTATTCGTCGCCAGCACGGCATCGGCGTCGACGACGGACTCGAGAGCGGCGAACAGGGCGCGCTTCATGTCGAGCCGTTCGACGATCGCCTCGATCACGAGACCGCAGGCGGCAAAGGCCCCGAGGTCGTTGACACCATCGACGAACGTAATGCGGGAGCGGACGGCGGCGTCCTCACCCACTGGCAGCCGCCCTTTCTCGACCTCGCGCGCGAGCGTCTTCGTGAGCCCGTCGCGGGCCCGCATCACCGCAGCACTGTCAGCGTCCGCGAGAACGACTCGGTGGCCGGCGCCGGCTGCCACCTGCGCGATTCCGCTGCCCATGGCGCCCGCTCCGACCACCCCGACGACGGTGTCGCGTCCGAGCATTGTCACCTAACGACCGATGAACACCGGTGGGCGCTTCTCCATGAACGCTTTCACGCCCTCGCGGTAATCGGCGGTCGATCCCGCCTCGGCCTGAAGCTGCGCTTCGAGTGCGAGCTGTTCATCGAGACCGTTCGTCGCCGACGCGGTGAGCGCGCGTTTGATGAGCCCGAGTCCGCGCGTCGGCTGCGTCGCGAGCTTGCGAGCGAGCGCGGTCGCCTCCTCGAGCAGCTTGCCGCCTTCGACGGCCCGGAAGATGAGCCCCATCGCGACCGCGTCGCTCGCACTGACCTTGTCGCCGAGCATCATCAGCGCAGTCGCTCTCGCCATCCCGACCAACCGGGGGAGGAAGAAGGTCCCACCCGTATCCGGGACGAGGCCGATCTTCGAGAACGACTGGATGAACGACGCCTCCGACGCCGCGAGCACAAAGTCGCAGGCGAACGCGAGGTTCGCGCCCGCTCCCGCCGCGACGCCGTTCACGGCGCACACGATTGGCTTGTCGAGCTGGCGAATCGTGCGGACGATCGGGTTGTAGCCGCGCGCGACGATGTCACCCAGATCCGGCGCAGGTCCGTCCTTGGGCATCGCCTCCGCGAGGTCCTGCCCGGCACAGAAGGCGCGGCCGGCTCCGGTAAGGAGTACCGCGCGTACTTCCGCACTGGCCGCAGCCGCCGAGAGCGCCTGGCGCACCTCCGTGGCCATGCCGCGGTTGAAGCTGTTCAGGACGTCCGGGCGGTTGAGCGTGATGACGGCAACGCCCTGCTCGATCTCGTACAGGATGTGCTCGAATGCCATGACAGTTCGGACCGGGGTCAAGGCGATTCACATCGCCGGGAGACGCGCGTCGTGGACGCGAAAGCTAATCTCCGCAGGCGACGCCGCCGGCTTCACCGCGCGCCGAGCACCTCGATGCGCGCGATGACGTCGCCCTCGAGCACGGCGTCAGCGACGTCCAGGCCGCGGGTGATCTCGCCGAACACCGTGTAATCGTGGTCGAGCCGCCAGTTGTCGATCGTATTGACGAAGATCTGCTCGTCGCCCGTGTCGCGGCCGCGGGTGGAGATGCCGAGGGTGCCCCGCGCGTGCGATCGAAGCGCGAGCTCGTCGCGCAGGAAACGCTCGGCGCCAACGTATTCGTTTGCGCCTGGGCTGCCGCCCTGGATCACGAAGTTCGTCGCTTCACGGTGAAACGTGAGACCGTTGTAGTATCCCCGACGCGCCGACGCAACGAACCGCGCAACCGTGGCGGGCGCTTCATCGGCGAACAGTCGCATCTCGAATGAGCCGCCGCCGGACTGCCGAGCCATGGTCACGCGCACCCGGGCATCGCGGAGCCGTGCGACGTCGCGCAGCGAGACCGGCAACGGCGCGAGGCGGCGGGGCGCGGCCCGCGCTCCTCCCTGTCCCCACTCGCGCAGCGTCTCTGCTGCGCGCTCCGCAACGGCCGGGTCGAAATCGTTGACGTACGGCGCAAGCCTGCCTGCGTGCGCGCGATCGTCGAGCCCGCGGATGCGCGCCAGAATCTCCATCCGCGGATCGCGGGAGGTTTCGCGGCGCTGAGCGGTGAGTCGATCGAGCGTCGCGTACAGCGCCTCGGCGAGTCGCGTCGAGAGCGGTGCGCCCTCGAGGGCCCGAGCAGCATCGAGAATGAGCTGATAATCCGCCCGTTCCAGCTGAGCGATGAGGATCGAGTCCACGCGAGTACTCCGCGTGATCGCGCCCGCTGTGCCACCGGCCGGTGGGCGCAGCAGGTCGCCGAACGCCGCCACGGCCGCGTCGCGCACGTTGTCGACCTGGTCACCGGCAAGACGTGCGAGCGTTGCCGTGTCACCTAACGTGCCGGCCGCACGCGCCGCGTACATGCGCACCTGCCAGACCGGGTGTGCGGTCAGGCGAGACAACAGCGCACGTGCGGAATCCGGTGTTGCGCGGGCGAGCGACACCGCGGCGTGCGCTCCGGTGTGCCAACTCGCACGCGTGCCCGTACGGGGCGCCGCGCTCGCTGGAAGCTCGCGGACGAGCTGGACGAGCCGCGTGACCGCTGCGGATGCCGGCTCGCACGGAGCGACCAGGGCGTCGACGGCTGTGAGGACCACGTGCGCATTTGCGTCACGCGTGGCGGCGACGAGCGGCGTGCAGCTCGCGCCACGACGCCTGGCATACGCGCGCACGGCTTCCACCCGCACCGTCGCCGCGGGGTCGCCGAGTGCGGCGTCCACGACGCGTGCGCGCGACGCGTCGTCGAGTGCCGCTGCCCCGGCCGCGAGCGCGATCACCTGGCGACGCACCTGCGGGTCGGCATCACCGAAGTCGGTGAGGAACCGCGCGCCGATCCCGCGCGCATTCGTGGCGTCGATCCCATTTGCGGCGCCGACGGCGGCGGCGAGCACACGACCGCGAATGGCCGCCAGAATGACGTTCGTCTCGCGAGACCAGGTGGTGTCGCTCACGACGCCCGCCGCGGCCACCGACGGAACACGCGGAAGCTGCGCGACGCGAATCACGGCTGGTGACGTTCTCACGTTCGGGAAGCGGCGGAGAATGGCGTCAACGCCGTGCACCACGCCGAACCATGGCTCGCGGCCTAACGCGCCCTCGGTAGAAACGCCGTCCAGCATCTCGACCACCGATTCGGCGGCCGTCCTTGCGACGTCTTCGGTGGGATACGGCAGGCGGCCGAGCGAGCGTGCCATGACGCCTCGAACGGTCGGGTCCACTTCGCTCGCTCCCAGTCCGCGGATCACGGACTGCACCGTCGTCCACGCACGTGCGCGCGGGTCGCCGCCGGCTGGTCCGGTCGGCCCATCGGCCTTCGCGATCTGTGCGACCGCATTCACGGCCTCGGCGCGCACCGCCGGCGACTGGTCGGTCAGCATTGGTTGGAGTGCAGACAAATTCTCGACGCGCTCCATCCGTCCGAGCGCGCGCGTGGCGATGCGCCGGGTTTCGGCGTCAGAGCTTCGAAGGCCGGCGAGCAGCGGCGCGAGCGCAGCGGGGTCGGAAACGCGCGCGTCCTCCGCGTCGAGCATGCGTTGGAGCAGGGCCGAGTCCGGGGCTGGACTCGACAGGGCGTGGGCGTGTCGATTGGGCCCTCGCCCGACAACGAGTAAGGATCCGACAGCCAGGATGGAGAAAACGGTCGTTCGTCGAGCGGTGCGCCCTGTCAGCGTCATGTCGTCCGGCCTACGCGCGTGGGTGGTCGTTGCGAGCCCGAGCAAAGCTGCACGCCTGCGGTGTGATGCACCACCGCCGTGTCATTCCGAGCGGAGCCGCGCAGCGGCGGAGGCGAGGAATCGCCGAGCCTTGTCATTCCGAGCGGAGCCGCGCAGCGGCGGAGGCGAGGAATCGCACTCATCCCGGTAGAGGAGCGGAGCCGCGCAGCGGCGGAGGCGAGGAATCGCACTCATCCCGGTAGAGGGGCCCGCTCGGTCGGGACGAGTGCGATTCCTCGCCTCCATCCCTTCGGCGCTCCGCTCGGAATGACAGCGGCGCCGGGCTGCGGCCTTCGCTCGAATGACATGGCGCCCCCAGTCCCAACCAGTCCGACGCCCAACTAATTTCCTGCCCCATGACCGTCCGCTCAGCTGCCAAGGCCAACTCGGTTCCTGCCCCGGCGCCGGCTCGTTCCATCGACTGGAGAACGATCGCGTATCACAGCCTCGTGTCGCGCGCTTTGGACGACGCGGAAGAGGCGACCAACCGCAACCGGGCGACCGTGCCGAGGGAGCATCTGGTGCTCTATCAGTTCTCGGCGCGTGGACACGACGTCGCGCAGACTATCCTCGGCTCGATGCTCGACCATCGCCACGATGGTGTGGGGGCGTACTACCGGTCGCGTCCGCTCCTGCTCTCGATTGGCCTGTCCATCGAGGATGCGCTCGCGAGTCCTCTCGGCCGCTCCGGCGGGTTCAGCGGTGGGCGCGACATCGGCGTCGTGTGCAACCTGCCGAACAAGAGTGGCGCGGTCGTCCTGCCCATGTCGGGCGACGTGGGATCACAGTACACGCCCGCGGCGGGTTGGGCGCAGGCTATCACCTACCATCGCGACGTGCTCGGCGACGACTCGTATCGCGACGCGATCGCGGTTACCCTGGGCGGCGAGGCGTCCGTCGCGACCAACGGGTTCTGGTCGGCGCTCACGATGGCGACGACGCTGAAGTTGCCGATGCTTTTCTACATCGAAGACAACGGCCTCGGGATCTCCGTGAAGGGCGACATGCAGACGCCCGGCGGCAACATCGCACGGAACCTCGCGTCGTTCGGAAATCTCTTCGTCCGCGATGGCGACGGCTGTGACCCGGCCGCGGCCGCGACGCTGCTCGCGGAGGTAGTCGACCACGTACGCTCGGGTGTCGGACCGGCGCTGATTCATCTCACCGTGCCGCGGCTGTCGTCGCATTCGGGACCCGACAACCAGAAGGGCTATCGCACCGATGCCGAGATCGCCGCGGACGCCGCCCGGGATCCTCTGCCGCGGCTTCGGTCGCAGCTCGTTCCACGCGTGATGAGTGAGACGTCATGGCAGGAGCTCGAGCGTGACGTCGAGGCCGATGTCACGCGCGGGCTCGCGGGCGCCCGCGCGCGCCGCGGGCCGGACGCGGCGACGGTGCACCGCTTCGTGTACGAGGAACTGCGGCAGCCCGGCGATGCGGAGACGTTAGGCGGTCTGGCCGACGAGGAGCTGGCCGCGCTCCGTGGGACGACGGTGCCGGCCGACACAGGCGACGTCGTCCGGTTCGCGGAAGCGATCAAGCGAACGCTGCGGGCGGAGCTCGAGCGGAACCCGAAGGTCCTCGTGTTCGGCGAGGATGTCGGCGTGAAGGGCGGCGTGCACCTCGTCACGGAGGGGCTGCAGAAGCAGTTCGGGACCGGCCGGGTGTTCGACACCAGCCTCTCCGAGGAAGGGATCATCGGACGCGCGGTGGGGATGGCGATCTCGGGGCTCATGCCGGTCGCCGAGATTCAATTCCGGAAGTACGCGGACCCGGCGCACGAGCAGCTGAACAACTGTGGGACGATGCGGTGGCGCACGGCGAACCAGTTCTGCGCTCCGATCGTCGTCCGCATGCCGGGTGGCTACGGCAAGGACGTTGGTGACCCGTGGCACTCGCTGAGCGCGGAGGTCACGTGGGTCCACGCGTTAGGTTGGCAGGTGGCGGTGCCGTCGAATGCGGCCGACGCGGTCGGACTCCTGCGCTCCGCGATGCGCGGTCGGAACCCGACGATCTTCTTCGAGCATCGGTCGCTGCTCATGACGAGCGACGGGAGCGCGCGCTATCCGGGCGACGACTATGTCGTGCCGTTCGGCTCGGCGACCCGGGTGCGGGAAGGCACAGACATCACCGTGGTGTCATGGGGCGCGATGGTGCACCGATGTGTGGAGGCGGCAGATCGGTTCGCAGGTCGCGTGGACCTGTTCGATCTTCGCACGGTGGCACCGTGGGATCGCGACGCCGTGCTGGAGTCGGTTCGTCGCACGTCGCGTTGCCTGATCGTGCACGAGGATACGATCACGGCAGGGTTTGGGGCGGAGATTGCCGCGGTGGTGGCGAGAGAGACCTTCTGGTACCTGGATGCGCCCGTGGATCGCCTGGCTGTCGCGGATGTCCCGATGCCGTATGACCCGGGGCTGCTGCATGCCGTGTTGCCTGACGCCGATCGGATCGCGGAACGTATCGAGGCGCTGCTCTCGGCGTAGAGTTTGTCGCGCCGGGGCCGGTGGGAAGTCCGATCACGCTGATCAACAGCGAAACGGCCGGATCATGGCAGTATCAAGGACGGCCCGGCGCGCACGATGGAAGGATCCGCCGATTTTTGGTTTTCTGCCACCACGCGGCGGAAAGCCGGACGTGGACCGAAGTGTAGCAGCAGGCCGACTTCGAGACAGCTGCAGCGAAGGTAGTTCAGGAGTTGATCGCGATCGGATTTCGCTAGCGCCACAGACGCCTTGTTTTCGACGACTACGCTGTACGCCACCAACATGTCTGCGCGGAACTTCCCGACACGATCCCCTTTGTAGTACACGTCGATCATGACTTCGCGTTGGACGTGTAGCCCTCGTCGCGTGAGCTCGAGAAACAAGGCCTGAGCGTATACCGACTCGAGGAACCCGTAGCCGAGGACGTTGTAGACCTCGTAGAACGCACCGATGATCTCACGCGTGAGTCTCCCGTGAAGGAGGCCATTGCGGGACAGATCCCGAGCGCCACGATCCGGCCGTTTCGAAGTCATCGGCGGTTATCGTAGTCAACACCGACCCCGGCGCCACCATCCTTCCATCGCGCTGCGGACCGGATCAGCTCAGCGCAACGTGACATTCGTCACGTCCCACCTGCCCCACCGGTCTCACCGGTCTCACCGGTCTCACCGGTCTCACCGGTAATTTGAACATGTTCAAAATTACCTATTGACCCAGGAGGCCGGTGGGTTAAGAATTGAACATGTTCAAAACAATCACCGCCAAGGGCGAAGATACCCGCCGCCGGATCTATGACGCGGCGCTCACCCTGTTTCGCGAACGCGGGTTCGACAACACCACCATGCGCGACGTGGCGGCCGCCGCTGGCATGTCCCTCGGGGCCGCGTATCACTACTTCCCCAGCAAGGACGCCATCGTCCTCGCATACTATGACAACGTCTCGCGCGACCACAGGAGCCGGGTCGCGGCGGAAGTCGCCGGCGAGGCGCGGCTCGGGCGCCGCCTGTCGATCGCCTTCCACAGCAAGCTCGAGATCCTTCGGGACGATCGCCCGCTCATGGGCGCCCTGCTGCGATTCGCCGGGGACCCACGGCATCCGTTGTCATTCTTTGGGGCGTCCACGCGACAGCATCGTCTGGAGAGCATGGGTGTTTTCGCCTTCGCGCTTGGCGACGAGCGGCTGCCTGACGACGTCGCGCGTCTCGCGCCAGTCGCCCTCTGGGCACTGCACATGGGATTGCTGCTGTTCTTCCTGCACGACGAATCGGCGGGGCAACGCCGGACGGCGGCGCTGACCGCAGGCGCCGTCGATCTCATCGTCGCTGCGCTCAAGCTGTATCGCCTGCCCCTGCTCCGGCCGCTTCGGCGCCGCGTTCTCTCGCTGCTCGATGGCGCGAAGCTCCTGCCGGAGCTCCACGATATTCAGCTCGCGAGGCCAGCATGAACGAAACGTCTTCGGAACGGAACGCGAGGCGGCTGCTTGCGGCGGTGATCTTCGCGCTCATGGCCGGTGGCCTCTCGTATCGCGTCCTCGTGCTCAAGCAGCTCCAGCACTCGTCGCTCGTGTTTATCGGCATCCCGGCGGTGATCGCCTTCTCCACCTTGTACGTCCGGCCGCGCTCCGCCATCGGCACCATCAACAAGATCATCGCGATCGCGTTATGCCTTTCCGGCGTCGTGTTTGGAGAGGCGCTCGTCTGCATCATCATGTCGGCACCGATCTTCATTCTCGCGGGCACGGTTGTCGGCGCGCTCATCAACTGGGTTCGCAAGCCGGACGATCCGCCGACTGCCGGTTCGACGAAGTGGCGGGCGTCGCTCGGGATCGCGTTACTGCCGCTCAGCGTCGAGGGCGTGATCCCGCGATTCGAGTTCGATCGCGACGAGCGCGTGTCGGTGACACAAAGCGTCGCTGCCAGCCCAGACGAGATTCGCACGGCGCTCGCCCGGCCGCCGCGCTTCGACCGGGAGCTGCCAGCGTTTCTGCGGCTTGGCTTCCCCACCCCGTCGCACACGGATGGCGCGGGTCTGCACGTCGGCGCGCGTCGCTCCGTGATGTTCGCACACGGCGAGCATCACAATGGGGCGCTGGTGATGGCGGTCTCCGCCGCCGACTCCGCTTCGGTGACGTTCTCCGCCGTCAGCGACTCGAGCTACATCACGCACTGGCTGGCCTGGCAGGACGCGACCGTCGAATGGAAGCCTGGCGCTGGCGGCCGCACGGACGTGACGTGGACGCTCCGGTATCGCCGGCGGCTCGACCCCGCGTGGTACTTCGCCCCGCTCGAGCGCTATGGTGTGCGTCTGGCGGCGAGCTACCTCGCGGAGACGCTCGCCACGCCGGACACCGCCGTGTCGGAGCGGCGTTAGGCGTGGACACCGCATCGTTGGCTCGCGCGGCGGCGCTCTACGTACCACTGTGCATCACAGCCGCCGCCTGGATCGCGACGCCACCATCGCCGCGCGAGCGAGCCGCGGCGTTCCTCGCGACGGCGTGGAATCTTCCCGCGCTGCTCGCGGTTCACGTCGTCGCGCTTCGCCTCGGGTGGTGGACGTACAATACGCGAGGAGCGACCCTCGCCGGGCTGCCGGTCGACCTGTACATCGGGTGGGCCGTGCTCTGGGGCGCTCTCCCTGCCCTGGCCGCGCGCCGGGTTCGCATCGGTGTCGTCACCGCCGCGGCGCTCGGTGTAGACCTCGTCGCGATGTCGCAGCTGGAACCGATCGTCCGTCTGGGCAGCACCTGGCTCGTGGGCGAGCTCATTGCGATTCTCGTCTGCCTCGTTCCTGCGCAGCTCCTCGCGCAATGGACACGCGACCAGAGCCACGTGGGCCGTCGGGCGTTGCTTCAGATGCTGGCGTTCGGCGGACTCGTTTTCGGCGTGCTTCCGCAGACCCTCTTCGAGCAGATCGGCGGTGGCTGGACGCCCCTGACGTCGCGACCCATGTGGGTGACCAGCCTCCTGCTTCAGGGCGTTGCGTTAGGCGGGCTGCTCGGCGTGAGCGCCCTCCAGGAGTTCGCCACGCGCGGACTCGGCACGCCCGTGCCGTTTGACCCGCCGCGTCGCCTTGTCATCAGCGGACCATACGCATATGTCCGCAACCCGATGCAGCTGTCAGCCGCACTGGCGACGGCGGGGTGGGGCGCGCTGCTCGAGAGCTGGTGGGTCATGGCCGCCGGAGTGATGGCGGTGATCTACGGCGCCGGATTCGCGGCGGGCGATGAGGATGTCGACCTCGAGCGACGCTTCGGGCGAAGCTGGCGCGCCTACGCGAACGCCATGCGAGCCTGGTGGCCGCGGTGGCGTCCGCTCGACCCGGCTGTCCTTGCCGAGTCCGAGAACGGAGAGGCATCAGCGCCGCACACGCCCCGTGCGCGAGCCACGCTCTATGTCGCCGAGGAGTGCGGACCGTGCTCCGAGGTGCGAGCGTGGTTCGAGGCTCGATCGCCAGTGTCGCTCGACATCGTCGCGGCGGAGCGCCATCCGCGCCGTTCGCTGACCCGCATCACGTACGATCCCGGCAATGACACGGGCGACGTCGACGGTGTCGCCGCGTTAGGTCGCGCGTTGGAGCACGTGCATCTGGGCTGGGCGGCGATGGGGATGTTCGTCCGCCTTCCCTGCCTGTGTCAGGCGCTCCAGCTGATCGCGGATGCCAGCGGCGGCGGGCCTCGGCCCGTTGTCCGCTACTGCGAGCGACCCGGGGCCGCCGTCAGATCGGCTTGAACAGCTCGAACGGTTGCCGGCAGCTGTTGCAGAACAGGATGGCCTTGCAGGCGGTCGATCCGAATTCGCTCCGCATGGTCGTGTTGACCGAACGGCAATATGGGCAGGCCACCGCGGCGCGACGGCGCAGAGGCACGAGATCATCCGATTCGATCCGGCCAGGTGGCGCGATCCCGTAGGCCTCCAGCTTGGCCTTCGCCTCGTCCGACATCCAGTCGGTGGTCCACGCCGGCGAGTAGACGGTCTTTACGCGAGCGTTCGGCACGCCATGGCGCTCGAGCGTACGCACGACGTCCGTCTCCATCGCGTGCATCGCCGGACACCCCGAGTATGTCGGCGTCAGGACGACCACGACGTCATCGGCCGACACCTCCACGTCGCGCAGCACGCCGAGCTCGCGAATGCTCAGCACGGGCACCTCGGGGTCCATCACCTCGTCGAGCCAGCGAAGGATCTCGTCGCGCCGCGATTCGGCCACGCTCACCATGTCGCTCCCGGATGTGCCCGCGCGAGACTCTGCATGTCGGCCAGCATGCGGCCGAGGTGCTCGGTATGGCGTCCGGTGCGCCCGCCACGCGGGGCGAAGGCGCCCTTCGGGATCGTGAGCGTCGCCTCGGTGAGCACCTGATCGACGATCTCACGCCAGCGCGGGCGCAGGACTTCCATGTCCACGCCGTTGCCCGCTGCGACGGCGGCCCGATCGGTGTCGTCCATCAGGAACAGCTCGCCGGCGTACGGCCACAGCTCGTCCAGCGCGCGCTGCGCCCGCTGGTGACTCTCGGCGGTTCCGTCGCCCAGCATGCGGACCCACTCGGCGCTGTGCCGGAGGTGGTACTTCGCCTCCTTGAGCGCCTTGGCGGCAATCCCGGCGAGCGCTTCAGTGGTCGCGCCGGCGAGTTCCTCGAGCGCCAGAACGTCCCAGGCATCGAAGAGGAACTGCCGTACGATCGTCGCCGCGAAATCACCGTTAGGCAGCTCGACGAGCTGTACGTTCCTGAACTCGACGGCATCGCGGAAGTACGCGAGGGCGTCGTCGGTCCGCCCCTTCCCTTCGACCTCGCCCGCGAGCTTGAGCAGCATCGACGCCTGTCCCACGAGATCGAGCGCGATGTTCGCGAGCGCGATGTCCTCCTCGAGGATGGGTCCGTGCCCGCACCATTCGGACAGACGATGTCCGAGGACGAGCCGGTCGTCCGCGAGTCGCAGCAGAGACTCGACGAGCGGATTGTCGACGACGCCGGACGTCGCGGTGGAAGGACGCGCGCCGGCGATCCAGCCATCCCCAGGGCCTCTGTTCCCGGTTTCCTGTTCCCCGTTGCCGTCGGTCACAATCCTCTCACCCCGCGCGGCACCTTGTAGAACTGCGGATGCCGGTACGCCTTGTCGTTGCCGGGGTCGAACAGTGGGCCGGCATCGCCCGGCGCGGAGGCGACAATGGCGGTCGTCGGCACGACCCAGAGGCTCACGATCTTCCCGCGCCGCGCATAGACGTCGCGCGCATTCTGCATCGCGTGCTCGGCGGTGGTGGCGTGGACGCTGCCCGCATGTTCGTGCGGCGCCCCCTGGCCTTCCTGCGTGAACACTTCCCACAGGTCCCACTGCGTCTCGGTGGGCACGCTGCCGGGAGCCGCTGTGGAAACCGTGCCGTCGTCAGTCATCGCGTGTGTTGGTGATAAGCGTCGTTTTCAAGAGGGTCAGAGCCCGTTGAAATGGAGTTTCAACGGGCTCTGACCGTCTCGAAAACGACGGGCTCTGACCCTCTTGAAACGTGTTCACCGTTCCGGTTTCCGCGGTCGCGCGACGCGTCAGGCCGCAGACGCAGCCTGACGCTTCGCAGCGTACGCTTCCGCCGCCTCACGCACCCACGCGCCGTCGTCGTGTGCCTTCCGACGCGCGGCCAGACGCTCGCGATTGCATGGACCGTTGCCGGAGATCACTTCCTGGAACTCCTTCCAGTCGATCTCGCCGAACTCCCAATGGCCCGTCTCGTCGTTGTTGCGGAGGTCCGGATCCGGCAGGGTAAGGTTGACCGCTCGCGCCTGCGGCACCGTGAGATCGACGAAGCGCTGTCGCAGCGTGTCGTTCGTGTCGCGCTTCACGCGCCACCGCATCAGCTCAGCCGAGTTCGGCGAGTCCTTGTCGCTCGGACCGAACATCATGAGCGACGGCCACCACCAGCGGTTCACGGCGTCCTGCACCATCGCGCGCTGCGCCGGCGTACCGTTCGCCAGCGTGGCGACGCTCTCGTAGCCCTGCTTCTTGTGGAAGTTTTCCTCTTTGCAGACGCGCACCATCGCCCGGGCATACGGACCAAAGGACGCCTTCGCGAGCATCGTCTGGTTGACGATGGCGGCGCCGTCCACGAACCACCCGATCACGCCGATGTCGGCCCACGTCAGCGTCGGGTAGTTGAAGATGCTGGAGTACTTCGCCTTGCCCGTCAGCAGCTGGTCGACGAGCTCCTCGCGGGCGACGCCGAGCGTCTCGGTACCGCAGTAGATGTAGAGCCCATGACCGGCCTCGTCCTGCACCTTGGCGAGCAGGACCATCTTGCGGCGCAGGCTCGGCGCACGCGTGATCCAGTTGCCTTCCGGCAGCATGCCCACGATCTCGGAGTGCGCGTGCTGCGACATCATCCGAACGAGCTGCTTCCGGTAGCGGTCCGGCATCCAATCCTTGGGCTCGATCGACTCGCCCCGCGCGATCCGCGCCTCGAACTCGGCCACCTGCTCGGCGTCATCGGGACGCGGCGCGGCCGTCAGATTCTGATCCGTCACAGTGACTCCACGGGATGTTGACGCCCATCGGCGACCGGCGCGCACTGCGTTTCGGCACGGCCTTCCGAGGGCGATCGCTTTCGTGTATTAAACACCAATCTCCTTGGATTTCAATGGCTAACGACGTGCCGGCCGAGCGTGATTCCGGTGCGATGTCGGCTCGATTCTTCGGCAGCGACGCCCATGCTGACACCTACTCCGACCAGCTCGCAGGCGCTTGGTTCCGGCG
>Ga0207712_10000721_pt1 | contig 25395 bp, 21 predicted proteins | sample KBSS44metaG_FD_184402 | JGI IMG/M metagenome (GOLD analysis project Ga0207712, IMG submission 184402) | Switchgrass rhizosphere microbial communities from Kellogg Biological Station, Michigan, USA - KBS S4-4 metaG (SPAdes) (version 2) | ecosystem: Host-associated > Plants > Roots > Rhizosphere...
GGGGCCGTCTTCGGGCGGCCCCCTTGTTCTTGTGTGTTGCGTCAAGGCCGCGGTTGCGGCGCGTTAGTAAACAAAAGCTTACGTCGGATTCCGAAGTAGGTTAAGATCGGCGAGGGGGTAGCGCTTATGATGTCTCGGCAATCCATGATCGCTCTCGGTGTCGCGATCGTTCTCGGACTCTTCGCGGTCTATATCGCCAACGTTTACATCACCGGCAGCAAGAAACAGGCCGATCTCGGCGGGACGACCAAAGTCGCCGTCGCTTCGGTACCGATGGCCTACGGGACGGAGTTGACGCCCGATAAGGTGCGCTTCGTCGATTATCCCAACGCCAGCATCCCGCCGGGAAGTTTCACCAACGCGGGGCAGCTGATGCCCGTGAACCAGAAGCGCTTCGCGCTGCTTCCGATGGGCATCAATGAGCCGATCCTGGCTACCAAGATTTCCGCTCCCGGCGCCGGCGCCTCGATCGCCGCTCTGCTCCCTGACGGGATGCGTGCCGCGACCGTCCGCATCGACGACGTATCCGGCGTCGCCGGCTTCATCCAGCCTAACGACAGCGTCGACGTCTTGATCACCCGCTCGATCCAGGGCGCGCAGACCGCGACGCAAGTCACCGACGTCCTGCTCCAGAACGCTCGGGTGATTGCCATCGACCAGGAAGCGAAGAACAGCGACGGAACCCCGAAGGTCGCGCGCACCGCGACCTTGCAGGTTGCACCGCTCGACGCCCAGAAGCTGGCGCTGGGGCAACAATCCGGGAGCCTCAGCCTCGTGCTGCGCAAGCCCGGTGAGCAGAACAACCCGGTCGTCGAGACCGTCAGCATGAACGACCTGCGCTTTAATATGTACGGCGGAGCACGCTATCCGGCGCCAGCATCGGTCGGCGGTTTCGGCGCGGCCGTGGCCAACTCGATCGAGCGGTCGGGGGCGCTGGTTGCGAGCACCAATGCGCAGGGGACTGGTGGTCCTCGCAGGAGCGGCGGCGCGAAGAAAACGAAGCGAGCCGCCGAGAAGCCGAGCGTTGAGATTTATCGGGGGACGACCAGCAACCAATACAAGGTGGGGGGATAATGGTCGCTAAGACTTTCATGAGGGCCGCTCTCGCGGCTGCGGGCGTTGCTGCGCTCGCCGTCGCCCAGCCGGCCGCCGCACAGGTCAGCGTCGCCGAAGGTGTTCACGCCGGAGAGCTCGACGTTCCAATCAACAAGAGCCAGGTCCTGAGGACCGACCGGCCCTATTCCAAGGCGTTGATCGGCAACCCGGCAATCGCCGACGTCCTGCCGCTCAGCAACTCCTCGCTCTACGTGCTTGGGAAGGCCCCGGGAACGACGAGCCTGACCTTGTACGATCGCTCGAACCGGCTGATCGCCGTGCTCGACGTCGTCGTCGGGCCGGACGTGATGACGTTGAAGCGTCAGCTGTCCGAGCTCATGCCCGGCAATGACGTTTCCGCGCGGATCTCCAACGACAGCATTGTGCTCGAAGGTACGGTGTCCAGCGCGCTGGAAGCAGACAAAGCGATGCAGCTCGCCGAGACTTATGCGCCGGGCAAGGTGGTGAACCTGCTCTCGCTCGGATCGGCCCAGCAGGTGATGCTCGAGGTCCGCTTCTCCGAGATGAAGCGCTCAGCGCTGAAGCAGATCGGCGTCAATTGGGACATCCTCAGCGACGCCGGCAAGCTGCAGGGCATCAGTGGTGGCGGCTCGAGCCTGACTTCGGGCAACGGAACGACAAGCACGACAACGACCATTGGGGGCGTGACGACGACCACAACGGGCGCCGCTCCGGCCGTTTTCGGCCATGGCGCCATTACCGACAGCTTCGGGATCATCTCCAGGGCGTTCCGCGGCCTGGGCGAGAATTTCAACGTCACGCTCGACGCGCTCGAGCGCAAAGGCGCAGTGACGACGCTCGCCGAGCCGACCCTGGTCGCGCTCTCGGGTGAGACCGCCAGCTTCCTTGCCGGCGGCGAGTTCCCAGTCCCGACCGTTCAAAGCGGCGGCAGCGGTGGGGGTGGCCAGGGTGGCAGTGGCAATGCGATCACCGTTCAGTGGAAGCCGTTCGGTGTGAGCCTCGCCTTCACTCCGACCGTGCTCGCCGACGGCGTCATCAACATGGTCGTCGCGCCGGAGGTCAGCTCGATCGACCCCTCGGCATCGATCGTCATCAACAACCTGACGATCCCGGGACTTCAGACCCGCCGCGCCAAGACCGTGGTCGAGATCCGCGACGGCGAGAGTTTCGCGCTCGCCGGACTTCTTCGGAAGGACTTCCAGGACACGATCCGCCAGGTGCCGTTCCTCGGCTCGATTCCGATCATCGGGGCCCTGTTCCGCTCGACCGGCTTCCAGCATGAGGAGACGGAGCTGGTGATCATTGTGACCCCGCACCTCGTACGGCCGGTTCCGGCCGGCGCGCTCAAGATCCCGACCGACCGGGTCGGGCCGCCGAACGAGGCCGATCTGCTGCTGAACGGGCGCACCGACACCGCAGTCCCGCCGTCAGCCGCTCCGTTCGTTCGGCCGGCCCCGCCGCCACCGCCGCCGCCGGCGATCGTCACACCACCGCCTGGCGGTGGAGGCACCGCTGAGAAGAAACCCATCGGTTTTGAGAAGGACTATGGCCATGTCCTCTAAGATCTTGTGCGCGATTTTGCCGATTTTCGTCGTCGCGGGCTGCAATACGACCAAGAATATCGGCCAGGAGGATCCAGCGGTGGGCGAGTCGGTGAAGTACAATGCCGCGGTCCAGACGGTTAATCCCGACCCGGTCTATCCAGCGGGAGCGGCGCAGCCGGGCGACAGCGGAGTCAAGGGTGCGGCCGCCGTGAAGCGCTATCGCACAGACGCCGTGAAGCAGGTCGAAGTGATGCAAACCACCAGCGGTACCAGCGGCGGAACACCGCGCTGAGGATGCTGAAGAATGAAACGATTGGGCCGGAGTCTAATACGGAATAGCGACGGCGCGGTTGCGCCGACGATAGCGCTTTCGTTGGTCGGTCTCATTGCTGCCGGTGGAATTGCGTTCGACTACGCTCGGCTGGCATCCATGGATACGGAGTTGCAGACCGCCGCGGACCAAGCGGTTCTCGCCGCCGCCGCACAGCTCGACGGGGAAACAGGCGCCTGCTCACGAGCCGCGAACGCTGCCGTCAGCATGCTCGTCAACGAGACCCGCATGGCCAATGACGGCAACGGCAGCGGCAGGCAGATCACGATTCCGCTGGAGACTGCGTGCGACGCGACCGGGCAGGTGCGGTTCTATCAAAACATCACCAAGACGACGGCCGCCACAACGGATGCGAACGCGAAGTTCGTAGAGGTCACGGTGAACTCACGAACGGCGAATTATGCGTTGACTCCGATTGCCGCGGCCTTTTCGTCGGGCGCGATCAGCGCCACCGCTTTTGCCGGCCTGGACTCAGCGATCTGCAAGGTTCCGCCGCTGATGCTGTGCAATCCCAACGAGGGCAGCGACCCAAGCTTCACGATCGCGAATTACATTGGCAAGGGCGTCCGGCTCGTCGCCAATGACGGCGGCGGAATCTACGGACCCGGAAACTTCGGTTTCCTGGACGTCGGCGCCGGCAACGGTGCCACGACCCTTCGGCAGGAACTCGGTGCGTCCAGTGTTCCGGGCGACTGCGTGTCCGGCTCCGGCGTCGATACCGAGACTGGTTCGATCATCACCGTTCGCGATGCGTTGAACACGCGCTTCGGGATTTACGACGGCGGCAGCCTCAATCAGCCTTGCGGCAACGACGGTTCGGGATGTCCCCCGTCAGCGAATATCCGCAAGGACCTGGTCCTGGACGGTAGCGGCAACACGCTCAACAAGCTCGGTATTGTCACGGGCGGTGGCGGGAATGGCTGGCGGGAAGCAGCCAACCCTTATCCCGGCTCGGCGAACATCACCACCGCGGGAACGAACTTCCACGCGCTGAGCGATGTCGAGATCACCGCGATCGCGCCGATGGGCTATCCCGAGGACATCTGCCACTCCTTCAAGACGGACGGGACAGGCGCCTGCTCGGGTGGGCGGATCGGCGACGGCAGCTGGGATCGATACGCATATTTCAAATCGAACGGGGCCAATTCCTACGCGCCGGCGTTCGCCGACCCTGCTGCCATGAACACGTTCCTGGCCGCCAACGTCCCAGGTGGCGTGAACGCGACGCGCTACCAGGTTTATCAGTGGGAGATGAGCAACGCTGCGGCCAGGCTTCAGTCGGAGCCGAATGGATCTTACGCTTCAGTTTCAAGACCATCTCTGCTGTCCGGAGAGCCAGCGGGTGTCTCCCCGAGCGCGACCCAAGTCGATCGACGCGTTCTCGCCGTCGCCGTGGTCAATTGTACGGCCGAAGGAGTGGGCGGGCATACGACGGACGTCGCTGTCCAAAAATTCATCGATATCTTCCTCGTTCAGCCATCCCTCGCTCGAAGCAATGGGGTGCGTACCGAAAACGGTGACATCTACGTCGAAATCATGGGTGAAACAGCGAACGCGACCAATGAAGGAGCGGTGCAGCTCGTGAAAAAGAGCGTGCCGTACCTGATTGAATGAGGTCCGCCACACGCCTGATCGCCGACCGTTCGGGATCGGCCGCTGCGGAAATGGCACTCGCGCTTCCGCTTTTGCTGGTGCTGATTTTCGGCTCGTTCGACGCCGGCAATTATTTTCTGGCGGAGCACGTCGTTCAGAAGGCCGTCCGGGACGCGGCGCGATACGCGGCGCGCCTCCCCCTCGCGGACTATCCGTCCTGTACGGTCCCAAGCGGCGGCACTGCTGAGCAACAGACGCAGCGGGTTGCGCGGTCCGGAGATCCCACCGGCGCCGCAGGTCAACGGCTGGCGGGCTGGACCAGCGACAGCATGACGACGGTGACGATAAACTGCGCTGTGGCTGGTAGTTTCAACAATGCGGGAATTTACAAGGACTTTCCGAACAGCGGCGCGGCGCCTGTCGTCATGGTGTCTGCCACCGTGCCTTACACGCCCCTGTTCGGCTACGTCTTTCGCGGGCTCACCCTCAACGCAGCTGCCGACAGCCAAGCCGCGGTGATCGGCGCATGACGATCCTTCGCCGCCTTCTCAGGAGTGAACAAGCGGCGAGCGCGGCCGAGTTCGCGCTGGTGCTTCCGCTGTTGCTGCTGCTTCTGTTCGCAATCATCGATGCCGGCCGTTTCATGTGGGAGTTCAATGAGGCGGAAAAGGCGACCCAGACGGGCGCCCGCTACGCGGTTGTCACCGATCCGGTCCTCAACGGACTGTATACTTACAGCTTTTCCATCAGCGGCGGGATCCCGCAAGGCAGCGCGGTCCCGACGTCGAGCTTCGACACCGCGACATGCGGCAGCAGCACTTGCAGCTGTTTGCCCGGCGGCGGTTTCTGCAGCGCGACGAGCCGCAACGCCACGGCGTTCACCAATCTCGTGACGCGGATGTCGAAAATCTATCCTCAAATAAATGCGAACAATGTCCAGATTCAGTACAAGAACGTAGGACTGGGTTTCGCCGGAGACCCCGATGGGCCAGACGTCTCACCGCTGGTAACTGTGAGTTTGACCGGTCTGCAATTCCACCCACTCACGTGTCTCGTTTTCGCGTGTTCGATCACAATGCCGGACTTTCGCGCCGGACTGACGCTCGAAGACGCAGCAGGGACGGAGTCGAATTAGGGCCGATGATGAGATGTCAGTGATCAACCCCAATGAAGCTCAGAGGAGCTGGCAAACGGCCAAACGCGAGGCGGCGGTTCAGCTGTACCTGTCGGGGGTCGAGGGCGATTCCGCGGAACTTGTCGCGGCGCGCGTGGCCGGGTTCCCGCTTAGCCTCAACGTAATTCCGGTCACCGACTGGATCGATCCCGAGGAGCTGTCCGCTGCGGCGGCCGGCGTAGTCCAGGTCGATCCGGACACGCCATCGTCTATCAAGCGGTTCCAGAAGCTGGTCCAGGCTGTCCAGGTGCCGCTGATCGCGGCCGCTTACGATCCGCCGCTTGCGCTGGTCCGGTCGCTGATCCGGGCAGGCGCGCACGACGTCGTTCCACTGCCGCTCAACATCGAGGACCTCGAGGCGTCGCTCGCTCCGGTCGCGGACGAGCTGTCCAATCGCCATTCGGCCGTGGGAACGGCCAACGCCAAGGTCGTGAGCGTGATCAAGAGCGTCGGCGGGGTCGGGGCGACGGCGATGGTCAGCCAGCTCGCGATCCGGTTCGCCGCGAACGAAGCTGCCCATGGGCGTGGGGCTTGCCTCATCGACCTCGACGTCCAGTTTGGAGATGTTGCCTTCCAGCTCGGGCTCCAGCCCAAGCTTTCGCTCGCGGATCTGCTTGAGGCGGGGGCCAGGCTCGACGGGTCGCTCGTTCGGGCGACCACGACCGAGCACCAAAGCGGGCTCAGGGTCATCGCCGCGCCGCCAGAAATGATGCCCCTCGAGGGTATTTCGAGCGAGCATCTGACCCAGATTGTCGATCTCGCGACGCGGGAATTCGGTACCGTCTTCGTCGATCTTCCGACCAATTGGACGAATTGGTCGCTTTCGCTGGTTGCCCGGTCAGACCTGGTGCTCCTGGTGACCGAGCTGTCGGTTGCGGGTCTCAATCGAGCCAAGCGGCAACTTCGACTGCTCGATTCGCAGGACTTGGGCGGCCTCGATGTTCGGGTGATCGTCAATCGGTACGAGAAGAGCCAGAGCCGCACGATCCGGCCCGCCGACGTTCGCGAAGCGCTGGGACGCGATGTGGCCTACACCGTTTCAAACGACTTCCTGCTCATGCGGGCGGCGATCGATCGCGGGGTTCCGATTGGCGACATCAAGCGCAAGAGTGCGGTCGCCAAGGATCTCGAGACGCTGGACGTCGGCCTCGCAGCAGCTTTGGGTCTGGAGCGGTGAGTATGTGGCAAGTGCGTAAACCCGCTAAGGGCGGTGCGGCCGCTAAGGCCAAAGAGGAGCACAAAGTCGCCTCGGCGGAAGATCAGCGGCTCGTCACGATCGGCGACGCGGGTGCGTTCACCAAGCGCGACAAACATACCGATCTCAAGGTCGAGCTCCACCAGCGGCTGCTCGACCTCATCAACCTCCAAGCGCTCGAAAAGATGTCGCGCGAGCAGATCGAGGCCGAAGTCGGCGACATCGTCGCCGAGGAGTTGGGCAAGCAGAATCACGCGCTGAACCATGCCGAGCGCAAGCAGCTGGTCGGCGACGTCCTCGACGAATTGCTGGGCCTTGGCCCGCTCGAACCGCTGCTCAAGGACCCGACGATCACCGACATACTGGTCAACGGCTACTCGAAAGTCTTCGTTGAGCGTTACGGCGTGCTCGAGCTGAGCCCGGTGCGGTTCAAGGACGAGAGGCATCTCATCCGCATCATCCAGAAGATCGTGTCGGCTGTCGGCCGACGGATCGATGAATCATCGCCGATGGTCGACGCCCGTCTCGCCGATGGAAGCCGCGTCAATGCTGTTGTCTCGCCGCTGTCGCTTGACGGTTCGATGCTGTCGATCCGCAAGTTCGCCCGGGTTCCGATCAGCATGGAGCGGCTGATCGAGATCGGCAGCATCCCGATTCAGGTTTCTGAAGTCCTGAAGGCAGTCGTCGGATCGCGGCGCAATGTGCTGATCTCGGGTGGCACCGGATCGGGCAAGACGACCCTCCTCAACGCGATGTCCGCGTTCATCGACAACCGGGAGCGTATCGTCACTATCGAGGATTCTGCCGAGCTCCAGCTTCAGCAGGAGCATGTCGTAAGGCTCGAGACGAGACCCGCAAACATCGAGGGCAAGGGCGAAATCGTCCAGCGCGACCTGGTCAAGAACGCGCTGCGCATGCGGCCCGACCGGATCATCGTCGGCGAGGTCCGTGCCGGCGAAGCCTTCGACATGCTGCAGGCGATGAATACCGGCCACGACGGATCGATGACCACGGTTCACGCCAATACGCCGAGAGACGCGCTGTCGCGCGTCGAGCAGATGATCGGGATGAGCGGAATCGACATCCCGCCACGCTCATCGCGCGCGCAGATTGCATCGGCGATGAACGTGGTCGTCCAGGTCGCGCGCCTGGCCGACGGACGGCGCAAGCTCATCAGCCTCTCCGAGCTGACCGGAATGGAAGGCGAAGTGGTGACGATGCAGGAGATCTTCCGCTTCCGCCAGACCGGAGTCAGCTCCGAAGGGCAGGTAATCGGGAAGTTCGAGGCGACCGGCATCCGGCCGCGCTTCCTCGACCAGGTCATGGCGCACGGAATCACCCTCTCGGCCGACCTATTCCGGCCTGATGCGAAGTTCGACTGATGAACCCTATCTGGCTCCGCGCACTGGCCCTGGTCTGCATCTTCGGAGCGGTCGTGCTTGCCGCAGAAGTGCTCGTCCGGTGGCTGGCGAGCAGCCGTGCCGAGGGCCGAGCGATCAACCTCCGCCTGAAGATGATCGGCAAGGGCCGAACCCGCGGCGAGACGATGAACCTTCTGCGCAGAGCTTCATTGGTGCCTCTTGGCCTGCCGCCAATGCTCGATCGTTGGGCCCGGAAGTTCGAGCGGATGCTGATGCAGGCGCAGCTGACCCTCCCGACCGGCCAGCTGATGCTGGCGATCCTGATCGCACCGTTGGCAATCTTCTTCCTGCTGCTCGTGTTCATGGTCTCCGCCGGAATGGGTGTCAGCTTTGGGCGGCTGCTGATCAGCGCGGCCTTTGCCGGCGCAATCGGCGCGGCGCTTCCGCTGATGTTCCTGAATTTCAAAGCCACGCGCACCCGCAAAAAGATGCAGGAGCAATTCCCGGTCGCGCTCGACGTGTTCGTTCGCGGGCTTCGTGCCGGCCACCCGATCGCCGCCGCGCTCGACCTGCTGACCGTCGAAATGCCTGACCCGATCGGGACTCAGTTCGGCCTGGTCGTCGACGAAGTCACCTATGGCGCCGAGCTTCGCGATGCACTTCAGACCATGGCTGAGCGCTGGGACCTTGAGGACATGCGCATGTTTGTCGTCTCGCTCTCGGTGCAGAACGAGACCGGAGGCAACCTCGCGGAGATCCTCGAAAATCTAACCAAGGTGATCCGGGAGCGCCAATCGATGTTCATGAAGGTGAGGGCGCTATCCAGCGAGGGCCGGATGACCGCGGTCATATTGACGATCCTACCGCTGTTCACGTTCACCTTGTTGTTCGTTCTGAGCCCGGGCTTCTTCCTGGATGTTGCGAATGATCCGTGGTTCGTTCCGGGCTTCATAATATTGCTTGCCATGTATCTGACCGGATTCTTCACGATCCGGAAGATGGTCGACTTGAAGGTGTAACGGGATGCTCGACCTGATTGCCGAAAATCCAGTTCTTCGCCTGCTCTTGCTGGCGCTTCTTTTCGCGTCGGTCGCAGTTGTTGCTTATTTCGTCGCGCAGGTAATCAACGCAAGGCAGCTGACTCGCCGGCGGCTACTTGAAAACGGGCCTCGGGCCGGGGGAGACACTCCGCTCGCGGGCTCGCTCAGGTCCGAACGCGCGGAGAGCGCTTGGCTCAAGCTCGTCAATTCGATCGAGAAATCCGGCCTCAGCCTCGTCGATTCCAAAGATGAGGCGCTCCGCCAAAGGCTTGCCAGCGCGGGATTTACGGCCAGCTACGCTCCCCGGATGTACACCCTCATCCGCCTTGTGCTCGTGATCGGCCTGCCGATCCTCGTTTTCGCCTTGTTCTGGACGACCGGTTCGAGCCCGAGTGTCGTGAAGCTCTATTTTTCGCTGATCATCGCCGCAGCCCTTGGATTGTATATCCCCAATCTGTTTGTCCGCGCGAAGGCGGACCGGCGGCAGCGCGATCTGATCAACGGCTTCCCCGACGCGCTCGATCTGATGCTCGTGTGCGTCGAGGCGGGACTGGGCCTCGAAGCGGCGTTTTCGCGGGTGGGCATGGAAATGACGACGTCGCATCCGCGCCTCGCCGAGCAATTCGGCGCGGTCGTGCTTGAACTTCGCGCCGGCAGGAGTCACGAAGACGCTCTCAGGCGCATGGCAGACCGGGCTGGAGCCGACGAGATTCGGGCCTTCGCGACCTTGCTCATCCAATCGACCAAGCTCGGTTCGTCGATAGCGCAGACGCTGCGCACCTACGCGTCCGAGATGCGCGAGAAACGGCGCATGCGGGCCGAGGAGAAGGCGCACCGTTTGCCAGTTCTTATTTCTATTCCGCTCGTTGGATGCATGCTTCCGGTGATGATCGGAGTGCTCATGCTACCGGCGGCGATTCGAGTAGTTCGGGCTGTTCTACCGGCACTTCAACACCACGGAGGTTGACCATGAACGGGGGGGTCAAAGGTCTACTGGTCGCTGCGAGCTTCGCCGCTGCCGGATGCGCTGCTGCACCGAACGGGGTCGAGATAAGGCCGATCGCCGATCCTTCGTCCAAGCTTAGACCGGGTGCCGATGGGCTGGCCGATGCCAAGGGGCAGCTCGCGCTCGGAAATGTTGGACTTGCACTCGAAGGATTTCGCAAAGTTGCCCGCGACTATCCCGACAATGCCGAAGCATTCGCGGGAATGGCGGCCTGTTATGAGGCGATGCGACGTTACGACCTGGCTGAGTCGAAGTACCAGGCCGCGCTCGCGCTCGCACCACGCAATACAGCGCTGCTGGGCAGGCTGGCGGCCGCGCTCGATCAACAGGGGAAGGCCGACGCCGCCGCTGAAGTTCGCGGCGAAATCGCGCAGATCGCGGCTGCCTCTGCAGCGCTGGATCAGGCCGAGGCCGAGCCGCAGCCCGCGGTAGCATCGCTTGCGCCGGCCCAGACCGTGTCGGTCGCGATTCCTGCGCCGAAGCTGGCTGCAAGCGGGCCCGTCGCGCTTCCGGCGCCGGCGCCGGCCGCCGAGCAACCGGCCACGCCAATTCCTGCTCCGCGCCTAACGGACATGGCCCAGGTCAATGTGCTCGCAGGCCTTTCGCCGCGGCTCAATCCCGTGTCGATCGGTCAGCTTGCACCGGTCATCAATGCGCCTTCGGAGCCGGTACCGACGATGATTCCGGGGCCGCGACTGACTTATCAGGCAAAGGTGAATGTGGTCGGGGGTCTTTCGCCGCGGCTCAATTCCGTATCGGTCGGACAGCTTGCGCCGGAGTTGGCTATGCCATCCGAACCGGTGCCGACGATGATCCCGGCACCGCGCCTGAACGATCAAGCCAAGGTGAATGTCGTGGCCGGCCTGCAGACGCAACTCGCGCCGCGGTTGGAGCGGACGTCGCTCGGCGAGGTCGCGCTCTTGACCGGCGGCGGGCCGGTTTGGCGGGGCCAGGTCGTGGCCCGAACTTCTCAGAAGCTGACGATCCGCTGGGTTCCGGTGGCGACCGCTGCCGCGCGGCCGAACATCCGGCTGCTCAATGCCGCTCGGGTCCAGGGCCTTGCTGCTCGCAACCGGAGTTATTTGCTCGATCGAGGCTGGCGGAAAATCGAGATCGGCGACGCGAGCGCAACTCGCGAGCGCAGCATCGTGTTCTATCCCGCGATGCGTCCGATGCTTGGGCGCAGTCTTGCGGCCCAGTTCGGATTCCGGGCCCAGCCAACGAATTCGAGCGAAGTGTTCGTCGTCGTCCTCGGGCGCGATGCCGCCGGGTTGAGGGCGGTGCTAACCCGAGGATGATCGTACCGATCCTGCTCGCGCTGGACGTTGCGGCGACAGCTCCAGCTGTTCTGCCGCCTCCGGCGCTGAGCGATATAGAGCAAGCCGTTCGCGTGGGCCGGCTCGAGCAGGCGCAGCTGATGATCGGCCGGGCGATGGCGGCGGGCGTCAAGGGCGCCCAGGTTGACCTGATCCTCGCCGATCTCGCCTTCGCCCAGGGCAAGAATGACGAAGCGTTGGTTCGCTACCAACAGCTCCTCGCCATCGCTCCGGACGATACCATGCTGGCCGAGCGTGCCGGAGTCGCCGCTCTCAGGCTCGGAAACGTCGCCGCCGCGGCGGTGCTGATCGAGCGAGCAACGAAGTTACCAAATGCCTCCTGGCATGCGTGGAACGCACGGGGCGTCGTTGCCGACACGCAGCACGACTGGACCCAAGCGGACAAGGCCTATGCAAAAGCCGCCGAGCTCGCACCCGACGAGGCCGAGGTCACCAACAATCAGGGCTGGTCTGAGCTACTTCGCGGAGACTGGACCAAAGCGGCGGAACGGTTCGAGAAAGCCGCCACGCGAGACCCGAAGTCTTCGCGCATCGCCAACAATCTGGAGCTTGCGCGCGCGGCATTGGCGAGCGACTTGCCGAGGCGCAGGCCCGGTGAGGATGACCGGGCGTGGGCAGCGCGCCTCAATGATGCCGGAGTCGCAGCCCTGCTGCTCGGCGACAAGCAACGCGCCGTCGCCGCCTTCGCCCAGGCGCTGGAAGCGAGCGGAAGCTGGTACGACCGGGCGGCAAACAATTTGAAAGCTGCGAACAGCCGATGAATCTCATACCGAATTCACCAACGTGGCTGGTGGTATTGCTCTTCGCCGCGCTGATGGGCGCCGCGATCGAGGATTTCGTCCGGCTGAAGATCTCCAACATCACCTGCCTGTTTGTCCTCGTGACAGCGCTGATCGCGATGGGATTGAACGGATTTCCGCTCGCGCTGTGGGAAAATGCGGTGGTGTTCCTGGTTTTGCTTGCCGCCGGAACCCCGTTGTTCGCGGCAGGAAAAATGGGCGGCGGAGACGTCAAGCTGCTGGCGTGCCTCGGGCTTTGGGTGAACATCAATGCCGGCGTGTGGCTGCTGGCGAGCTCGCTCATCGCCGGCGGCATATTGGCGATCATCTATATCACCGTGCGCCTGGCGCGGGTCCGTTCAGGTAAGAAGTACCAAAGCAAGGGAATACCCTACGGCATTGCAATCGCCGCCGGCGCTTCCCTGATTTTTGCTGGTCAGTTCGGGTTACTGACGCCCAAACCGGAGCGGCATAATCCGCTTGCCATCCCACTGAGCTGAGCTGCTCAGGCCGGGGGCGGCTCGAGCAGCGAGTCTCCGCCGAGTGACTGATAGAGGTCGACGCGGTTCTGGGCAGCCGTAAGCTTGGCCTGCACCATGATTTGCTGCGCCGAATAATAAGATCGCTGCGCATCGAGACTGTTCAAGAAGCTGTCGATGCCGTTCTTGTAGCGGGCCTCGGTGAGTAGATAGACGTCGGCGGCCGCGGCTTGCTGCCGCTGCCGGGCCGAAAGCTCATCTTCGATGGTGCCGCGCCGGGCCAGGGCGTCCGAGACCTCTCGAAACGCGGTCTGGATTGCCTTCTGATAGGTCGCGATCGCGGCTGCGCGCTGCGCCTCGGTTAGCCGGACATTGGCGCGCCCGGCGCCGGCGTTGAAGATCGTGTAGGTCGCATCGGCTGACGCCTGCCAACCGAACGCGCCGCCCGTGAACAGCTTGGTGAGCGCGCCGCTCGCGAATCCGAGCAGGCCGGTCAGCGATATGCGCGGAAACAATGCCGCTCGCGCCGCGCCGATCTGGGCGTTCGCAGCGCGGAGCTGATATTCGGCCTCAAGCACGTCCGGGCGGCGCAGCAGGACGTAGGAATCGAGGCCGGCCGGAAGTTCGGCGACCGTAGGCGCGGTTTCGTCGATCGAGCTCGGAAGCAATTTGGCGTCGATCGGAGCCCCGACCAGCAGCTGCAGCAGGTTCACGTCCTGGGCGAGGGCCGTCCTCTGCCGGGCAAGGTCGGCTTGCGCTGCTGTGAGGACCTCCTCGGCCTGGCGAAGGTCGGTGCGCGGAGCGATTCCGCCTTGGAGGCGCGCGTTGGTCAGGCGGACGCTCTTTTCGGCATTCGCGGCGGTTTGCCGTGAAATGAGCAGCAGGCTCGAATCGGATGCATAAGTGAGCCAGGCGCGGGCGATGTCGGAAACCAGGGCAAGCCGGGTCGAGCGCGCCGCCGCCTCGGTCGCGAAATATTTCTGGAGCTGGACGTGGCTGAGCGAGCGCAGTCGCCCGAACAGGTCGAGCTCGAAGGAGGGAATGCTGAGACCGGCCTGGTAGTCCGCATCGACCGTCGAGCTCTTGTCGCCGGTCGCAGTGACGCCGGCGGCCGCATTGACGGTCGGGAACTGGTTGGCGCGTTGGATGCGATATTGCGCCCGCGCGGCGGCGATGTTCGCGGCCGCGACCATCAGGTCGCGGTTGTTGGTGAGCCCTTGGTCGATCAGCGTCTGGAGCCGCGGGTCGCGGAAGATATCGCGATATGTGACGGCAGGGAGCGTCGCTTCACTCTGCCGCAGATAGGAGTCCCCGGTCGGCCACGACGCCGGGATCGCGGGGTCCGGACGCGCATAATGCGGCTCCAGTGACACGCAGCTCGTCGCCAGTACTGCCAGCGCTGCGGCGAAGCGCATCACGCGCTCGCCTCCCGCCGCCGCTCCATCCGGGTCCTCAGCCTGGCCAGTCCATCACGAACGCTTCGGCGAACGAGCACGAAGAATAAGGGAATGTAGAAGATCGCGAGGATCGTGGCGGTCAGCATTCCGCCGACGACGGCGGTGCCGATTGCGATCCGGCTATTCGCCCCGGCGCCCGTGGAGAGGGCAAGGGGCAGCACTCCGAAGATGAAGGCAAAGCTTGTCATCAGGATCGGGCGGAGACGGATCCGCGCCGCCTCGATTGCCGCGTCGATCACGCGCTTGCCTTCGCGTTCGGCTCGCTCGGCGAATTCCACCATCAGGATCGCATTCTTGGCGCTGAGTCCCATCGTCGTGATCAGACCGACCTGCAGATAGACGTCGTTTTGCAGCCCGCGCAGGGTCACGAAGAAGATCGAACCGACAAGGCCGAGCGGGATGACGAGCAGCACCGCGACCGGGATCGACCAGCTTTCGTAAAGTGCGGCAAGGCACAGGAAGACGACGATCAAGGCGACGGCGTAAAGGATCGGCGCCTGGCCCGACGACAGCCGCTCCTGATAGGACTGGCCGGCCCAGGCGACACTGATCCCGGGGATCTGCGAGGCCAGCTTCTCGATGGTGGTCATGGCCTGGCCGGAGCTCACTCCCGGAGCGCCTTGTCCCGAAAACTCGAAGGACGAATAGCCATTGAAGCGCGACAGGCTGGTCGGCGTTGTCATCCATTCGCTCTGCGAGAAGGAAGAGAAGGGCACCATCTCGCTCTGGTTGTTGCGAACGAACCATTGGCCAATGTTGTCGGGATTGGCACGGTAGGAGGCGTCACCCTGGACATAGACGCGCTTCACCCGGCCGCGGTCGATGAAGTCGTTGACGTAGCGCCCGCCCCAGGCTGTCGAGATCGTACTGTTTACGTCGCCGGAATTCAGCCCAAGCGCGGCGAGCCGCTGTTGGTTGATGTCAACCTTAAGGCTGGCGACGTCGGGCAGCTCGCTAAGCCGGACGGACGCGAGCGACGGTTCTGAACTGGCGGCAGCGAGAAGCCTGTCCCGAGCAGCCGCGAATTGCTCCGGCGTCATGCCACCCGTGTTCTGGATCTCCAATGTGAAGCCGCTCGACTGGCCGAGCCCGCGGATCGCTCCTGGAACGAGCGCGAAGACCTGGGCGTCGCGAAGCCCGCGAAAGGCGCCCGATGCGCGCGCGACGATTGAATCCGCCGAATCCTTGCTGCTCTTTCTCTTGCCGTAATCGGCAAGGTTGATGAACGACTGGCCCGTATTCTGGCCGGCCGCGCCCTGTCCGCCGCCCGCTACCGTAAAGTAGGCTTTCACATTCTTCTTTTCCGGGCCACGCAGGAAATAGCTTTCGATGGCCCGTTGCGTCTCAATGGTACGAATCTGGGTCGCGCCGGCTGGCAGGCGGAACTGGATGAAGGCTGCGCCCTGATCTTCGGTCGGCAGGAACCCCGTCGGGAGCCGGAAGAACAACAGGATCAGCAGCGCGCAGATCCCGCCGTAAATGGCGAGGAACAGCCACTTGCGATCGACAACCCGGCTTACGGTCCCGACGTACCAGTGGACCAGCCGGTCGAAGCTTTCGTTGAACTTGAGGCGGCTCCGTTCGACGGCGTGCGCGACCCGCGGTGCCCGTCGGCCGACCCAGGTCTCCTCGACGGTCGCATGGGTACGCCTCAGCAGGTTGGCGGCGATGGCCGGACTCAACGTCAGGGCGATGAAGATCGACAGGACCATCGCCGATACGATGGTTGCCGAAAACTGCCGGTAAATGACCCCGGTCGATCCGCCGAAAAACACCATCGGCAGGAAGACGGCCGAAAGGGACAAAGCGATGCCGATCAGGGCCATCTGGATTTGCCCCATCGATTCGATGGTGGCCTCGCGCGGGGTCATTCCGGGATTTTCGTGCATCAGCCGTTCGACGTTCTCGACCACGACGATGGCGTCGTCGACGAGCAGGCCGGTCGCGAGCACCAGCCCGAACAGGGTCATCGTGTTGATCGAAAAACCGAGCGCGTAGAGGATCGCGAAGGTCCCAAGCAGCACGACCGGCACCGCGATGAAGGGAATAAGGGTCGCTCGCCAGCTCTGGAGGAAAATGAAGATGACGAGGACGACGAGGATGATCGCCTCGATCAGGGTCTTCAGAACCTCGTAGATCGAAAGCTTGATGAAATCGCTGGTGTCGTTGGCGTAGGCATAATTGTATCCGGCCGGCATGCGCGGCGCGATCTCCGTGACCTTCGCCTTGACCAGCTGGGCGGTGCGGAGCGCGTTGGCACCGGGCTCGAGCGAGATTCCGATGCCTGCTCCGGGATGGCCGTTGGCGCGGATCCTTGCGGAATAATTGTCGGCCCCGAGCTCGACTCGGGCGACATCGCTGAGCAGCACTCGCGCACCGGTCGGGTCGGCTTTGACGATGATGTTGCGGAACTGCTCGGGCGTCTGGAAGCGTGACTGAGCAGTGACGGTCGCGTTCAGCATCTGCCCTTCGGGTTGAGGCAGCCCACCAACCTCGCCGGCGGCGACTTCCGTATTCTGGTTCTGGATCGCCGTGACGACGTCGCTCGGCATCAGGTTGAAGCTCGAGAGTTTGTGCGGGTCGAGCCAGATGCGCATCGCATAGGATGAGCCGAAGACGTTGACGTCGCCCACACCCGGAATGCGCGACAGCTCGTCCTGCATGTTGGTCGTCAGCCAGTCGGAAACGTCGAAGTTCGTGCTCCTGTCGGTTTCGTCGTAGATTCCGACGATCAGCAGGAGGTCGGGTGAACCTTTGCTCACGCGCACGCCCTGCTGCTGGACCTGTTGCGGCAGCCGCGAAATCGCCGCCTGGATGGCGTTTTGGACCTGGACCTGCGCGATGTCGGGGTCGATGCCCTTGGCAAGGATAACGCTGATGTTGACCTGCCCTCGGGCGGTCGACGACGATTGAAAATAGAGCAGCCCGTCAATCCCCGTCAGCTGCTGTTCCAGGATCTGGGTCACGCTGCTTTCGAGCGTCGCCGCCGATGCTCCGGGATAAGTCGCGCGGATGTTGATCTGCGTCGGCGCGACGTCCGGATATTGAGCGACGGGGAGGGCCGTGATCGCCCCGATCCCCATCAACATGATGATGATCGCGATCACCCAAGCGAAAATCGGGCGATCGATGAAGATCTTCGACATGCGCTAGCCGCCGCCGCGCCGGTTCGCGTTCATTTTCTTGAGGGCGTCGGGCGGCGGCGCCTTGACCCGCTGCGGACTGGAGGCAGGAACCGGCTTGATCGGGGCGCCGTCCTTCAGGTTAGCGGTCCCTTGGGTGATAATCTTCTCGCCGGGCGCCAGGCCCTGAGTCACGACCCAGTAGGGGCCTTGCGCCCGGTCGGCGACGACGACTCGCTGCACCGCTTTGTTGCCGGGTCCAACGACCCAGACGGTCGCATTGCCTTGCGGATCGCGCGAGACGCCAGCCTGGGGAACGAGGAAGGCGCTCGTGTCGACTGCCTGGGCGAAGCGGGCCGTGACGAACATTCCGGGAAGAAGGATCGACTGGGGGTTCGCGAACCGCGCCCGCAGGGTCACCGTTCCGGTTGCCTGGTCGACCAGCACCTGGCTGAACTCAACTGTGCCGCTGAAGCCATAATCGCTGCCGTCGGGGAGCTTGAGGCGCACTTGCGCGGCCGTCGGGACCGCGCCGCCCTGGCTCAGCGCCTTGCGCAATGCGAGCAGGTCGGCGGCGGATTCCTGGATGTCGACAAAGACCGGATCAAGCCGAGTGATCGTCGTCATCGGGTCCGCCTGGTTTGCGGTGACCAGAGCGCCTTCGGTGACGTTCGACAGGCCGATGCGACCCGTGATTGGCGCCGGGACGCGGGTAAATCGGACATTGACCTGCGCGGCCCTCAGCGCGGCGTTATTCTGAGCGACCGAGGCTTCGGCCTGGCGCGCCTGGGCGAGCGCGTCGGTGTAGTCCTGCTTGGAGACGGCCTCCATGTCGGCGAGCGGCTTATAGCGCGCGGCGCGGGTCCGGGCCGCCTGAGCGCTGGCGCGGGCGCTCTGCAGGTTCGCGGCCGCCTGCGCGGCCTGTGCCGAATAGATGCTCGGGTCGATCTGGTAGAGCGTCTGGCCCTGGCTCACGACCGAGCCTTCGCGGAACATCCGCCGAAGGACGACCCCCGAGACCTGGGGCCGCACTTCCGACACTTGATAAGCGGCAACGCGGCCGGGCAGCTCTTGCTCGATCGGTGCGCTGCCTTGCTGGACGACGACGAAACCGACCGTTTGCGGACCGCCAGGCCCACCGCGTCCGCCGCCCTTCGATCCGCCCTGAGCGTCGCTATTGCCGCAAGCGGCCAGCAGGCCTGCTCCAAGGATGATGGCAAGGTGCGTGCTGAGGTGGCGCAAGAGAGGGGTTGGCTCCGTTGTCAAATCCGTCCGTGGCTCGCCCCCGTTTGGCCCGGCGGCGGCATTTGAGCATTTCATTTGGTTTTGCAACCTGAGTGTGAAAGCTCGAAGACAGTCGACCCGGCCGCTTTCGACAAACGGGGTCGCCTAGCTCGACAAGCGTCGGTATGGCGCGCCGGCAATGATCAGCACCAGCACTCTTTCCGACCGTCGCGGCCTGTGGGCTTTCGCCCTCGGAGTGGTCGCTGTGACGGTCGGCGTGCTGTTGCACGCGCCGATGTTCCTGATGGGGCGGATGTCCCATTTCCAGCTCTACGGTATGCCCATCGGCTGGGACATGATCGCGGGGATGATCGCGATTGTGTCCGGAGTGGGAATTGCTGCCTACGGGCTGCTCCCAAAGGACATCGCGAAGCAGCTCGCTGTATCCCAGGACATTGTCGTCACACCGCCTGAGGATGCGCCGCTCAGCCGGGCTCACTGGACGCTGATGGCGGTTCTAGTGATCGCGCTCATCATCGACATCATGAAGCCGGCCAGCCTTGGCTTCACCATCCCCGGAATGGTGAAAGAATATCATGTGCCCAAGTCCAGCGCGTCGTTGGTGCCGTTCTTCGCGTTGACCGGAACGGTGGTTGGCTCGATCGTCTGGGGCATCATCGCGGACGTGTACGGACGTAAGGCGTCGATCCTGTTGTCGGCCGTGATGTTCGTTGGGACGTCCATCTGCGGAGCCATGCCTTCGCTCTACTGGAATGTCGGAATGTGCTTCATGATGGGCGCGGCAGCCGGCGGAATGCTTCCGGTGACCTATGCGCTCCTCGCCGAGATGATGCCGAGCAAGCACCGCGGCTGGGCGTTGGTGCTTGTTGGCGGGCTCGGAGCCGTCGGTGGCTATTTCGCGGCCAGCGGCTTTTCGGCGCTGCTCCAGCCGAGCTTCGGCTGGCGGATCTTGTGGCTGCTCAATCTCCCGACGGGCCTGTCGCTGGTCCTGCTCGGCGCATTCATTCCGGAATCGGCCAAATTCCTGCTGGCGAGGGGCCGGAGAGATGAGGCGCGCCAGGTCATGGAGCGCTTCGGCTCGAAAGCTCGAACCACGACCCACGCGGAGGACTTGGCGCGTACTGCGGGGCCGTCCGTGGCGCTGACCGGGCGCGCCTTCTTCGGCAAGCTGTTCGCGCTCAGTCTCGCGGCAATTTGCTATGGACTCATCAATTTCGGCCTGTTGCTGTGGCTTCCGACCGACCTGGTCGCCAAGGGCTACAGCGTGGCCGTGTCGAGCAAGCTCCTCGCCGAATCGGCGCTCATCGCGTTTCCTACGATCTTCGTCGTCGCGATCGCCTACAGCCGCTGGAGCAGCAAATGGTCGGTCGTCGGCTCGATCGCAATCACGGTTCTCGGCTTGGTCGGCGTCCTACAACTCGAATTCACCGGCAGCGGCAGCCCGGTGCTGCCGGTCGCACTCCTCATCGTTGGGACCAATGCGCTGATCGCCATGCTTCTGCCCTATGCGGCAGAGAGCTTCCCGCTGCGCATCCGCGGCCGGACAACGGGCACCGTCGCAGCCTGTACAAAAGCCGGCGGGATGTTTGCGCAATTCCTGGCCATCCTGGCGCTGGTTCCGGCGCTCGACGTCGTTTCGCTTGTCATCATCGTGCCGACGATAGCTGCGCTGATTCTCGTCGCCTGGTTCGGCAAGGAGACTCGGGGCCGCGACCTGCGCGATCTCGACCCCGATGGGCGCACCTTCGCGGCGACCGGCGTCTAACGCGGCGGGCGGCGATAGGGAATAAAGTCTCCCATGACGCACGATGGGCCGGGAATGCCGCTGTATCGGTCGATGGTCTTCACAATGTCGCCGCGGCAATGTTGCGATACGGTCGGCTCCAGGACGAGGAGGTCTGCATCGGTTACGGCGGGGCAGGTGTTGGAATTCAGCCAAACGGTCGATCCGTCGCTGTAGATCAGGTTGTGCGATTCCGTGATCCGCATGGAAGCGTTTGTCGCGATTCTCACGCAGCTCTGTGGCGGTCCGGCGGTTCGTCCGGCCAGCTCTGGGATCTGTGTGGGCGCGCCCGGAGGGGCGGATTGCGCGCAGCTCACGCACAAGAGCGAGAGGGCGGTGCATCCAAGGATTTGCGTCTTGGCCATGATGTCATTTCCTGATCGCATGGGTGCCGGTTAGTTCCCAACGCGGGTCACCATCGTTCAAAGCCGATGAATAGCGGAAGATGTGGCGCACGCATACGTATCCGCGGTTAGCGCCATGGTTTACGTTTGCCCGTTGAAGCGGCTAACGCCTGCGCCGTGACCGTAAAGGCTTCGACACTCCTGCTGTTCGGGGCGACCGGCGATCTCGCCCGGCGCATGCTCCTACCGTCGCTCTACAGCCTTGATTCGGATGGGCTTCTTCCCACCGACCTCCGGATCATCGGCACGGCTCGAACGGTGCTCGACGACGATGCGTACCGCGGGCGCGCGGTTGAGGCATTGCAGCAATATCTGCCGCAGGGCTTTTTCGACCAGGCCGTCGCCGACCGGTTCCTGAAGCGCGTTCACTATGTGCCGGTGGACATCAACGACCAGGATAGCTTTTCGCGCCTGTCCAGCACGATCGGCGATCCGTGCGACGGGGTCGCGATATTCCTTTCGACCGCGCCGTCACTGTTCAAGCCGACGATCGATGGCCTCGAGGCTGCCGGGCTCGCGTGCCCGACGGTCCGGATGGCGCTCGAAAAGCCCCTTGGGACCGACCTTGAGTCGAGCCGTGAGATCAACGACGCGGTCGCCGCGGCCTTTCCCGAGGACCGCATCTTCAGGATCGACCATTATCTAGGCAAGGAAACCGTCCAGAACCTCCTTGCCTTGCGGTTCGCCAATTCGATGTTCGAGCCGCTGTGGAACGCGGCGCACATCGACCACATCCAGATCACGGTCGCCGAGACGGTGGGGGTCGAGGGCCGCGCCGACTTCTACGAATCCGCTGGCGCGCTGCGCGACATGGTCCAAAACCATATGCTCCAGCTGCTGACCCTGGTCGCGATGGAGCCGCCGACCGATTTCGATGCAACCGCGGTGCGCGACGAGAAAGTGAAGGTCCTGCGCTCTCTCCGTCCTATCGGTCCTGCCGATGTCGAAGCCCTGACGGTCACTGGCCAATATACGCGAGGTGCGATCGATGGCGAGCCGGTGCCCGGTTATGTCGAGGAAATCGGCCACGAGAGCCAGACCGAGACCTTCGTCGCGCTGAAGGCGTTCGTCGACAATTGGCGCTGGAAGGGCGTGCCCTTCTACCTGCGTACAGGCAAGCGAATGCCCAAGCGTGACACCGAGATCTATATCCAGTTTAGGGACGTGCCTTATTCGATCTTCGCCTCGCGCGGCGCGACGACCAAACCTAACAAGCTGATTATTGGCCTCCAGCCCGAAGAGACGATCGAGCTGCGGCTCATGTCCAAGACCCCCGGGCTCGACCGCGGGGGGGTGCGGCTGCGCGAAATTCCGCTCGATATCGGTCTCGCCAATGCGTTCAGCGAGTATCGCCGCCGGATCGCCTACGAGCGCCTGCTGCTCGACCTGATCGAAGGGGATCCGACCCTGTTTGTCCGTCGCGACGAGGTCGAGGCGCAATGGACGTGGATCGACCAAATTCGCGCGGCCTGGGCGGAACGCGGAGTGACTCCCCGGCCATACGGAGCCGGCACGTGGGGACCCTCGGCGGCCATTGCGCTCACTGAGCGCGACGGGATCAGCTGGCACGAGTAGGCCCGGCGATGGCGCTCAACCCGACGATCGCAAAGGTCACCGACCGGATCATCGAGCGGTCGAAGCCGACACGTAAGCGCTACCTCGAGCTGATGGCCGAGCAGAAGGAGCGGGGAATCAATCGCCCGCGGATGAGCTGCGGCAATTTCGCGCACGGGTTCGCCGCTTCGGGCGAGGACAAGCAGGCGATCAGCACGCTCGCCGGGCCCAATATCGGCATCGTTACCTCCTACAACGACATGCTTTCGGCGCATCAGCCGTACGGCCGCTACCCCGAGCAGATGAAGATCTTCGCCCGAGAGGTTGGAGCGACCGCACAGGTCGCGGGCGGGGTTCCGGCGATGTGCGACGGAGTGACTCAGGGCCAGCCCGGCATGGACCTGTCGCTGTTCAGCCGCGACGTGATCGCTTTTGCGACCGCCGTCGCGCTCAGCCATGGGATGTTCGACGCCGTTGCCCTGCTCGGGATTTGCGACAAGATCGTCCCGGGCCTCCTGATCGGAGCTCTGCGTTTCGGTCATTTGCCGGCGCTGCTCATTCCCGGCGGACCCATGCCGTCGGGCCTTCCCAACAAGGAGAAGCAGCGTATCCGCCAGCTTTATGCTGAAGGAAAGGCCGGCAGGGACGAGCTGCTCAAGGCGGAGAGCGCATCCTATCACGCGCCCGGCACCTGCACTTTCTACGGCACCGCAAACAGCAACCAGATGCTGATGGAGCTGATGGGGCTGCACATCCCCAACGCTGCCTTCATCAATCCCGGCACGCCCCTCCGGCAGGCGTTGACCCGCGCGGCCGTCCACAGGCTCGCCGAGCTCGCGAAAAGCCGCGAACGGCCGCTGGGGCAGGTCGTCGATGAAAGAGCCATCGTCAACGCTATGATCGGGCTGCTCGCGACCGGCGGCTCGACCAATCACATGATCCACTTGCCCGCGATTGCCCGCGCGGCCGGGATCAAAATCGACTGGCAGGACTTCGAGGAGCTTTCGGGCGCGGTGCCGCTGATCACCCGAATCTATCCGAACGGCGCCAAGGACGTGAACGACTTCCAGTATGCGGGCGGAATGGCGTTCGTCACTTACACACTCGCCAGCGCCGGGTTGATCCACACCGATCATTTGACCGCAGGCGCGGATTCGATGGCCGCCTGGATCGGCAATCCCGAACTTCACGGTGGCGAGCTGGTGTGGAAGCCCGCGGAAGAGAGTGCCGACATCGATATGCTTCGGCCGGTCGGCGATCCCTTCCGGGCCGATGGCGGGATGAGGCTGGTCCAGGGCAATCTCGGCCGCGCGGTATTCAAGACCAGCGCTGTTGACGAGGAGCGCTGGCTGATCGAGGCACCCGCGCGCTGCTTCTCCGACCAGAACGAGGTGCTCGAAGCGTTCAAGGCCGGTGAGCTCGACCGTGACGTCGCGGTGGTCGTCCGGTTCCAGGGTCCGCGGGCGAACGGGATGCCCGAGCTGCACAAGCTGACCCCAGCGCTGGGCGTGCTCCAGGACCGCGGGCATAAGGTCGCGCTGGTCACCGACGGGCGCATGTCGGGCGCGAGTGGCAAGGTGCCCGCGGCGATCCACGTCTCCCCCGAGGCGCTTCCCGACGGACCTCTGGCGCGAGTCCGGGACGGCGATGTCATCCGGGTCGATGCCAGGAATGGCCAGCTCGAAGCCGTCGGAGTCGACCTCGCATCCCGGCCTCCGGCCAATTCGCCCCCGCCGCCGGCCGGCACTGGGCGAGAATTGTTTGCGCTGATGCGGGTCAGCGCCGACGTCGCGGAGCTCGGCGCGTCGGCGATGCTCGACGCGATGGAGGTTGAGCAGAGGTGAGGCAGATCGTCGTTGCCGATGTCGGCGGCACTCACGCCCGCTTCGCTTTGGCTGAGATCGGGGACGGCAATGTCCTGTCGCTCGGCGATCCGGTCACCTTGAAGACCGCCGAGCATGCGAGCTTCCAGCTCGCCTGGCAGGAATTCGGACGCCGCGCCGGGATTGATCTCCCCAACGAGCTCGCGATCGCCTTTGCCGGACCGGTTGGCGGCGAGGTCCTGAAGCTCACAAACAATCCGTGGGTGATCCGCCCTTATTTGATGAAGGAGCGCCTGGGGGTCGACCGCTACACGATCGTCAACGATTTCGGAGCCGTCGGTTTTGCCGTTGCAACGCTCGGCGACGAACATTTCCAGCATCTTTGCGGGCCCGACCATGCGCTCCCTGACGAAGGGGTCACCTCGATCGTTGGCCCGGGCACCGGCCTCGGAGTCGCGGCACTGTTGCGAAAAAGCGATCATTACGAGGTGATCGAGACGGAGGGCGGCCATGTCGACTTCGCTCCCCTGGACGCGCTCGAGGACAAGATCCTCAAGCAATTGCGGCGGCATTTTCGCCGCGTCTCGATCGAACGCGTCGCGTCGGGGCAGGGCCTGTGGAACCTCTATGAAGCGCTCGGCGCGATAGAGAAGCGCGACCTGACCTTCCACGACGACAAGGAGCTGTGGCCGGCGGCCCTTCAGGGGTCGGATGGCCTGGCGGCGGCTGCGCTCGATCGGCTCTGCCTGACCCTTGGCGCCGTGGCGGGCGACATGGCGCTGGCGCAAGGCGCATCTGCGGTCGTGATCGCAGGGGGTGTCGGATTGCGTCTTGCCGATTATTTGCCGCGATCCGGCTTCCGCGACCGGTTCATCGCCAAGGGCCGGTTCGAGCGGCGGATGGATGAAATGCCCGTCAAGCTGATCACGCATCCGCAACCGGGTCTTCACGGGGCCGCGGCGGCCTTCGCGAGGGAGCATCCATGACGATCGACGAGATCATGCGCACCGCGCCCGTCATCCCGGTGCTGGTGCTCGATGGCGACGGCGATTGGGCCGCGCTTGCCGAGACGTTGGTTGGGGCTGGGCTGC
>Ga0207712_10000722_pt1 | contig 25370 bp, 15 predicted proteins | sample KBSS44metaG_FD_184402 | JGI IMG/M metagenome (GOLD analysis project Ga0207712, IMG submission 184402) | Switchgrass rhizosphere microbial communities from Kellogg Biological Station, Michigan, USA - KBS S4-4 metaG (SPAdes) (version 2) | ecosystem: Host-associated > Plants > Roots > Rhizosphere...
AGCATCATGAACGGCGCGAAGGCGTCGAGCACGCTCGCGTGCAGCACTCCCGACACCTGCGGCCCGAGGAGAATGCCGAGCAGGAGGTACTCGGCCCCCGACACGAGCATGTAGCGATGGCCCAGCCACTCGAAGGCCCAGTGCGCGGCGAGGTACGAGCCGGCGACGAGTAGGACGAGTAGGAATTCGCCGGACATGGCGTATGGTCTACGACGGGATCAGGCTTCGGTGGTCATGTCGACCACGGAGCCTGGCTCGACGCCGATGCGCGTGCTCGCGTGCGCGCGCGTGATGAGAAGGCGCAGCAGGGGTGGCGCGATGAACGTCGTCACAAGCACCATGAGCATGAGGGCGCTGTACGTCCCCACGTTGAGCACACCGGCCGTGAGCCCGGTCTGCGCGAAGATCAGCCCGACTTCCCCACGGGGTATCATGCCGACCCCGATGAGCGTCTTGTTCGCGCGCACCCACACTGGCGCGAACCCGGCGGCGAATTTGCCGATGATCGCGACAGCCGTGAGTGCAAGCCCGAGCATCACGATGTCGCGCGAGCCGAACGTCCGCACGTCTACTGCCGCGCCGACGGCCACGAAGAAGATCGGCACGAACACGTTGGCGAGTCGAACGATGCCGCGCTCGATGGTGGGCGCGTGCTCGGTTGGCGCGAGCACGAGCCCCGCCGCGAACGCGCCGACAATGAGTGCGGAGCCTACGCTCGACGCGAGCACTGCGAGCAGGAATGCGAGCACGAGCGCCATCGTCGCCAGCGTGTGCTGCCGGCCCGTGCGGGCGACGACCGCGAATACCGGCGGAACGACGAAACGGCCGACCAGCAGCACTGCGCCAAGAAATCCGAACGCGACCGCCGTCGTGCGACCGACACCGAGTGCGCTGGGCGCATTTCCGGCGACGAGGTCACTGACGATCGCAAGAATGATCAGCCCGATGACGTCGTCGATCACAGCCGCACCGAGAACGATCTGCCCCTCGACCGTTTGCAGCCTGCCGAGGTCGGAGAACACGCGCGCCGTGATGCCGACCGACGTGGCCGTCAGCGCGGCACCCGCCACGATGGCTGGCAGCAGATCGAGTCCGAGTTCGCGCGCGACCCAGACACCGAGCATGAAGGGCAGGGCAACACCGACAACGGCCACTGTGAACGCGGCCCCGCCGACGCTGAGCAGCTTTTTCAGATCGGTCTCGAGGCCGATGCCGAACAGCAGCAGGACGACGCCGATCTGGGCCAGCAGATGGAGCGACGGAAGCGTGGGGTCGACATACCCGATCACGGACGGTCCAAGCAGCACGCCGGCGAGCAGCTCGCCGACGACGGCAGGCTGACCGATGCGCTCGGCGAGCTCGCCGAGCACCTTCGCGGCGATGAGGACCACCGCGAGGAGCAGAAGGAACTGTTCGACCGAGACGCCGTTGTCGGCCGGCGCAGCGCTCACGACGGCGAGAAGGGTCGACGGTATCGAAGTCATGGTCGGTACGTCGTGCGTGACATGGCTCCAAATGGTATGCAATCCATCGCGCCACCGGCAGACACGGCGGGGCTGAGGCGAGGCGCGCGCGTTATCTTTTCGTCAGCGGCCGTATCGCGAATGCGCCTCGGCCACATCGCTTCCACGATCGGCTCCAACGCGAGCGACTCATGCCTCGAGTGTCCTTCGATATGCTGCCCGCCGACGCGCGCGTCTGGGTGTTCGGTGCGGCGAACGAGCTTGCTCCTGCGGCGTCGGAACGACTGCTCGCCGCTGTCGACGACTTCCTCGCGCAGTGGAATGCGCACGGGTCGCCGCTCGTGTGTGCCCGCGAGTGGCGAGACGATCGTTTTCTCGCGGTGGGAGTGGATCAGTCCACGGCGGGAGCCTCCGGGTGTTCGATCGATGGCCTGTTCCGCACGCTCGCGCGACTCGAGCCGGAGCTTGGCACGTCGCTGCTCGGCGGCAGTCGCCTGTACTACCGCGACGCGGAGCGTACGGTGCACAGCGCGACGCGGAAGGCGTTCAACGAGCTGGCGCGCGACGGGCAGATCGGGCCGGACACGCCAGTGTTCGACACGTCTCTGAGTGCCGCGTCCGCGTGGCGGGACGAGTTCGAGCGCCCACTGCGGGCGTCGTGGCACGCCGAGTTGATCGGCGTCTGATCGGCGCCTGATCGTGGCTGGGCGTTAGGCGAGCCAGCTCTCGCGATGCGTGGCCACGAAGTCGTCGTCCGTGAGCTGGGGATAACAGCGGGTCACGCGGTCAATCTCCTCGCGCTGCCCGGGCGACAGTCCTTCGGCCGGATCGAGACACCAGATGCCGCGCATCAGCCCCTGTCGGCGCAGCACCTCGTGAATGCCCGCGATGCATCCGGCGAACGCGTTGCGCACATCGAACAGCGCGGCGTTCGCATCCGTCAATGCCGCGCCCGTGCGGAGCAGGTCGGAGGGCACGTACTCGCCGTCGGCGACAGCGCGTGCCTGGTCGAGCAGTTCCACCGCCCGACGCGTCCACACCGCCCACTGGCCTAACAAGCCTCCGACGATTCTCCTCGGCGCGCCAGCGCCGAACGGGAACGGCGTCACGAGGTCGGCGGCGATGTTGTCGTCGTTGCCGGTGTAGAGCGCGATGTCGGTGCGTCCGGCCTCCCCCACCGCGCGCACCACGTCGATGGTCTGATAGCGGTTGAAGGGGGCGATCTTCACCGCGACGACGTTCGGAATCTCGGCGAACGCGCGCCAGAAGTCGTATCCGAGCGGGATCCCGCCCACTGCGGGCTGCAGGTAGAAGCCGATGAGCGGGATGATATCCGCGACGGCGCGGCAGTGCGCGATGATCGCGTCCGCTGGCACCCCGCGGAGCGCGGCCAGGCTCAACAGACCCGCGTCGTAGCCTAACGACACCGCCAGCTCGGCTTCCGCTGCGGCCTGCGGCGTGTCGCCGACGATCCCGGCCACGAGCGCGAACGGAACGGTCATTGGAGCGCCCGCCGATCCGCCGATGCGAGGCAGCGAAGCGCGCGCGGTCTCGGCGGCGAGCTCGAGGACGGGTCGGAGCAGCGCGTGCTTCGGTTCCCGGATCGCGAACTGCGTCGTGTGGACCCCGACGGCGACGCCGCCGGCACCGGCCGCGACGTAATACCTCGTCAACGCGCGCTGGCACCGCTCGTCCAGCTTCCGATCGGCCGTGAGCGCCAGCGGATGCGCCGGGATGACGCATCCCGCGCGGATGGCATCGAGCGCCGCAGTCGTCGCCGAGCCGTCAGTAGCGGCCATCGCGGACCTCGAACTTCGTGGCCTTGTCCAGTCGCGTGCCGCCGCGTGCCACCCAGCTCGCGACCCACTCGATCAGCGTCGCGGTCGACATGGTTGGGGCGCCGAACACGGATTGCGCGAGCGACGTATCGCTCAGAAGCGCATCTGGTGCTTCGTGTCCCTCGAACTTCGGTGTGGCGCCAAGCAACTCGCCCAGTCGGGTGGCGGCGTCGCGAACGGACAGTCGGTCCGGGCCTGTGATGTTCACGACGAACGGCGGTGACGCCGCGAGCTCGAGGGCACGAATGGCTTGCGCATTCGCGTCGCCCTGCCAGATGACGTTCACATAGCCCATGTCGAGGCGCACGGCGTCGCCCGACGCGACGCGGTGCGCGATGTCCACCAGCACACCGTATCGAAGGTCGACCGCGTAGTTGAGGCGGATGATCGCGATGGGAGTTCCGCGCGTCCGCGACACGTGCTCGAGCACACGCTCGCGTCCGACGCAGGAGTTCGCGTATTCGCCAACGGGCGTCAGCGGGTCTCCCTCGCGGGAGCCTGAAGTCGACGCCGGTGAGAGCGGGTACACGTTGCCCGTAGAGAAGGCGACGATCCGGGACGCTGCGTAACGCTCCGCAACCATCGCGGGCACGAGGGTGTTCACAGCCCATGTGAGCGACGGCAGATCCCGCGTCCCGAACTTCTGCCCCGCCATGTAGATCACGTTCGCGGCGTCAGGCAGACTCGCAATGGCGTCGCGGTCGCCGAGCTCGGCGCGGACGACCCGCACGCCCGCCCGCTCGAGGTGGGACACCGCATCGGCCGACGAGAACCGTGAGACCGCGATGACCTCGCGATCGTCACCGGCCTGCTGCAGCGCGCGCTTCACCATGGCTGTGAGCGACGGGCCCATCTTCCCGCCGGCGCCCAATACAATGAAGTGGCCCGGTACGCGCCGCAGCGTGTCGACGACCGCGGGCGCCGGGCGCGACAGCAGTTCCTCGAGCTCGTCGTCGTCACGCGGCGCCAAGGGCGTCGCGGCTCCATGCTGCGGCCTGGTGGTGGGCATATGTCGCTGAACGATGAACGAAACGGCCGGCCGCGCCAAGCGCGATCATCCTGCTCGGCGAGGCGGCTCGGCTGGCGCCGGCGGCGAGCTATCGGCCGGCGCGCCGGGAACGCGAGCAGATCCGACGGAGGCGCTGGGCGCGGAGTAAACCCGGCCGGGTCAGCCGAGCGCCGGGGACATCCCGCTAGCGGTTGACGATCACCACCGAGCGCGGCGGCGTCAGATCGTTAGGCTCGGCGGCCGTGGCCGCGGGGTCGCGCACCCACTGCGTATCGTCGACGACGTACGCGTAGCTGTGCCGGCCCGGGGCGAGCGCGAGCGTGACGGCCCAGCGCCCGTCGCGCCGATCGCGCTCGAGCGGGATCGCGCGCGGGTCCCAGCCGTTGAAGTCGCCGGCGAGCGCGACGCGCGATGCGGCAGGCGCCGTGAGCATGAACTGCACGATGCGCAGGGTGTCCCGGATTGCCGACGCCATGGACGCGACGCTGTCGCCGATGATGACGGCCCGGCGTCCCGGGGGGATGCTCGGACCGGAGCGCTCCTGCGCCCCTACCAGCATGAGGAGGGCAATGCCGGCTGCGGTGGCAAGCGAGCTGGCAGACGCGGTGCGGGGACCGCCATCGCGCATGCGCCGAATGTTCGCGATCGTGCGGGAGCGAGCGTGTGCAGGACGCAACGGCGCGGATGTCACGGGCAGTGGGGCAGGCGCCTCACGCACAAGCTCCATGAGGCGTCGCTTGACCGCCGGATCGACCGCGATCGGCTCTCGCAGCTCATCGATGAGCGACGCGAGCGGGTCAGGCACCGGCATGCGGTCAGACACGATTCACCCCCTGTAGGATCTCACGCAGTCGCTCGCACGACCGCTTCACCCGCATCTTGAGCGCCGAGATACCGGAGCCGGTCACGGCGGACATCTCTTCGTAGCTCAGGCCTTCCACGTAGTGGAGCAGAAAGGCTTCGCGCTGATCGTCGCCCAGCTGCGACAGACCCCGCGCCACCTCCTCACGCAGCGCCGCGCGGTCGGCCGGATGCGCCTCGGCGGCTTCGGGCAGCGTCTCTTCGATCTGCTCGGGGAACATCTTCTCGCGTCGTCGGCCCATCGCGCTGACCGTCCGCGCGCGGTTGACGAGGATGCGGAGGATCCAGGCGCCAAAGCGCTCGCGCTCCTCGTACCGGCCGAGGGCGCGGTAGGCGCGCAGGAAGGTGTCCTGCACGACTTCCTCGGCGTCCTCGCGGTTGCCGACCAGATGGGTCGCAAAGCGGACGTAGTGGTCGAAATACCGTTCGACGAGGATCGCGTACGCGTCGACCTCGCCGCTCAGTACCCGCCCGACTATGGCTGCATCAGAAGATTCCACGACAAATCAACTCGCGCAGATCGAAAGAAGTCACACCGGCTTTCCGCTTCCCGCTCGCCACGTCCAATCTACGTTACAGCGTACTCGGAACCCACGACGGAGCGAACATGCACGCGAGCATCGGGACGGTGGCGGAGCAGTTTCGGATCACCACCAACCTTTTCATCAAGGCGATGAGCGGGATCGAGACTGCCGAGGCCATGCGGCGACCGGGCCCGATCTCGAACCCACTGCTGTGGCTGGCTGGTCACGTGACGCATTTCCGGACGCGGCTGCTGACGATCGTCGGCGTGCCCCGGGATTTTCCGTGGGGGAGCGTCTTCGACACCGGGGCGAAGGTGGGCCCGCCGGAGCTGTACCCGGCGCCGGAAGAAATCGTGGCGGTGTGGGAGGAGACGTCGGGGCTGCTCATCCAGCGGCTGGCGGTGCTGACCGAGGACGATCTGTCGGCACCTCCGGTGGCCCGGGTGCCGTCGACGGACGCAACGCTGCGCGGGGCGATCGGGTACTTCTCGCTCCACGAAGCGTATCACGTGGGTCAGATGGGGTACGTCCGAAAGTGGCTGGGGAGGACGCCGATCATTGATCCGCCGGCGTAACGGGAGACGGGAGACGGGAGGCGGGTAGCGGGTAGCGGGTAGCGGGTAGCGGGCGATGATCTGCAGGTTTGACGACTAGTCAATCAGTCATCCGTGATCAGTCATCAGTCGTCCCGTCTCCCTTCTCCCGCTTCCCGTGTCCCGCAAGGCATGTCCGATCTTCGATTCCAGACGCTCGCCGCCACGCGCTGGCGCATCGCCATCAGCCTGACCGCGCTGATGGTCGTCATCTACTTCGGGTTCATCCTGCTCATCGCGTACGACAAGCCGCTCATGGGGCGGCTCGTCACGCGCGGGCTCAGCCTCGGTGTGCTGCTCGGTGCGCTCGTGATCGTCCTGTCGTGGGTCCTGACCTGGGTGTACGTCCGGTGGGCCAACACGCATTACGATGCCGGTCTCGCCGCGGTGCGCCGTGAGGACGCCGCGCGATGACGTCTCTCCTCCAGGCAGCCGCCCAGCAGGCGCCGGCCGCGCCCGAGGTGACGACGCGGATCGGCGAGCCTAACGCGATATCGGTCGCGTTCTTCTTCGCGTTCATCGCGATCACGCTCGGCATCACGTGGTGGGCGGCACGGCGGACGCGCACGACCGAAGAGTTCTACGCCGCGGGACGCACCATCACGCCGGTGCAGAACGGATTCGCGCTCGCCGGGGACTACATGAGCGCCGCCTCGTTCCTCGGCATCGCCGGGCTCGTGTCCACGACGGGGTTCGACGGGCTCATCTACTCGACGGGGTGGCTCGTCGGCTGGCCGGTCGTGCTGTTCCTGATCGCGGAGCCGCTGCGGAATCTCGGGAGGTACACGTTCGCCGACGTCGTGGCGGCTCGGCTCCGGCAGACGCCCGTCCGCATTGCGGCGGCGATCGGGACACTGGCGACGGTGATCTTCTATCTCATCGCGCAGATGGTCGGCGCTGGCGGATTGATTCGTCTCATGTTCGGTCTCTCGTACGAGACCGCGATCGTGATCGTCGGCGCGGCGATGCTCGCCTACGTGCTGTTCGGCGGCATGATCGCCACGACGTGGGTGCAGATCGTGAAGGCTGGCCTGCTCCTCGGCGGCGCCGCCCTGCTCGCGATCCTCGTGCTGGCGAAGTTCGGGATGAACCCGCTCGCGCTATTCGCCGCGGCGGCCGACAAATACGGGGATGCCGTGCTGGCGCCAGGCAAGCTCGTCGCCGCTCCGCTGGACGCCGTCTCGTTAGGGATGGCGCTGATGTTCGGCACCGCGGGGCTGCCGCACATCCTGATGCGCTTCTACACCGTCCCCGACGCGCGCGCGGCGAGAACGTCCGTGTTCTACGCGACGGGGCTCATCGGGTTTTTCTATCTCTTGACGTTCGTGCTGGGCTTCGGCGCGATGGTGCTCGTCGGGCCGGCCGCCATCAAGGCGGTGGACGCGGGCGGGAACATGGCGGCGCCGCTCCTGGCGGAGGTGTTGGGCGGAACGCCGTTCCTCGGTTTCATCGCGGCGGTTGCGTTCGCGACGATCCTCGCCGTGGTCGCGGGGCTCACGCTCTCGGGCGCGGCGGCGCTGTCGCACGATCTCTGGGTGAACGTCGTCCGGCACGGCGAGGCCGATGCGAAGGAGCAGCTCAACGTTGCCCGTGGCGCGACCGTCGCGCTCGGTGTCATTGCGGTGCTGCTCGGGATCCTGTTCAAGGGCCAGAACGTGGCGTACATGGTGTCGCTCGCGTTCGCGATCGCGGCGAGCGGCAATTTCCCGGCGCTGGTGCTCTCGATTTTCTGGAAGCGCTGCACCACGGAAGGCATCGTGTCGAGCATGGTGATCGGCACGGGCACGACGCTGCTGCTCATCTGGCTGTCGCCGACCATCCAGGTCGATATCCTCAAGCACCCGGGCGCGTGGTTCCCGCTCAAGAACCCGGCGCTCGTGACGATCCCTCTGTCGTTTGCGATCGGGGTGGTCGTGTCGCTCGCCACACGCGACGACGTTGCGAGCGAAGGCTTCGCCGCGGCGGAGCGGCGGATGCATGTGGGAGAAGCGTAGCGCTTCAGCCATCAGCCATCGGCCATCAGCCATCAGCTCGACCTCGGGATGCTCCTTCGCGACACGGCATCCCGAGGGTTCAAGGCTGATGGCTGATGGCTGATGGCTGCTAGCTTTCTTCCATGTCCACGCTCAGCGAGCTGAACGCCGCGCTTCTGCAGGCGGTCATCACGATGGGAATCGCGGTGCTCTCCGCGTTCCTGTTCGTGCAGTTCCGGAAGCGGTACTTCCTGCTCTGGTCCGTGGCGTGGGGCGTGTACGTCCTGCGCATCGGCGCCATCTGCGGATTCCTGGTCACCGGGTCCGAGCCCTGGCTCTACGCGCACCAGGTGCTCACCGGCTGGACCGCACTGGCGCTGCTCGCGGCCGCGCTCACGTTTTCGCAGCAGATCGCCTGGCGACGTCGCTATCTGGCGCTCGTGCTGTTCCCGCCGCTGTGGTCGTACGTCGCCATCTACCGGCTCGAGAACTTTTTTCTCGCCGCCGGGCCGGCCGTGCTGTTTCTGAGCCTGGCCACACTGTGGACCGGGTGGGTCTTCTGGCGCTACCAGCGTCGCACCGGGTCACGCGCGGCGGGGTTCGTTGCCGCGGTGCTCGTGTTATGGGGACTGCACCACCTCGACTACCCGCTTCTGCGCGCGCGCGGTGCATGGAACCCCTGGGGCTACTACCTGGATATCGGCTTCGTGCTGGCGCTGGGCGCGGGGATTCTCCTGCTCGTGGTCGAAGACCTCCGTCGCGGGCTCGCGACCCTCTCCGCGCTCTCGGGCGACCTCCAGCTGGCGGGGATCGCGTTGCCGCGCGAGGGCCGGCCGGATGTCGTCGATTCACTGCTCGCGCGCCCGCTCGCGCTCGGGGGCGTCCGCGGCAGCGCACTGTGCCTAACGCAACCCGCGGGCGCGAACGGCAACGGTCACGTGGTGGAGGAGTTCGTTCGCGGGGTGGGTGCCTGTGCGAGCTGGACCGGGCACGCGCCCGACGGCGCCGCGTGGGAGGCGATGCGGCGAGCGGCCCATTCCGGAGCGCCGGAAGTGGCGCGGGACTGGCCCGATCCCTTTGCGCCATCCGAGCGGGTGTTTGCGTACGTCGCGGTGCTCCCCGTGATCCGGGAGGCCGAGCACGTGGGGGCGCTCGTCATCGTCGGCGACGAGGGTGATCCGTTCACGGCGCTCGGTGAAGAGTTCCTGCGTACGCTCGGCCGCCAGGTCGGTGCGGCACTCGAGAACGCGGACCTGACGACGCGCCTCGCTGCGCGCACGCAGCAGCTCGAGCGGCTGTCCGTACGCATGGTGCGCCAGCACGAGGAGGAGCGCCGGCGCATCGCGCTCGAGCTGCACGACGAGACGGCACAGGCGTTCGCGGCGGTGAAGCTGCATCTCGGTGTGCTTCGCGAGTCGGTCGAGCCCGCGCTCGCGCCGCGCATGGATCGCGTCCTCGAGCTCGTGGACACGGGAATGCGAAGCATCCGCAGCGTGACGCGCGATCTGCGCCCGCCGCTGCTCGACGAGCTGGGATTGCTCCCCGCGCTCCGCGCACTGGTCGAGGGCTTCGGCGAGCGCACCGGCATCGCGATGTCGTTCGCGGCGCCGGACGCGCTGCCGACGCTCTCGAACGAGGCCGAGCTCGCGCTGTTCCGGGCGCTGCAGGAGGCGCTGTCGAACGTCGCGCGTCATGCGGGTGCGCGCTCGGTGCGCATCATCCTCGAGCGCAGGGCTGACGCGCTCGACCTGGAGGTGCAGGACGACGGACGCGGGCTCACCGGCCAGCCGGGACTCGGCCTGACGGGTATGCACGAGCGCCTCGGCGCGTTAGGCGGGGATATCCGCATCGATAATGCCGCCACCGGCGGCGTGAGGCTGGCCGTACGACTTCCTCTGGAGCAGGTGGCACGATGACGACGGAACCGAACATCCGCATCCTCGTCGCGGACGACCACGCCGTGGTCCGCGAGGGCATCCGTCAAGTGCTGGCGACGCAGCACGGGTTCGACATCGCGGGCGAGGCCGCGAGCGGCCAGGACGCGGTGCGCCTCGCCGGCGAATGCGCCCCCGACGTCGTCGTGCTCGACGTGTCGATGCCTGGCGGGACCGGCCTCGAAGTGATCGGTGACGTGCGCCAAGCGGCGCCGCAGGCGCGCGTGCTCATCCTCAGCGTGCACGACGAGGCGGAGTACGTGCTGCAGGCCGTCCGAGCCGGTGCGCACGGCTATCTGCGCAAGGACTCGTCGCCAGCCGAGCTCCGCGATGCGGTGCGGGCGGTCGATCGTGGGGAGTCGGTGTTCAGCCCCGCGATGACCGTTCGCCTGGCCGATGCGCTGCGGGTGGAGTCAGGGCGGCTGGCGCGCGAGTCGAAGCTCGCGCTTCTCACCAGCCGCGAGCGCGATGTGCTCGAAGGCATCGCGAACGGCGAGACGAACAAGGAGATTGCCGGACGTTACGGCATCAGTCCGCGCACGGTGGAGACGCACCGCGAGAGCCTCATGCGAAAGCTGGAGATTCACAGCGTCGCCGGCCTGACACGCTTCGCGGTCGAGGAAGGGCTCGTCGCGCCCTGAGGTCAATCGTCTCGCCGGACCAGCGGTTCGGTGTCGGTGGTCGGCCTGTCGCCACCGGTTTGCCCGCTACGCCGCGCCGCGTCGGTGAAGCCGCGGATGGTGATCTCCGTCGCCTCGTGCAGCATCACGCGCAAGAGCGGCAGTGTGTCACTTGGCGGTGAGCCCGTCAGCAGCGACGAGTCGAGCACGACGCGCTCGACCTCCGCGACGAGGGCCGCGTGCTCGCGGCGCAGCTCGTCTTCCGTCCAGCCAAGGCGGTGCCGCTGTGCGCCGTGCCGTTCTGCGATCACGCGCTGGATCAGCGTGCCATCCTCAATGAGCGGGATGCGCTCTCCGCCACGGTCGTCGAGAATCGCGAAGAACTGGCCGATGTCACTGAGGTAGGTGGCGATGTGATCCTCGAGCTCGGTTCGCGTCACCTGGCGCGCGCGCGGAATCTGCGGATCGCTGCGCAACCGCTCGACGACGGTCGCGACGATGTCCGGCGCGGTCGCCACGAGCAGCTCACCTAACGCGAGGCGCGGCGACCGCGCGGCGGAGCGCGCGGCAAGAAACGGGAGACGCGGGAAGGACCGCTCGGCGTCATTCGCCGAGCGCGTCGTCGCCGCGCGGTCGTGTTCCCAGGCGGGAAGCCAGAGCGTGAAGGTGGCGCCATGCCCCGTCCGGCTGGTGACCGTGATGTCGCCGCCCATGAGACGCGCGAATCGCCGACTGATGGCCAGTCCCAGACCCGTACCGCCGCGCGCCCTGGTGTGGCTGGCATCGAGCTGCACGAACGGCTCGAAGATCGTCTCGAGGTTTTCCGGATCGATGCCAATGCCCGTGTCGGCGACGGACAGGCACATCCACGACCCGAGCGCCGTCGGCGCGAACGGTGCGTGGCCTGCGACGCGCTGGCACGAGACGCTGATGCGCCCGCCAGGACGCGTGAACTTCACCGCGTTCGCCAGCAGGTTGAGGAGAATCTGCCGCACGCGGCGCTCATCGCCGGTCACCTCGCCTAACGTGTCGGTGCAGGCGGTCGCGTCGACGTCGACGCCCGCGCTCGCGGCCTGCGGGCGCAGGAGCGTGACGGCCGCCGTGATGACCCGAAGCGCGCTCACCGGCCCCATCTCGACGCGCATCTGACCGGCCTCGACCTTCGCGATGTCGAGCACCTCCTCGACGAGGCCGAGGAGATGTCTGCCGCTCGCACGGGTGCGCTCCATGAAGTCGCGCTGCGCCGGCAACAGCTCTCCGGCAAGGCCGTCGAGCAACAGCGACGCGTATCCGAGTATCGCGTTGAGCGGTGTCCGAAGCTCGTGGGACATCGTCGCCAGAAACGCCGACTTCGCACGATTCGCGGCTTCCGATGCGATCTGTGCCGCCCGCGCGGACTCGGCGGTAGCCGCGAGCTCCGCATTCGCTCGCCGGAGTGCCTGGACGGTGAGCTCGAGCTCGCTTGCTGTGGCCTCCAGCTCGCTCGTCTGCGTTTCCAGCTGCTGGCGGTACAGCAGCAGCGCATCGGCGAGCCGCGCGCGCGCGATCGTCGCCCCAACACCGGCAGCGATGAGGTCGGTGAGCTCGCGATCCTGTGCGGAGAATGATCTCGACGTCCGGGACGCCGCGTGCAGGACTCCGAGCAGCCGTCCCTCGTCGACAATCGGCACAATGATGAACGAAGCGATGCCATCCATGCCGAGCTCCAGCACAATGCCGTCGAGCTCATGCGGGTCGTCGACGATCACGGCGCGCCCCTGTGCCGCGAGCCGCCCCACCACACCGCGACCGAGTGGCACACGCGCGGCCACGCCGAAATCGGCCGACAGCGCACGTACCGCGCGCGTCACGAGGATCGGCCCATCGTCCGCATCCTCCACGAGCAGGACCGCCGCGACATCGCTGTCGAGTGTCTCGCGCGTGCCGGCGACCAGCGCGTCGAGGGCGCCGGTGAGCGTGGCCGCCCGGCTCGTCGTCTCGATGACGCGATGCACCGCGGTCAAACGCACGTGTGTACTCCCCCGCCGAACGAGCTCGGATGATTCGGCATCGACCGGGGCGCGCCGGCGGTCGTCGGCACGTGATGGACCGTGCGTGACACTCAACGGGTCAGGAGGGAGCAACGGCGACATACGTGAGGGCATCGAGACCGCGGAGCAAAAGGGTGGCCGCGGGGCGCGTCGCGAACCGGATACATCGATGGTGGCGACCGCGCGACCTTCGTGCGCAAGACTCCGGCCGCGTCGCGGCGTCAGTCCGTATTCATACGGAGATTTCCCTCCGTACGGTGCCGAATTCCGGGCGTGAATTGCCGGACCTATGGTAGAGCGAGGCACTGCGCCCGGGCGAAAGGCTCGGTGGACGCGCGGCCGCGACGCTACCAGCCGACTTCGGAGACTTCATGACATCTACGACGTCTGTCCCTTTCTCGCGTTCTCGCCCCTCTGGCCGATTCGCCATGCTGGGCGCGTCCGGCATCATGCTCGTCGCGCATGGCGCGTTGGCAGCACCCGTGTTCGCGCAGTCGCGGACGGCGCGAGATTCCGCCGCGCGAGCCGATTCCGCGCGCGCGCGCGGCGGAGCGCCCGTCACGTCGCTCAGCCAGGTCACGATCACGGCGACACGCACCGCGCAGGACGTGTTCGACGCCCCATCCGCCGTGAGCGTGATCGATTCCGCCACGATGCACAGCAAGTTGCCTAACACGGTCGTCGATGCGTTTCGCGATCTCCCCGGTCTCGACATCACCGGCGTCGGGACGAATCAGGCACGGCCGACGGTGCGAGGGCTTGGCGGCCAGCGCATCCTGCTGCTCGAGGACGGGCTGCGCCTCAACAACTCGCGTCGTCAACAGGACTTCGGTGAGCTGCCCGCCATCGCGGGTCTCACCGGGATCGATCGCGTGGAAGTCGTGCGTGGGCCGGCGTCAGTGCTCTATGGAACGGACGCGATCGGCGGCGTCGTGAACGTGATCACGGCGGGGCTGCCGTCATCGGGCGATGGGGTTCACGGATGGGCGGGCTACCGCTACTCGACGGCGGACAAGCAGCAGACGCCGAGCGCCGGCTTGCAGGGCCGCGCGGGGCGATTTTCCTTCCGCGCGAGCGGCGCGTATCGCGACACACATTCGTACGACGCGCCTGCGGGCAGCTTCGGCGACATCTCGTTCGACAGGGACGTGAAGGTGAACGACACGGGCGTTCGCGACTATTCGTACAACGCGCTGGCCGGCTGGGACCTCGGCAAGTCACAGTCGCTCTTCGCGCGTGCCGAGCGCTACACGGCGCGCGATGCGGGCTTCGGGTATGTGGCGAACGCGGACCTTGGCGCCACGGACGCGCCGTCGATCCAGATCACGTATCCGGACCAGGATGTCTCGCGCTACTCGTTAGGCTGGCGCGCGCTCGCCCTCGGCAGCACGGTCGCCGATCGCGTGGAGGTCACCACGTACCTCCAGAACAACACGCGACACCTCAACCTGGATGTATTCATCCCGTTCGGCCGCGGGCTCCCGGCAACGGCCGGCGTGAGCTCGCAGCAGCGCAACTGGACGGACCTGCGCACCATCGGTCTGCGCGCCGAAGCGACGAAGTTGATCGGCGACCGTGTCCTCCTCACGTACGGTGCGGATGCCTTCCGCGATCATTCCGACAACACCGATTCGAGCCTCACCGTGGTGACGGGATTTGGACCGCCGCAGCGCCAGGCGAGCAATCGCCCTCAGATTCCCAACGCGACGTTCCGGAGCGCCGGACTGTTTGCGCAGACGGACGTCCGCATCGTCGAGCGGGTATCGCTGATCGTTGGCGGCCGCGTGCAGGATGTGCTCGCGGAGACCCGTGAGACACCGAACCTGGACGACGCCCTGGTCGAGAGTCGCGACCGCACCGCCGTTGGAACGGCCAACCTCCTCGTGCGGGCAGCGCCGGGGCTCAACCTCATCGCATCAGCGGGGCGCGGGTTCCGCTCGCCCAACATCGTCGAGCGGTTTTTCGAAGGCGCGACGCCAGAAGGCGCCGGCTATCAGCTCCGCAACCTCGATCTCGATCCCGAGACGAGTCTAAACGTCGATCTCGGTGCCCGGTGGAGACATGCAGGCCTCTTCGCCGAGGCGTTCGTGTTCCAGAACAACGTGCATGACGGCATTGCGATCGAGGCGACGGGCGACACGGTCAATCGACTGCCCGTGTACCAGAACGTGAACGTCGACCGCCTGCGCTTCCGCGGCATCGAAGTGACGGCCGGCGCTCGTGTGTTCGATGTGATCGACTTGACGGGAAACTTCACGCGTCTCGACGCGAAGAACGTGAGCGACCCGAACAGCCCGGTCGGTGACACGTACTCGCGCAAGGCCGTCTTCGATGCCGCCTGGCGGCCCGTTGGCAATCGCTTCTCGCTCGGCTACACGCTGCGCCACAATGGCGACCAGAAGGATGTCATCGTCGGGACGAGTGCCGTCGGCGCGGTGATCCCGGCCTTCACCGTACACGACGTGCGGGCGCAGGCGTCGCTGTTCGAGCGCGGGCATAGCAGGACGTCGATCGTGCTCGGCGTGCGCAACTTCACCGATGAGCTCTACGCCGAGTTCGCCAACGCGTCATTCTTCCGCCCTGAACCGCGACGCAGTCTGAGCACCGCCCTCGTCGTCGAGTTCTGATCCGAAGGAACCGCCATGCGACACGCCGTCCAATTCGTTCCGATCGTCACAACCATCGTCGCGTTCGCGTTCGCGGGCGTGGTGATGGGGCGGTGGGTCGATCGGCGCTCGCCGCACCTGTTGTGGTGGTCGATTGGACTGCTGACGTTCGCTGCCGGTACCATCACGGAGTCGGCGACGACGTTGTTAGGCTGGCACGAGCCAGTGTTTCGCGCGTGGTACATCACGGGTGCGCTGCTCGGCGGCGCGCCCCTGGCGCAGGGTTCCGTGTACCTGCACTTGCCTCGCCGGGTGGCAAACATCCTCACGGCCGTGGTCGCTACGGTGATCGTCGTTGCGAGCGTGTGCGTCCTGGCGTCGCCGATCGATTACTCGCTCGTCGAGCCGTTTCGACTGACGGGCAAAGTGCTGGCGTGGCGCTGGGTTCGACTGTTCAGCCCGTTCATCAACACGTACGCGGTGATCTTCCTTGTCGGCGGTGCGATCGTCTCCGCGGTTCGGTACAGGCGGACGCGCGAGACCTACCATCGCTTCATCGGCAACGTGTGCATCGCCGTGGGAGGGATCCTGCCGGGAATCGGCGGCGCGTTCACCCGGTTTGGCCACACCGAAGTTCTTTATGTGACCGAACTGCTCGGCCTGCTTTTCATTTATGCCGGGTACCGAATGAACGTGGCGGGAAAGACGGTGCGAGTGAGGAGCCGGGAGACGGTGAGCACCCTCGGGAGGCCTCTCGAATCGAGCCAGAGAGTCTCGAGGGTTTGACGTCACCCGTCTCCCGCCCGTCTTCCCGTTCCCGTTTTGTTTCGGCCCATTCCCTGCTAACGAAGTCACGACTCAGTTAACATGGATCGTGGCAACCGGTTCACCACCCGCGAGACGGACAGGACTCATCGCACGCTTGTTAGCGCGCTCCCCGAATGGCGCCCGGGAACCACTCGTCGGGCCCATTCGGGGCGAGCTGCTCGGCGCCGAGCGACTCGCGGAGTACGCGCGCTCGGTTGCGCGGCGGCAGCGCGTCCGCGATTCCGGTAAAGGGCGGAAGGTCCCGCTCCTCGAGCGGCTCGAGGAGACGTATGAGATCCTGCTCGACGCCCGCGAGACGCTCTCCGACGCCGCGGACGATGGCATCGACGTCAGTCCCGCCGGCGAGTGGCTCCTCGACAACTTCTACACCGTCGAGGAGCACATCCGTGAGATTCGCGCGTCGCTCCCGCGCGGCTACTACCGCGAGCTCCCCGAGCTCACGGCGGGACCGCTCGCACGCTTTCCTCGCGTCTACGCCATCGCGATCGAGCTGATCGCACACACCGAAGGGCATCTCGATCTCGCGAACACAGACCTGTTCGTTCGCGAGTTCCAGCGCGTCACACCGCTGCGGATCGGCGAGCTGTGGGCTATTCCCGCGATGCTGCGGCTCGGGCTCATCGAGAACATCCGCCGCATGACGCGCCGCACGCTCTCGCGCCTCGATGAGGTGCGCGCCGCCGACGCGTCGGCCGAGCGTCTGCGCAAGGCGAGCGAGGAGGGATCGAAGCAGCTCGGCGTCGCGCTTCACGACTTCGTCGATCACACGCCGAAGCTGTCGGCAGTTTTCGTCGCGCGATTCCTGTCGCAGATCCGAAGTTACCAGGCCACGTTCACGCCGCTCGTGTGGCTCGAGCAGTGGATCGCCGAAGACCTCATGAGCGCCGAGGAGGCCGTCGCGCGAACGAACCAGCGTGCCGCGCTGACGCGCGTCACGATCGCGAACAGCATCACGAGCCTTCGCACGATCGCGCGCCTCGACTGGAACAGCTTCGTCGAGGCACAGAGCGCGATCGAGCGCGTGCTTCGCAACGATCCGTCCGCTGACTACCCGCGCATGACGTTCTCGGCACGCGATCGGTATCGCCACGAGATCGAGCGGCTGGCGAAGCGCACGCTCAGCGATGAGGCGATGGTCGCGGAGGTGGCCGTCGGACTCGCGAGTGGACAGCCCGAGCACGGTCCCGAGCACCGACAGCGACATGTCGGCTACTGGATCATCGATGCGGGATTGGCGTCGCTCGAGGCGGCAGTGGGGTACCGGCCGCGATGGCACGAGCGGGTTCGTCGCGCGCTCGTGCGTCATCCTAACGCGGTGTACTTTCCGCCCATCCTCGCCGTGACCGTGGCTGCCCTGGTGTTCCTCTGGGCGATTGCGGGCCCGATCGCTGCTGGCGGCGCTTTGCTCGTGCTCGTGCTCGGGCTCGTGCCGGCGAGCGAGATCGGCGTGAGCGCGGTGAATCACCTCGTCACGATGCTGACTCGCCCGCGCGTCATCCCGAAGCTCGAGTTCCGCGAGCATGGCATCCCGCCCGACTGCCGCACGGCGGTCGTCGTGCCGACGCTCATCGGGAGCGCCGACGCCGCGCGCGAAGCCGTCGAGCATCTGGAGGTGCAGTTCCTCGCGAATCGTGACCCGAACCTGTACTTCGCGCTGCTCACCGATTTTCCGGATGCCCCAAGTGAGCGGCTGGCGACCGACGATGCCATCGTCGACGCCGCGGCGTCCGCCATTGCCGCGTTGAACGAGAAGTACGGTCGCGGCGAGAACACGCTGTTCTATCTGTTCCATCGTCCGCGCCGCTGGAACGCCCGCGAAGGCGTCTGGATGGGGTGGGAGCGCAAGCGAGGCAAGCTCGCGGAGCTGAACCAGTTCCTGCGAGGCGGCGCGCGCGATGCGTTCTCTCGCATCGTCGGGGATGTGACGCCGCTCCGCGACGTCAGGCTCGTCATCACGCTCGACTCCGATACGGTGCTGCCGCCTGACGCGGCGCAGATGCTCGTCGGCACCATGGCGCATCCGCTCAACCGTCCGGTGTTCGACGACGAGCGCGGGCTCGTCACGGCGGGCTACGGGATCCTGCAGCCGCGCGTCGGTGTCTCGCTCACGAGTGCCTACCGGTCGCGCTTCGCGGTCATCCACTCCGGACATCCGGGTGTCGATCCGTACACCACCGCGGTCTCCGACGTCTACCAGGATCTGTTCGGGGAGGGCTCGTACACGGGGAAGGGGATCTACGACGTCGATGCGTTCGAGCGCTCCACCCACGGCCGCTTCGCCGAGAACTCGCTGCTCAGTCACGACCTGATCGAGGGTGCGTTCGCGCGCGCGGGGCTCGTGACGGACGTCGAGGTCTACGACGACTATCCGACGCGCTACCTCACGTACACGCGCCGCAAGCATCGCTGGATCCGGGGCGATTGGCAGATCCTGCGCTGGGTCGGCGGAAAGGTGCCCGGGCCCAACGGCGCCGAGCCGAGCAAGCTCTCCGCCGTCTCGCGGTGGAAGATCTTCGACAACCTGCGCCGGAGCACCGTCGAGATCTTCCAGTTCCTGCTGCTGGTCGCGGGCTGGACCGTGCTTCCCGCACCGCCGGTCGCCTGGACGGGAGGCGTGCTCCTGCTGATCGCGTTCCCGTGGCTGTTCAACCTGGTGCTCGCCGCCATTCGTCCTCCGGGGGACAAATCGCTGTTCGCCTATTACGCGTCGGTATGGCGCGACGCGGTGACGAGTGTGCAGCAGGTCGCACTCACGATCATCGCGCTTCCGCATCAGGCGTACGTGTCCGCCGACGCGATCATCCGCACGCTCGTGCGGCTGCTCGTGACGAAGCGGAACCTTCTCGAGTGGCAGACGGCAACGCAGACAGAGCGCGCAACCAAGAGCTCCCTCCGCGAAGTATGGCGACGCATGCTGCCCGCGGAGATCGTCACCGCGGTGGTCGCCGGGCTCGTCGCGCTGGCCGTCTGGCAGCGTGGCGCGACTGCGTTTGCGCCGACCGTGCCGTTGCACCTGCCAACGCTCGCGGTCGCGCTCCCGCTGATCGTGCTCTGGGCGATCAGCCCGCTCGTGGTGCATGCGCTCAGCGCGCCGGCGGTCCGGCGCGCGCTGCAGCTATCGTCGGACGATCGCGATCGCGCAATGCGGTACGCGCTCTACCACTGGCGATTCTTCGAGACGTTCGTCGCCGAACGAACACAATGGCTCGCGCCCGACAACTACCAGGAGAATCCCGAGCCCATCGTCGCGCTGCGGACCTCCCCAACGAACATCGGTCTGCAGCTGCTCGGGATCACGAGCGCGTACGACATCGGCCTGCTGACCTGCGGCGAGATGATCGAGCGCCTCGAGCTGGTGTTCAAGGCGCTCGATCGCATGCGTCGGCACCGCGGCCACTTCTTCAACTGGTACGAGCTCGAAGAACTGCAGGTCCTCCAGCCGGCCTACATCTCGACGGTCGATAGTGGAAACCTCGCCGGACATCTTCTCGCGCTGAACCAGGCGTGTCGCGAGATCATCGAAGCGACACCCGACTCGCGGACGCCGATTCGTGCGCTGGCCGCTGCACTCGCCATCACGCACGAGTCGTTCGCCGACACCGCCAGCTCCGGCCGCGTCGGCGATCCCGCGCGGTGGCAGGCGGTGTCGAAAACCGCCGTGTTGCTGAAACAGGCGCGCGCCGAGCTCTCCGACGCCGCGGACGATGCCGCCATTCAGCGGGTCTCGAGCGCACTGGCGGAAGCGGATCGGACGCTCGCGGTGGCAGGCCTTGGCGCGCACGAAGCCCCGCGCGCGCGCGAGTGGCTGGCGTGGACGGCGCGGCTGGCGGAGCGACATGCCGCCGAACGACACCGGATTGGCGCCGACGGGGCGCAGCCGCCTCGCGTCGCGGCGGTGGGGAATGCGGTCATTCACGATCGCGTCGATCGGCTCGAGGCGATTGCGACTGTCGCGCATCGCTACGCGATGGAGATGGACTTCGGCTTCCTGTACGACACGCGTCGCAAGCTGTTCGCCATCGGGTACAGCGTCGACTCGGCAACGCTCGACAACTCGTATTACGATCTCCTCGCGTCGGAGGCGCGGCTCGCGAGCTACGTTGCGATTGCGAAGGACGACGTTCCCGTCGAGCACTGGTTCCGCCTCGGTCGCTCGCTCACCGCCGTGTCGCGGTCCACGGCGCTCGTGTCGTGGAGCGGCAGCATGTTCGAGTATCTCATGCCGCTGCTCGTCATGCGATCGTTCCCATACACGCTGCTCGACCAGACGTATCGCGGGGCCGTGCGACGGCAGATCGAGTATGCGGGCGAGCGATCGGTGCCGTGGGGCATCTCCGAGTCCGCGTACAACGTCCGCGACCGGCACATGACGTATCAGTACCGCGGATTCGGGGTCCCCGATCTCGCGCTCAAGCGGGGCCTCGGGAAGGACGTCGTCATTGCGCCGTACGCGACGGCGCTCGCGCTGCTCGTCGAGCCGACCGAAGCCATGCGCAACTTCGCCGCGCTCGAGCGTGAAGGACTGCTCGGGCCGTACGGCTTCCGCGAGGCCGTGGACTACACGCGTCCCGACGCCGGTCAGACGAGGACGATCGTCGGAGCGTACATGGCGCATCACATCGGCATGAGCTTCGTCGCGCTCACGAACGCGCTCGGCGACCACCCATGGCAGCGCCGGTTTCACGCGGAGCCGATGGTTCGTGCGGTGGAGCTCGTGCTGCACGAACGCATTCCGCGACGCCTCGTCATGCAGGAAGCGCAGGCGAGCGACGCCGAGGGAGCGCGCATCCCCGTCGAGACGGAGAAGCCCGCGGTCCGGCAGATCGATACGCCGGACACGCCACAGCCGCGCGTCGGGTTGCTGGCGAGTCTCCCGTACACGGTCATGCTGAGCAACGCCGGGGCGGGGTATAGCCGCTACGAGCAGCTCGCCATCACGCGTTGGCGCGCGGACGGCACGCGCGACAACCACGGGCAGTGGTGCTACGTCCGCGATCTCACGGGTGGCGGCCTCTGGTCCGCGACACATCAACCGGTCGCGAAGCGGGCCGACAGCTATCGGGCGTCATTCGCGACCGATCGCATCTCGTTCGATCGCCGCGACGGAGAGGTCGAGACGCGACTCGATGTCACGGTCGTTTCCGACGACATGGCGGAAGTGCGTCGCGTGACGCTCGTGAATCACTCCAGCATCGAGCGCGAGATCGAGCTGACGAGCTACGGCGAGATCGTGCTCGCGCCACCCGACGCGGACCGCGCGCACCCGGCGTTCGCGAACCTGTTCGTCGAGACGGAGTGGCGTGGCAACGAGCGCACGATTCTCGCGACGCGCCGGCCGCGCGGCAGCGACGAATCGCGGCGCTGGCTCGCCCACGTCGCCGCGGTCGGCCCGGAGCTCCTCGGCGACATCACGTTCGAGACCGACCGCGCGCAGTTCATCGGACGCGGTCGCACCACCCGCCGTCCCGCTGCCCTCGACGCGGGCGCGACGCTGGGCGGCACCGCCGGCGCCGTCCTCGATCCGATTTTTGCGCTGCGTGCGCGCATCCGGCTCGGGCCGGGCCAGTCTGCCCGCGTGGCCTTCACGACGCTCGTCGCCGAGACACGTGAGCGCGCGATCGAGCTGGCGGATCTCTACCGGCAGCCCTACAGCGCGCAGCGCGCGCTCGACCTCTCGTGGACCCGCACGCAGGTGGAACTGCGAGACCTGGGAATCACGCCCTCGGACGCGGCGCTGTTCCAGCAGATTGCCGGGCACCTCTTCTATTCGAACCCACCGATTCGCGCGCCACAGCAGGAGCTGCGCGAGAATCGGCTTGGCCAGCAGGAGCTGTGGACCGTCGGCCTGTCGGGGGATTGGCCGATCCTCCTCGCGACGATCGACTCTCTCGAAGGCCTGCCGACGGTGCGGCAGCTGCTGCACGCGCATCAGTACTGGCGTCTCAAGGGCATGACGATGGACCTCGTGTTTCTCATCACGCGGCCGCCGTCGTACCTCCAGGAGCTCGCCGAGCAGCTGCTGGCGACCGTCATGGGGTCGAGCGAGACGCACCTCGCGGACCGGCCGGGCGGCGTGTTCATCAGACGCGCCGACGTGGTGGCGCCGGACGTACTCCGGCTTCTTCGTGCGACCGCGCGCGTGCACATCGTCTGCGACGGGCTTGGGCTCGGTCGCGCGCTCGACATGCCGGAGGTGGAAGAGCAGGCGCCTGACGAACCGGAGCGCCCGCGCCGCCTCTCGATGTTCTCGAATCGCGATTCGGGCAACTCGGCCTGGGACACGCGGATCGGCGGGAACGGCGGCGAGGGTGTCATGAGCGCTGTGCTCGCGCGGGCGGCGGCGTATGCCAGGGATGCCGCCCTGGACCTCGCGGAGAGTTTCGAGCTTCCGGATTTCTCGCGCGAGACGGTCAGCGGGAAGCGCGAGACGAGAACAACCCCCGCTCCCCGTCTCCCGTCTCCCGTGTCGCTTCGGCACGGCCTAACGCCAACGCTCGACTACGAAATCACACTCGCCGCGAACTCGCTTCCGCCGGCCCCGTGGAGCAACGTGATCGCGAATCCACAGGCGGGGTTCGTCGTCACCGAGCGCGGCGGCGGGTTCGCATGGGTCGCGAACAGCTACTTCTTCCGTCTCACGCCGTGGTACAACGATCCCGTGAGCGACCCCGCGACCGAGATCCTGTACCTGCGCGATGCGTCCGGCGCGCTCTGGTCGCCGACGCCCGCCATTGCAAGCGACGCGTCGGAGTACACCGTCACACACGGCGCCGGCGTCACGACGTTCCGGCATCGACGCGGCGCGATCGCGAGTGAGCTCACGATGAGCGTCGCGCCCGACGCGCCGGTCAAGATCACGCGGCTCCGCCTGACGAATCGCGGGCCCGCGCCCGCGTCGCTCGTGCTCACGAGCTTCGTCGAGTGGGCGCTCGGCGTGACGCGCGAGCACACGCAGCACCAGATCGTGACCGCGTTCGACCGCGAGACGGACGCCATCTTCGCGTCGAACTACTTCGATGCATCGTTCGCCGATCGCGTGGCGTTCAGCTGGGTGAGCGAGCCGCTCGCGAGCTACACGTCCGACCGCCGCGAGTTCGTCGGGCGGAACGGTGACGTGCGTGATCCCGACGGCGTCGCGGCCGGGGCGTCCCTGGCGGAGACCGTGGGTGGGGCCATCGATCCGTGCGCCGCGCTCCAGTCGAACGTCACGCTGTCACCTAACGAGACACGCGAGATCGTCGTGCTGCTCGGTGCGGCCCGTGGGCCCAACGAAGCGCGCGCCCTGATTCGCCGGTTCGGCGCGCGCGCCGCGGCCACCGGAGCGATCGACGCGACGATCGCCGATTGGGCGCGGCGCCTGACGACCATCACGGTTCGCACGCCAGACCCGAAGTTCGACGCGATGATGAACCGGTGGTCGCTCTACCAGGCACTCGCCTGCCGAATGTGGGCGCGATCCGGGTTCTACCAGTCGAGCGGTGCGTACGGATTCCGCGATCAGCTGCAGGACTCGATGGCGTTCGTGTACCACGATCCGGCGCTCGCCCGCGAACATATCCTGCGTGCGGCCGCTCGGCAGTTCGTGGAGGGCGACGTCCAGCACTGGTGGCATCCGCACACTGGTCGCGGCACGCGCACGCGGTTCTCGGACGACCTCGTCTGGCTGCCGTACGTCGTCGACCACTACGTGCGCACCACGGGCGACGCGGCCGTGCTCGACGAGGTCGTCCCCTTCATCGAGATGCGACCGCTGGAGCCGCACGAGCACGAGGTGTACGATCTGCCGACCGTCTCGACGGAGGCTGCGACGCTGTACGAGCATTGCCTTCGCGCGCTGCGCCGCGCGTGCACGATCGGCGCGCACGGGCTGCCGCTCATCGGCGTCGGTGACTGGAACGACGGGATGAACCGCGTCGGGATCGAGGGACGCGGCGAGAGCGTATGGCTCGCGTGGTTCCTCAACGACACGCTGCGCGCCTTCGCCGACCAGTGCGACAGCCGAGGCGATGGCGGGTCTGCAGGCGAGCTGCGGACGACGGCCGAGCAGTACGCGAAGGCGGCGAACGAGCAGGCGTGGGACGGCGCGTGGTACCGCCGCGCCTACTTCGACGACGGCACCCCGTTAGGCTCGGCGCAGAACGACGAGTGCCGCATCGACTCGATCGCGCAGAGCTGGAGCGTCATCTCGGATGCCGGCGAGCCGGAAAAGCAATCGCGTGCGATGGCGTCGCTCGAGGAGCATCTCGTTCGCGAAGACGCGCGCCTGCTGATGCTGCTCAAGCCGCCGTTCGACAAGACGGCCCACGACCCCGGCTACATCAAGGGATACCTGCCGGGCGTTCGCGAGAACGGAGCGCAGTACACGCATGCCGCACTGTGGGCCGTTCTCGCGACGACGCTCGGCGATAAGGGCGATCGGGCATTCGAGCTCTATCAGATGATCAATCCGCTCACGCACGCGGTGACGCCAGAGGAGGTCGACAGGTACAAGGTTGAGCCCTACGTGGTGGCCGCAGACGTGTACACGGCGGAGGGACACCTCGGGCGGGGCGGCTGGACCTGGTACACGGGATCGGCGTCGTGGATGTACCGCATTGGCCTCGAGAACATCCTCGGTTTCACGAAGCACGGTGAAACGCTCACGGTGGAGCCCTGCGTGCCGGCGAGTTGGCGGGAGTTTTCGATCGAGTATCGGTTTGGTGCGTCCGTCTATCTCATTACGGTGCGACGTCAGCACACCGGGGGCGAGGTGGTCGGGCTCACGGTGGACGGAGTGGATCGGCCCGATAAAGCGATCCCGCTCGTGGACGACGGCGCGCGACACGCGGTGCTGGTGGACCTCGGGTGACCACCGTGACCCGGGTGACCCGTGACTCGGAGCGAATGCGTGATGTTGTCGGACGGGGCAGTTCGCATGAGGCAGGTCGTATGATGATCGCAGCGCTTCCGACGACGCTTGACAACGTTCGCACGCTCGGCGATCTAAATTTTCTGAATCGGCGGCAACTGGCCGGGGCACGGACGGCGGTGTCACTTCATATAGAGAGGGTAGCGGGTGGGGCCTAGCGTGTTTCGTCGCGTGGCACGTGCT
>Ga0207712_10000723_pt1 | contig 25323 bp, 39 predicted proteins | sample KBSS44metaG_FD_184402 | JGI IMG/M metagenome (GOLD analysis project Ga0207712, IMG submission 184402) | Switchgrass rhizosphere microbial communities from Kellogg Biological Station, Michigan, USA - KBS S4-4 metaG (SPAdes) (version 2) | ecosystem: Host-associated > Plants > Roots > Rhizosphere...
CGCGGCGAGCAGGGCGCGCTGCTGCCCCTGCGCCTTCGCCGCCGCCATGTCCCCGCCCAATCGCTCGACCAATCGCGCGAAACGGTCGGCAAGGGCGCCCGGTGTCGATCCCCCAAACATGATTGCACCCTAACAAATATTCGCGCGGGTGCAATGTTGCCGCCGTTAAGCAATCATATGCTCGCTTGCGTTAACGCCAGGGCGCCGCAATGACGCGCCGGTGAGCAGCCGGCCAGCCCTTCCCCGCAACGTTTGGGTGCTCGGCTTCGTCAGCCTGTTGATGGACCTGTCGAGCGAGATCTACCACGCGCTCCTGCCCGCCTTCATCACGCTGGTCCTCGGCCTTCCGGCGACGGCGCTGGGAGCGATCGACGGGGTCGCGGAGGCCACCGCCAATTTCGCCAAGCTCGCCTCCGGGCGGCTGTCCGACCGAAGTCTCAAGCGCAAGCCGTGGGTGGTCGCGGGTTATGGGCTCGCGGCTTTGTCCAAGCCCCTGTTCCCGCTCGCGGCGAGCGCCCTCACCGTAATGGCCGCGCGCTTTGCCGACCGCATCGGCAAAGGCATCCGCGGATCGCCCCGCGACGCGATGATCGCCGACGAAACGCCGCCGGAGATCCGCGGGCGGGCGTTCGGCCTCAGGCAAGCCATGGATACTGTGGGCGCCCTTTTAGCGCCGGTCGTGGCGATCGGGCTGATGGTGCTTCTGGCGAACAACATCCGCACCGTCTTCTGGATCGCGGTGATCCCGGCCGCGGCATCGTTCCTGCTCGCCTGGCTCGCGCTTCGCGAACCGGAGCAGCATCTCGCGCCGCTCAAGCGATCGCCCCTTTTCACGGGCTTCCGCGAGCTCGCGCCGGAAACGAAGCGGCTGCTGAAGGTCGGCTTCCTGTTCGGGCTTGCGCGCTTTTCCGAAGCCTTCCTGATCCTGAAGGGCATCGAGGTCGGCCTCAACGAGACCTGGTCGCCGCTGACGCTGGCACTCTTCAATCTGGCCTATTTCGCGCTCGCCTACCCGGCGGGCGCACTCAGCGACCGAATGAGCCCGCGTACTTTGCTCTTCGCCGGAATGGCGGCACTCATCGCGGGCGACCTCGTCCTGTCCCGCAGTGAAACCCTTACGGGAGTCGTCCTCGGAGTAACCTTGTGGGGCGCCCATATGGCCCTCACCCAGGGCATCTTCGCGCGAATGATCGCTGACAGCGCACCCGAGCAACTCCGCGCAACCAGCTTCGGCGCCTTCTGGTTCGTCACGGGCATCGCGACACTTCTCGCCAGCCTCGGCGCGGGCATGCTGTGGGACCGCGACGGAAGCTCGGCGACCTTTCTTGCCAGCGCGGGCCTCGCGACGGTCGCAGCCGCGATGCTCATGCTCCTTCCTGAGGAAAGCCCTAGCCGCCCGGCTTGACCTTCAACCAGATCGCCCAGGCCATTGCTGCCCAAAGGCTCAGGCCGAACACGACAATCACCACGCCGGCGACGGGGTCGACCCATGCCGGCCAGGGGTCGTCCCCGAACACGAAGATCCACAGGAATCCGAAGAGCGCGCCGGTGATCAAAAGGGTTGCCGCCCACGCCCCGGCCGCGCCTCCGACGACCGCCAACAGCAGCGCAACCCAGCGGTTCACCGGGTAAAGCTCTCGCCCTTCTCCGCCTTGTCGAGAAGCAGTTTCGAAAAGCTGAAGTCGGGCTTCATCCGCTCTTCCTGGCGCTTCAGGCCGTCGACGATCTTGCCGAGCCCCTCGCTGTCCGCCCAGAACATCGGCCCGCCGCGATAGACCGGCCAGCCGTAGCCATAGACCCAGACGACGTCCACATCGGACGCGCGCTGGGCGATCCCCTCTTCGAGGATCTTCGCGCCCTCATTCACCATCGTGTAGAGCGTGCGTTCGATGATCTCCTGGTCGGTGATCGACCGGCGCTCGACGCTCTGTTGCTTGGCGAAATCCTCGATGATCTGCTGGACCACCGGCGACGGCGTTGGGCGCCTTTTCTCGTCATAATCGTAGAAGCCCGCGCCCTTCTTCTGGCCCCAGCGGTCGATCGCGCAGAGCGCATCGCGGATGCTTTCGATCCGCGTGCGGTCGCGGTGCCAGCCGATGTCGACGCCCGCCAAATCCGCCATCTGGAACGGCCCCATCGGCATTCCGAACTCGGCATGGACCCGGTCGATCTGCTCCGGACTGGCGCCTTCGAGGAGGAGCTTCGTCGCTTCGACCTGGCGCGGCATCAGCATTCGGTTGCCGATGAAGCCGTGGCAGACTCCCGCCACCACCGGCACTTTCCTGATGCGCTTGCCGATGGTCATCGCCGTCAGCAGCACATCGGGCGCCGTCTTGTCGCCGCGTACGACCTCCAGCAGCTTCATGACGTTTGCCGGCGAGAAGAAGTGCATCCCCACCACGTCGCCCGGGCGCGAGATACTCGCCGCGATTTCGTTGACGTTGAGATAGGACGTGTTGGACGCGAGGATCGCGCCCGGCTTCGCAATCTTGTCCAGCCGAGCGAAGACCTCCTTCTTCACGTCCATATCCTCGTAGACCGCCTCGATAATGAGGTCGCAGTCGGCGAGCGCCTGGAAGTCGAGCGTGGGGGTGAGCAGCCCCATCGCTTTTTCGACCTGCTCGGTCGTCAGCTTCCCCTTGGCCGCGCTCGCCTCATAATTCTTGCGCATCAGGCCCGTGCCGCGCTCGAGCGCATCCTCGGCCATTTCGATGATCGTCACCGGGATCCCGGCCGACAGGAAGTTCATCGAAATCCCACCGCCCATGGTACCGGCGCCGATCACCCCGACCTTGCGGATGTCGCGCGGCTCGGTGTTCTCGGGCAGGCCGTCGATCTTGTTCGCCTTACGCTCGGCGAAGAAGAAATATTGCTGCGCCTTGGACTGGGTGCCGCCCATCAGCTCCATGAACAATTTGCGCTCTTCGATGACGCCCTCGCTGTAGGACTTCTCACAAGCGAATTTCACCGCCTTGATGTTCGCTTCCGGAGCTTCGAAGCCGCGGAACCTGCGCGAATGTTCGTGGCGGAAGCCTTCGAAAACCGACGGGTCGCACTCGTTGAGCTTGTATTGCCGCTCGCTGCTCTTGGGCAGCGGGCGTACGTCGCGAACTTCCTCGGCGTAGCCCACCGCGTGGGGGATCAAATCGTCCTCGATCAGCCGGTCGATCAATCCGCATTCGAAGCCTTCTTTCGCGCCGATCGGATTACCGGTCGCGCACATTTCGAGCGCCTTGCGCACCCCTGCGACCCGCGGGAGCCGCTGGGTCCCGCCCGCTCCGGGAAGCAGGCCGAGCTTTACCTCCGGAGTCCCGAGTTTCGCCGACGGCAGCGCGACCCGATAGTGGCAGCTGAGCGCCACCTCGAGGCCACCGCCGAGCGCCGTTCCATGGATCGCGGCGACCACCGGCTTCGAACAATTCTCAATTCGGTCCACGACCGCCGGGAGCCAAGGCTGTTGCGGCGGCTTGCCGAACTCAGTGATGTCGGCGCCGGCGAAGAACGTCTGGCCCTCGCAGGCGATCACGACAGCGTTGACGCTGTCGTCGGCCTCGGCCTCCTCGATCGCCCCGACGAGGCCCAGCCGGACGGCGGTGGACAGCGCGTTCACCGGAGGGTTGTTCGAAAGGACGATCAGGACGTCGCCATGCTTGCGAGTCGAAATCGGGCTGGTGGTCGGCTTGTCCATCACGTCTTCCATGGCGGGTCTCCGGCGGCGTCGCTAGGCCGCAGCATTGCGCGAAACAAGATGGCTGTGCCACTTTCCTGACATGCCGGTAAGTAACGCGGACGAGACACATGCCGACGTGCTCATCATCGGCGCGGGCATTTCCGGCATCGACGCCGCCTATCGGCTGAAGACCCGCTGCCCGGACAAGAGCTGGCTCATCCTCGAGGCGCGAGAGCGGATCGGCGGAACCTGGGACCTCTTCCGCTTTCCCGGCGTGCGCTCCGATTCCGACATGTTCACGCTCGGCTTCCCGTTCCGGCCATGGCGAAGCGACCTTTCCATCGTCGACGGACCTTCGATCCGCCAATATGTCGAAGATACGGCGCGAGAATTCGGGATCTTCGACAAGATTCGCTTCGGTCACAAAGCTGTCCACGCCAGCTGGTCGTCGAACGATAAAAGGTGGACCCTCGAAGCCGAGCATGCGGGCGGGACCGCGGTCCTGACCTGCCGGTTCCTCTACTTCGCCAGCGGCTATTACGATTATGCCGCGGGGCATCGGCCAGGCTGGAACGGGGAGGCCGATTTCCGCGGCCAAATCGTCCACCCGCAATTCTGGCCGGAAGATCTCGACCATAAGGGGAGAACCGTCGCGGTGATCGGCAGCGGAGCGACCGCGGTCACAATGGTCCCGGCGCTGGCGCGAACGGCGGCGCATGTGACGATGGTCCAGCGCACGCCCAGCTACATCGTTGCGCGCCCGGCAAGGGATTCCATCGCTCGCGGACTGCAACGATGGCTGCCGGCACCTCTCGCCGACCCTCTGGTCCGCTGGAAGAACGTGCTGCTGACGATGTTCTCTTTTTGGCAGGCCCGGAAGCGTCCCCGCAAATTCAGCGATTGGATTACGAGGCAGCTGCGCAAGGCGCTGCCGGCGGCTTACCCGATCGAGCGGGACTTCCAGCCGCCGTACGAGCCCTGGGACCAGCGCCTGTGCCTGGTGCCCGACGGCGACCTGTTTGCGGCGATGCGTTCCGGCAAGGTGTCAATCGCGACCGGCACGATCGAGCGATTCGCGCCGAACGGCCTCGTCATGGCGTCAGGCGAAACGATCGATTGCGACATCATCGTCACGGCGACCGGACTCAACCTGAAATTGCTCGGCGGGATCGAGCTTGCCGTCGACGGCGAGCAAGTGAGGACTTCGGACCTTCTGATCTACAAGGGAATGATGCTGAGCGGCGTGCCGAACCTGTTCATCGCGTTTGGCTACACCAATGCATCCTGGACACTTCGCAGCGACCTTACGGCACGATCCGTGTGCCGGCTGCTCAACCGGATGAAGCGCGATGGGCATGACGTCTGCACGCCGCGAGGCGATCCATCGGTTGAGCCGCGCCCGGTGATGGACCTCATTTCGGGATACGTGAAACGATCCGAAGCAATGCTTCCCAAGCAAGGGAGCCGCCCCCCGTGGCGGGTGCCGCAAAACTATGTCCGCGATCTTGCGGTGATGACCTTCCGCCGGATTGACGAGGCGCTGGAGTTTCGCAAGGCGGCGAGCTGACCCGGCACGAGCTCATGTTCGGCCTGGGTGGAAAGCGGGCGCTTTGGTGGCGGGCGTCAGGGTCTCGATTTGGGACACCCACCGCCGCGACTAACTTTCGATAACTACTTGGTCGCGCAAGGCTTTTCTAAGCTGCGACTCACTACCAAACCTTCCGGTTTTGAAGAGCGTCGGACCCCATTCCGGCGCTCTTCCTTTTTTGTGAAGACAGCAACCCACCCAACTCCCTTCAGCCGTCCTTGTCCGTAGTCTTGCGCGCCTCCCGCCGGTAGGCGCGGAGCGCGCGCCCCCAGGCCCGATTCTCGCGCGTGAAGTGCAGGTAAACCGCGCCGAGCGCGGCGGCGACCAGCACGATCAGAACATAGGCAACGATCAGGCGGAGGGACATCACTTCACCTTCCAGAAGCAGTGGGGCAGCTAGCGGCGCTCGCTCGTGGGATCGATGTCGCGCGCGTCGCGATCGAACTGCTCGGCAGCCCCGCTCAACGCATCGGCTCCCTTGCGGGTCCGCGCCTTGCGCGCGAGCCGACGGCATGAGGCGGCCTGCTCGCGCAGGTCCTCCGCCGCATCGCCTCGGGAAATCCGGTCCGTCATCGTGCTGCTACCAAAGGGGTCGCACTGGCCGGAACCGCTCGCGCCGGACCACACCCTCCATGATCTGGCGCTTGAGCTTGGAACGGATCTGCGCCGCGCCATGGCCGCTCATGCACACCAGCCGCACGCCGCCGTCGGGCAGCGCCTCCAGCGCGGAAATCGCGATGCTCTTGTCGCGGCAATGCTGGACGATCTCGGCCTCGGTCATCGAGAGGTTGAAGGCGCGGCTCATGTGCGGTTCCGCTTGGCGGCGGCGATCGCGTCCGACGGGTTGGAATAACGGTATCCGCCCCATTCGTAGACGGCCTGCAGCACTACTGCGATGTCGTAGCGGTCGAGCTCGGCGCACGTCGCCGGGGAACCGGCGGCCGCGTTCGACCGGTGGGATGCGGCGAATTCATGAAGCTTCAGCTCGACCGCCCGGTCGGGGACCGGATCGGCGAGGGGCTGGGGGGAGTCCATTTGTGATGCTCCTGCGAGCAAGCGGGAGCACGGAGCGACTCTCAGTCATCGGCGCCTGCGAGGGGAGAATGCCGGTGATTTAGTGAACATAGCACAGGTAGCCTGGAAAGGCCCGCGAATTAGGACGCGGAACGGCGCTTGCCAGCGATCGGCCGCTTCCGCGCCTGTTCCATGATCTGGACCGGAGCCGGTCTTATGCCCCGTATAGCGCGATGCTCCGTTTCACCATCGCATCGAGGTCAGCATCTTCGGTGGTGGAATCCTCGATCGCCCGAAGAGCTTTCCCCTTCAGTCGCGTGGCTCGCGCGTCATCGCTTTCAACGGTCCGTTTCCTCGGCATTCACGCCTCCACTGCGCTCAACGCCCCCGAAACGATTAAGCCGCATCCGTCATCCTAATATCCGAAAAAGGTGGGAAGCCCACATTGGCGAAACCCCTTTCCCGCATGACCCTAGTGAACGTAAGGCCGGATCATGACTGACCTCGACGCCTTCCGCTCCGAGACACGCACCTGGCTGGAGGCGAACTGCCCGGCCGAGATGCGCGCGCCGATCCGTTCCGAGGCGGACCTCTGCTGGGGCGGGCGGAACTGGACCTTCCAGTCCGACGCCCAAGAAAGCTGGCTAAAAGTCATGGCGGCACGCGGCTGGACCGTCCCCGACTGGCCGGAAGCCTATGGCGGCGGTGGGCTGACGACGGAGCAGGCGATCGTCCTCAAGGAGGAAATGCAGCGGATCGGCGCTAGATCGCCGCTCACCAGTTTCGGAATCTCGATGCTCGGCCCAGCGCTTCTGAAGTTCGGGACCGAGGAGCAAAAGAAGCAATATTTGCCTCAGATCGCGCGCGGCGAAATTCGCTGGTGCCAGGGCTATTCGGAGCCGGGCGCGGGGTCCGACCTTGCCGGGCTGCAAACGAAAGCCGAGGACAGGGACGATCACTGGCTGGTCAACGGCCAGAAGGTGTGGACGAGCTATGCCGACAAGGCCGACTGGATCTTCTGCCTCGTCCGGACCTCGACCGAATCCAAGCAGGGCGGGATCAGCTTCCTGCTGTTCGACATGGAGACGCCCGGAGTCTCCACCAGGCCGATCCTTCTGATCAGCGGCTCATCCCCCTTCTGCGAGACCTTCTTCGACGACGTGACGGTTCCGAAGGACCAGGTCGTCGGCGAAGTGAACAAGGGTTGGGACGTCGCAAAATACCTGCTCGGCCACGAACGCGAGATGATCAGCGGCATGGGTCTGGGCGGCGGCGGGTCGTTGGGCGCCGCGGTGGCGCCGGACGATCCGCTGCTTCGCGCCGAGATCGCGGCGTTCGATGTGGACTCGCTCGCCTTCCAGGCGATGAGCGAGCGCTTCAGCGCCATGTGGAAAGCGGGCGAAGCGCATCCCGCGAGCCCCTCGATGATGAAATATGCGGGAACGGAATTGAACAAGCGCCGCAATGAGCTGGTGATGGCCGCAGGCGGATCGGACGCTCTCGAATGGGACAGCGAACGCTCGAAAGGCGGAAAGGCCGCGCGCGACTGGCTGCGCTCCAAGGGTAATTCGATCGAGGGCGGGACAAGCGAGATCCAGCTGAACATCGTTGCCAAGCACATCCTCCGGCTGCCGGGTGCCTGACATGCTTCTGACCGACGACCAGAAAATGCTTCAGGAAACGGCGGCGGGCTTCCTTTCCGAGGAAGGCAGCATCGCGAGGCAGCTCCGCCACTGGCGCGGCACGGACTGCAGCGACGGCTTCGGCCATGCCCTCTGGAAGCAGTTCGCCGAGCTCGGGCTTACCGGTATTTGCATCCCGGAGAGCCAAAGCGGAATGGGCCTCGGCGCGACGGAAGCCGCGCTGGTGCTCGAGGAGATCGGCCGCAACCTGACGCCCTCTCCGTTCCTTACCACCGCGGCGGTGGCGGCGCGGGCCATCGAGGGCACTGCGCATGCGGAGCGGTGGTTCCCGGGCATCCTCACCGGCGATGCGGTCCTCGCGCTCGCCATCGACGAGAGTCCGCGGCACGCGCCCGAACAGACGGCGCTCGAGGCGAAGCGGCAGGGCAACGGCTTCCTCTTGAACGGCCGGAAGCAATTCGTGGTGCAGGGCGATTCCGCCGACATGATCGTGACCGCCGCCCGGACGTCGGGAGCGGCGGGGACGAGCGACGGGATCACCTTGTTCGCGGTTCCAAGGGGGGTTGCCGAGGTCGAAAACGTCACCCTGGCCGACAGCTCAAGGGCAGCGCGGCTGACCTTCGACAATGTCGCGCTCGACGCCGATTGCGTGGTCGGTGAGGTCGACGGCGGCTGGGTGCCGCTGGCCCGCGCGCTGGATGCCGGCCGTGCCGGAGCCGCGGCGGAACTGGTCGGAGTTGCCGCCGGCGCTTCGGCGATGACGTTCGACTACCTCCGCCAGCGCAAGCAGTTCGGCAAGCTCATCGGCGAGTTCCAGGCGCTCCAGCATCGGGCGGCGCACCTCTATGGCGAGATCGAGATCGCCCGCGCCGCGGCGCTTAAGGCCGCGCATCTCATCGATTCAGGCGACGAGCGGGCGGAGCTTTATGTTTCGGTCGCCAAGGCCAAGGCCGCCGACGTGGCGTCGCTCGCGGTGCGCGAAGGGGTCCAGATGCACGGCGGCATTGGAATGACCGACGAGCATGACATCGGACTCTTCATGAAGCGCGAAGCGGTGCTCGGCGAGATGTTCGGAGATGTTTATTATCACCGCAACCGGGTTGCGGAATTGAGCGGCTACTGACGTTTCAGTTTTTGACCTTGTAGCCACCGATGATGCCCAGGATGAACGAAGTGGCGAGTGCGAGCTGCACCTTTCCCTCCGGATCGCTCCACCCGAAATAGGTGGAACCCCAGCCGAACAGGGCGATAAACATGGCAATTGCAATGCCAATGACCATGCGGTCCTCCGAGCGCCGGATGTCACTTCCGGCATTGATCGAGGATGCGCTCGACAGGGTAAACAGAGGGTAAAGACTTGCCGTTATTTCACCTTGCATCCATAGGCCGCCGCGTCACTCTTAAGCTGAGGCTAAACCCATGAAAGCGCGCGTGTTCGTTACTCTGAAATCCGGAGTCCTCGACCCGCAAGGGAAGGCGATCCACCATGCGCTAGAAGGGCTTGGCTTTTCCGGGGTCAATGACGTGCGCGCCGGCAAGCTGATCGAGCTCGACCTCGCCGACGGGACAAGCGAAACCGATATCGAAGATATGTGCCGGAAATTGCTGGCGAATACGGTCATCGAGAATTTCCGTATCGAGCGGCTGGAGGACGCATGAAATCGGCCGTCATCGTCTTCCCGGGATCCAATTGCGACCGGGACGTGGCGGTCGCGCTCGAGCAGGTCACCGGGCGAAAGCCGGAGATGGTCTGGCACAAGGAGAGCGACCTTCCAGCCGGCACCGATTTCATCGCGCTTCCAGGCGGCTTTTCCTACGGCGACTATCTGCGCTCCGGAGCGATGGCAGCCCGTTCGCCGATCATGCGCGCGGTGAAGGACGCTGCCGGCCGCGGAGTCCCGCTGATCGGGATTTGCAACGGGTTCCAGGTCCTGACCGAGACCGGGTTGCTGCCCGGAGCGCTGATGCGCAACGCTGGCCTGAGCTTCGTTTGCCGGCCGGTCTCACTACGCGTCGAAAGCAGCCAGAGCCTGTTCACCGCGCAATATGATTCCGGGGAAACGGTCGTCTTCCCGGTCGCCCACCATGACGGGAATTATCAGGCGGACGATGCGACTCTTGACCGCCTCGAGGGTCAGGGCCGCGTCGCTTTCCGCTATCTCGATGAGGTCAACGGATCGGCCCGGCGGATCGCGGGAATCCTGAACGATGCCGGAAACGTCCTTGGGCTGATGCCGCATCCTGAGCGGGTCGTCGAACCGGCGCACGGCGGAACCGATGGCCGCCGGCTGTTCGAAGGGCTTCTCGAAACCGTTTCCTAGTGAAGGGCCTTGGCGGTGACGTCGGTGCAGCCGGCAACGGCGGGCGGCGCCATGCACATCAGCACGCGGTCGGGGCCAGGAGTGTCGATCATCCTCACGTAGCGATCGAGAGTCATCGGCTCGATGTAGATGATGAACGTCGTCGCCTGCGCGGCGGTAGCCGATCCGAAGACTGCAGTGGCGAGCGCGAGGCGAAAGAGACGCATCATTCCCCCTGTCAAAACATTCCGCCGCGCCGATTGAACCGCAAGTGAACGCCGATCTCTCGGGAACGCCTAGCGCGGTTCCTTGCCGCGTCAATTGCGGTTAGTCATGCGCTCGGCGCGCCCGTAGCTCAGTTGGATGAGAGCACGAGCCTTCTAAGCTTGGGGTCGCAGGTTCGAGTCCTGCCGGGCGCACCATTCGAATGGCGAAGCCATTAGTAGAGGAGTATCAAGCGCGCATGACTCAGGGGAGGCCAGAACGGCAGCGGGCCATTGTCGACATGCTGCGCGAGGGTCCGGCGCCAACTCAACAGGAAGTCGCGTCACGGCTGGTGGAGGCGGGCTACGACGTCACTCAGGCGACGGTGGCTCGTGACCTGGAGCAGGTCGGCGCGGTCAAGGTAAAGCGCGAAGGCAAGCTCGGCTATTCGCTTCCCGAGAAGCTCGGCGACCGCAACTGGCCGGTCGATCGCTTGAAGCGAATCTTCGCGGAATGGGTCCAGGCGGTCGAGACGTCGGGCAGCATGGTGGTCGTCAGGACCCCGCCGGGCTCCGCCCATCTCGTGGCTCTTGCCGTCGACCAGGCCAAGCTGCCGGAGGTCGTAGGCACGATCGCCGGCGACGATGCCCTGTTCATTGCGGTTCGAAGCACGCTGCCGACCGAGCCCCTCGCGCAGCGCCTGCGCGACCTGATGGGCGCCGGTTAAGGCACCAGCTTTCCGGGGTTCATGATCTCGAGCGGGTCGAGGCCCCGCTTGATTGCACGAAGCGCATGAATCCGGCCGGGGGGAGCGAGCCGCTCGAACTCACCGAGCTTCAACTGGCCGATGCCATGTTCGGCCGAGATCGAGCCTCCAGCGGCCGTGACGAGATCGTCGACGAGCTGCGTGATCGCGGCGCCTTCGCGTTCGTACCAGTCGGGTGCAGCGTGACCGGCCGCGCGGACGTGGAAGTGGATGTTGCCGTCGCCCAAATGGCCGAACCCGCTCGCGATCACGCCGGGGAAGCGGCGCTCGACCTCGGCCGCGGCCTCGACGATGAAGCGCGGCATGTCGGCGACTGCAACGGAGATGTCGTGGGCGAGCGTCTGGCCTTCGGCCCGCTCGGCTTCCGAGATCGTATCGCGGATCTTCCAGAAAGCCTCGGCCTGAGCTTCACTCGAAGCGATCACCGCGTCGCCGATGATCCTCTCTTGGAGTGCGCCCCCTAGAACTTGCTCGAGCTCGGCGGCGATGTCGTGGCCGGGATCCGCTGTGGTCGCTTCGACCAGCACGTTCCACTGATGCTCGCCTTCGAGCGGCGCACGCGTGCCGGGTACGTGCTTCAACACGAGCTCGAGCGAATCCTGCGGAACCAGTTCGAACCCTTCGATCGCGTTCGTCCGCGCCTCGAGGAAGCGAAGCAGGTCGAGCGCGCGCGCGGGACTCTCGACCCCCGCCCACGCCACGGCTCGCGCAGCCACCGCAGGCACGAGCCGAAGCGCGACGGCCGTGATCACGCCCAAAGTTCCCTCTGCGCCGATCAGCAGCTGATCGAGGCTGTAACCGCGATTGTCCTTCTTCAGGCCCGTCAGGCCGTCGTGAATCGAGCCGTCGGGGAGCACCGCCTCCACCCCCGCGACGAGCGAACGCATCGTCCCGAACCTCAGCACCTGCGTTCCGCCGGCGTTGGTCGAGGTGAGCCCGCCGATGGTGCAGCTTCCGCGCGCGCCCAGGGTCAGCGGGAAACGCATACCGATATCGTTTGCGGCTTCGTGGAGCGTCGCGAGCACGACCCCGGCTTCGGCGACCGCCAGCCGGTTGTCGGCGCTGATCGCGCGGATCCGGTTCATCCGCCGCATCGACAGGAGGATCTGCGAGCCGTCGGCCGCGGGCGTCGCTCCGGCGACCATGCCCGTGTTGCCGCCCTGAGGGACGAGCGGAACGCGATGCTCGGCGGCGAGCCGGACGATTGCCGCCACCTCTTCGGTCGAGGCCGGCGCGAAGATGGCCGGCGACGAACCGTGCACCCGCCCGCGCCAGTCGGTGACCCATGGCTCGATCTCTTTGGGATCGGTGATCACGCCCTTGGGGCCCAGGGCGTGCCCGGCTGCGGAGATCAGCTTAGAAACCGCGTCCATCGCTCAGGGCGCTTGGCACGCGCGGCTACCGGCGTCAAAGCAGCTCCATGGAAAGGCCGCCGATCACCATCATCATCGCCCGCGCGCAAAACGGCGTGATCGGACGGGGCGGCACGCTTCCGTGGCACATTCCGGCCGACCTAAAGCGCTTCAAGGCGCTGACCATGGGAAGCGTCATGGTAATGGGCCGCAAGACCTTCGACAGCCTGCCGGGGATCTTGCCGGGACGGCGGCATATTGTCGTCACTCGCGATCCCGGCTGGCACGCCCACGGCGCCGAGGCGGCGCATAGCCTCGATGAGGCGCTCCAGCTCGCGAAGGGCGAGCGTGTGTCGGTCATCGGCGGCGCGGAGCTGTTCGCGCGGTTCCTGCCGCTTTCCGACATTATCGAACTCACCGAAGTTCTCGAGGACGTCGATGGTGACACGTCCATCCCCGATCCGCGCCATTCCGGCGAGTGGAATGAAGTCTGGAGCGAGGAGCATCCGGCCGAACAGGGCCGTCCGGCTTTCCGCTTCGTGACCCTGACGCGCGCCTAGGCCCGCGGCCGCTTTGTTGCGTAGGCGCGGTACCGCCGCATCTGATCGCTGAGCACCTTGTCCACAACCGGCGCGAGCCCGGCAGCGCCGCCGTTGAAAAAGCCCGATGCGCGGTAATCGAGGGTCAGCTGCGATCCGCCCGCTGTCGATTTGATCTGTACGTCCATAACGCCGCTGGTGGCTTCATAGAGCAACGGTCCCAATGCACCGGTCATGAGGATGCGCTTGCCCGGGTCGACATAGGTCACATGCATATGCTCGATCCCGCCGCCGTCGGGAAAGCTCTCGCAAAAACATCCGCCGGGAGTGAGCGACAGACTGAGGTTATCGGCCTTGCCGCTGTAAGTGTGCTCCGCGTTCCACCAGGAAGGCAGGTTGGCGAAAGCGGAAAAAGCAATTTCGGGCTTCACCACCAACGGCACGGTCTGCCGAATCTCGAACCCGTTCGAAGACGCGGTGACGACATCGGCACCCGCCGGCGCGGATGCAGCGAGCAGCGCAAGTGCGACGATGATCCTCATGGAGCCTCCCCTTTGAGCGGGAGGATGCCTCGCTTAGCCCGCGTCGTCCAGAATCGCGTCGATCTGCGTCGCCACCTCGTCGACGGACGCCATTCCATCGACGCGGCGAACCAGGCCCTTGGCGGCGTAATAAGGCAGAATCGGCGCGGTCTTGGCGCGATATTCGGCCATGCGCGTCCGGACCGTCGCTTCATTGTCGTCGGGACGGCGCTTGAACTCCGTCGAGCCGCACACGTCGCACACCCCCGGCACCTTCGTCGGCCGGAATCGGTCGTGATACGGTGCGCCGCAGTTGGCGCACGAAAAGCGGCCGGTGATCCGTTCGACCAGCGCATCCTCGTCGACCACCAGCTCGATCACATGGTCGAGCTTGCGGCCGTGCGCTGTCAGGATTGAGTCGAGAGATTCCGCCTGGGCCAGCGTACGGGGATAGCCGTCAAAGATTGCACCTTGTCCGTCGGCGAGCGTCCCGAGCTTCGTGTCGATCAGCGCCGAGACGATCTCATCGCTGACCAGAGCGCCCGAATCCATCACTTCGGCGACCTGGTGCCCGAGCGGGGTGTCGGCCTTGCGTGCCTCGCGCAGCATGTCTCCGGTCGACAGCTGGGCCATGCCGCGTTCGGTCACGAGCCGCTCGGCCTGAGTGCCTTTCCCAGCCCCCGGCGGGCCCAACAGGATGATGTTCAGCATTCCAGGGCTCCCCCCCTGCCCGCGCGATGCTCAGCGCCGGCGCGGTGTCGTCTTGAGCTTGGCCTTCTTGATGAGGTCACCGTACTGGTGCGCGATGAGGTGGCTCTGAATCTGGCTCACCGTATCCATTGTCACGTTGACAACGATCAAGAGGCTGGTGCCGCCGAGACGGAAATTGAGCCCGGCCTGGGCCGACAGGATTTCCGGAATGAGGCAGATGACGACGAGATAGGTCGCGCCGACTACGGTGATCCGGTTGAGCAAATAGTCGAAATATTCTTCGGTTGCCTTGCCCGGCCGGATGCCTGGGATGAACCCTCCGTGGCGCTTCAGATTTTCCGCCGTCTCTTCGCTGTTGAACTGCACCGCGGTGTAGAAGAAGCAGAAGAACGCGATGCCGAGGCCGTAGAGGCCCATGTAGGCGGGCGATCCGTGCTGCAAGAAGGTGCTGATGGTGATCAGCCAGTCGCTCGCCCCGCCTTCGCTGGTGCTGCGATTGCCGGCCCACTGAATCACCGTAAGCGGCATCAGCAGAAGCGACGAGGCGAAGATCGGCGGGATGACTCCGGCGGTGTTGATCTTGATCGGAAGGTGCGAGCGCTCTTGCTGCATCCCACGCGCGGTCTGCCGCTTGGGATATTGGATGAGCACCCGGCGCTGCGCCCGCTCCATGAAACAGATGCCGAGGATGAGAACTGCGGCCAGCACGATAATGCCGACAACGATCATCGGGTTGAGCGTCCCCGTGCGGCCCCCCTCGAGGAGCTGGGCGACCGCCTGAGGCAGGCGCGCGACGATACCGGCCATGATGATGAGTGACACGCCGTTGCCGATCCCGCGGCTGGTGATCTGTTCGCCGATCCACATCAGGAACAGGGTGCCGCCGACGAGGCTGACCGTACCGGCGATTTCGAAGAGAATGCCGGGCATGACCACCGCCTGGATCCCCTGGCGGATGGACTGCGATTCCAGGCCTCGCACCGCGAGCATGCCCTGAACGAGGGTGATCGCAACCGTGAGGTAGCGCGTGTACTGATTGAGCTTCTTGCGTCCGGTCTCGCCCTCTTTGCGAAGCTGCTGCCACGGCCCGTAGAGCGTCGCGCCCAATTGCACGACGATCGACGCGGTGATGTAAGGCATGACCCCCAAAGCGACGATCGAGAAGCGCTCGAGCGCGCCACCTGAGAAGGTGTTGAAGACGTCGAGAATGCCGCCGCTTTGAGTCTGGTAGAGCGTAGTCATCGCCACCGGGTCAATGCCCGGGACGGGCACGAATGACAGGAGCCGAAACAGGATCAGCGCGCCGAGCGTGAACCACAGCCTTTTCTTGAGCTCGGTTGCCTTGGAGAAGCTCGCAAGGCTGATGTTGGACGCGAGTTGTTCGGCTGCGGATGCCATTTAGTGGAATTCCTCTAGACTGTGCCGCTCATATAAGCCGCACTTTCGTCATTGCGACCCCGGCAATCCGGGAGAGGCGGTTTACGCTTCGGCCTTGGCGGCGGCCTTGCGCGAGCCCTTCTTCGCCTTGGCGAGCTCGGCCGGGTCCTTGCGCTCGATCAGCTCGATCGAACCGCCGGCCTTCTCGACCGCTTCGCGAGCACCCTTGGAAACGCCCGCGATCTTGAACGCCAGCTTCGCCTTCAGTTCGCCCTTGCCGAGCAGGCGGACGCCGTCCTTGCCGCCGCGCGCGAGGCCCGCGGCCTTGAGCGCCGCCTGGTCGAGCGTGCCCTTGATGTCGAGCTTGCCGGCGTCGATCGCTTTTTGGACCGCGCCGATGTTCACCTCGGCATAGTCCTTGGCGAAGATGTTGTTGAAGCCGCGCTTCGGCAGCCGCATGTGGAGCGGCATCTGGCCGCCTTCGAAGCCGGCGATCGAAACGCCCGAGCGCGACTTGGCGCCCTTCTGGCCACGGCCGGCCGTCTTGCCGAGCCCCGAGCCGATCCCGCGGCCTACTCGAACGCGGCTCTGGCGGGCACCCTTGTTGTCACGAATTTCGTTCAGTTTCATTGTCTTGCACTCGCTTTCGCTTTTGTCGCGCGTGTCCCGTGGGACGATTGGTTAGGCGGTCTCTTCGACCCTTAGGAGATGCTGCACCTTCTTGACCTGGCCGAGCACTTCGGGCGTGCCCTCCACTTCAACGCTGCGGTGCAGCTTGTTGAGGCCGAGACCGACGAGCGTCGCCCGCTGCGTCTTGTCGCGGCGGATCGGCGAACCGGTCTGGGTGATCTTGATCTTAGCCATCACACTTTACTCCGTGACCGCTTCGGCCTGGGCTTCGGCTTCGGCCGTACTGGCCCCGCCGCGGCCGAGCAGGTCGGCGACCTTCTTGCCGCGCCGCTGCGACACCGAACGGGGGCTCGTTTGCTCCTTCAGCGCCTCGAAGGTCGCGCGGATCATGTTGTAGGGGTTCGAGGTGCCGACCGACTTGGTGACGACGTCGGCAACGCCGAGGCTCTCGAACACCGCGCGCATCGGACCGCCGGCGATGATGCCGGTGCCCGCGGGCGCCGAGCGGACCGTCACCCGGCCCGCGCCGAAGTGGCCGAGCCCATCGTGATGGAGCGTTCGGCCGTCGCGGAGCGGAACTCGGATCATCGCCTTCTTCGCCGATGCGGTCGCCTTGCTGATTGCCTCGGGCACTTCGCGCGCCTTGCCATGGCCGAAGCCGGCCCGGCCCTTGCCGTCGCCGACGACCACCAGCGCGGCGAAGCCGAAGCGCTTGCCGCCCTTCACCGTCTTCGAAACGCGGTTGATGTGGACGAGCTTCTCGATCAGCTCCTCGCCGCCTTCTTCGTCATCGCGGCGTCCACGGCGGTCGTCGCGCCGGCCGCGGCCCCGGCCGCCGCCTTCACGCCCGCGCCCGCCGCGTCCGCGAGGACCGCGCTGCGGCCGCTGCTCTTCCTGAGCGGGAGCCTCGACGGCCGGAGCCTCGGTGGGCTCGGCAACGGCTTCGTTGGTCTGCTGGTTCTCGTCTTGCATTCTAGAACTCCAGTCCGCCTTCGCGGGCAGCGTCGGCGAGGGCCTTCACCCGGCCATGGAACAGGAAGCCGCCGCGGTCGAACACGACGCTCGACACGCCGGCCTTCTTCGCGCGCTCGGCGAGCGCCTTGCCGACCGCGGCCGCGCCCTGGCGCGTAGCCCCGGTCTTGCCCTTCAAATCCTTGTCCAGGCTCGAAGCCGCGGCGATCGTCTTGCCGGCCAGGTCATCGATGACCTGAGCATAGATGTGACGTCCGGAGCGGTGAACCGACAGCCGCGGCTTGCCGGCGGAGCGGGCGCGAAGCGCGCTGCGCACGCGGCGGCGGCGTCGATCGAAAAGAGAGAGTTTCGCCATGGCTTACTTCTTCTTGCCTTCTTTGCGGAAGATGTACTCGCCGCGGTACTTGATACCCTTGCCCTTGTACGGCTCGGGCTTGCGCCAGCGGCGGATCTCGGCCGCGACCTGGCCGACCTGTTGCTTGTCGATGCCGCTGATCTCGACGGTATTCTGGTCGGGTGTCTTCACTTCGACGCCTTCGGGCAGCTTGTAATTCACGTCATGGCTGTAGCCGAGCTGCAGGCGCAGGTTCTTGCCCTGGGCCTGGGCGCGGTAGCCGACGCCGGTGATCTCGAGCACCTTGGTGAAACCCTCGGTCACGCCTGTGACGAGGTTCTGGACCATCGTCCGCTGCATGCCCCAGGCGGCGCGCGCCTGCTGCGTCGGACCGACCGGCGTAACCAGAATCTCGTCGTCCTTGATCGAATAGATCACGTCGTCGAGCATCGGCATGGTCAGGGTCCCCTTCGGGCCCTTGATCACCAGCAGCCCGTTTTCGTCGGTCGCAGTGACGCCGTTCGGGACGGCGATGGGTTTCTTTCCGATACGGGACATCAGAACACCTCCGCCAGAACTTCGCCGCCAACGTTCTGCTCGCGCGCCTCGGCGTCCGACAGCACGCCACGCGGGGTCGACACGATGATCGTGCCCAGCCCGTTGCGGATGCGTGGAAGCTCACGCGCGGCCGAATAGACGCGGCGGCCAGGCTTGGACACGCGCGCCAGATGCTGGATCGCCGGCTGGCCCTCGAAATATTTGAGCTCGATGCGAATGCCCTTCTGGCCCGCCAGCTCTTCTTCCGAATAGCCGCGAATATAGCCTTCGCGCTGGAGCACATCGAGTACCCGCGTGCGCAGCTTCGACGCCGGAGTCAGGATCGAATCCTTCCGTGCCTGCTGGCCGTTGCGGATGCGGGTGAGCATATCACCCAGAGGATCGGTCATCGCCATCCGTTACAATCCCTTACCAGCTTGACTTGATGACGCCCGGGATCAGGCCCTTGTTGGCCAGTTCCCGAAGCATGATCCGCGACAAGCGGAACTTGCGGTAATAAGCGCGCGACCGGCCGGTGAGCTCGCAGCGGTTACGAATCCGGGTCGGATTCCCGTTGCGCGGCACCTCGGCCATCTTGAGACGCGCGATCAGGCGCTCGGTCTCGTCCCTGCTCTCGTCGTCCGCGATCGCTTTCAGCTTCGCGTACTTCGCAGCATACTTCTGGACGAGCTTCCTGCGCCGCTCGTTCTTGTTGATCGAACTCAGTTTCGCCATGACTTAAGTTCTTCTCCTATCCGGCAAACCGCTTACGCGGCCTGCCGCTGCTCCTCGGCCGGGAAGGGGAAGTTGAACAGGCGCAGCAGCTCGCGCGCCTCCTCATCCGTCTTCGCGGTCGTAGTGATGATGACGTCCATTCCCCGAACCGTGTCGATCTGGTCGTAATTGATCTCGGGGAAAATGATCTGTTCCTTGAGGCCCAGCGCGTAATTGCCGCGGCCGTCGAACGACTTGGGGTTGAGCCCGCGGAAGTCTCGAACGCGCGGCAGCGCGATCGTCACGAGACGATCGAGGAACTCGAACATGCGGTCGCGGCGAAGCGTGACCTTGCAGCCGATCGGCATGCCTTCGCGCAGCTTGAACTGGGCGATCGACTTCTTCGCCTTGGTGATCACCGGCTTCTGGCCCGAGATCTGCTGCATTTCGGCGGCCGCGGTCTCGACTCGCTTCTTGTCCTGGGTCGCCTCGCCGACGCCCATGTTGATAACGATCTTGTCCAGGCGCGGAACTTCGAGCCGGTTCTTGTAACCGAACTTCTCGGTCATCGCGGAAACGATGCGCTCGTCATAGTCGCGCTTGAGGCGCGGCGTGTAATCCGCCGGCTTCTTCGCAGGCTTGGCGGCCGTTTTCGCGGCCACCGGCACCGCAGCCTCTTCGACCTTCGGCAACGCCTCGATCGCTTCGGCTTCGGCTTTTTCCGCCTCGCCGACGCGTTCAACTTCTACCTGCTCGGTCTCGGGCTCCTGCGCCTCGTCGACCTTCTTTTCCTTGTCAGCCATGGATCAGCTCTCCAGACTTGACCGCTACGCGGACTTTCTTGCCGTCGCGCTCCTCGAAACGGACGCGGGTCGCCGCTCCGGACTTCGGATCGGCGATTGCGACCTTCGACACGTGAAGCGGCGCTTCCTTGCGCTCGATCCCGCCCTGCGGGTTCACCTGCGACGGCTTGCGGTGGCGCGCGTGCACGTTGATGCCTGACACGATCACCTTGCCATCCTTCGGCATTGCCCTGACGACTTCACCGGTGCGGCCTTTGTCCTTGCCGGACAGGACCACGACCTTGTCGCCCTTCTTGATCTTCTGGGCGGCCATCACAGCACCTCCGGAGCGAGCGAAATAATCTTCATGTGCTTCTTGGCACGGAGTTCGCGCACGACCGGGCCGAAGATGCGGGTGCCGATCGGCTCCTCGTTCTTGTTGACGAGGACCGCGGCGTTGGAATCGAAGCGGATCACCGAGCCGTCGGGACGGCGGATGTCCTTGGCGGTGCGAACGATCACCGCGCGGTGCACGTCGCCCTTCTTCACGCGGCCGCGCGGAGCGGCTTCCTTGACGCTGACGACAATGATGTCGCCGACGCCGGCGGTACGGCGCTTCGAGCCGCCCAGCACCTTGATGCACTGGACGCGCTTGGCGCCGCTGTTGTCCGCAACGTCCAGGTTGGACTGCATCTGGATCATGGTTCGACCCTTATCCTCTCAAACTCAGCTCAGGCGTCCGCTTCGGCGACGTCTTCGGCCTTGGCCTTCTTCGTCGTCTTCTTGGCGGGCTTCTTCTCGGCTCTTTCCTCGGCCGGCTTGGCGGCCTTTTCCTCGGCTTTTTCCTCGGCCTGCTTCTCAGGCTCGGACTGCGGCGACGCGAGGAGCTCCGGCTCGTCGATTTCGACCGTGGCGGTCTTCGCAACGCCGATGCGGTCGAGGACCGTCCACGTCTTCAGCTTCGACATCGGCGCACATTCCTCGATGCGCACGATCTCGCCGGCGCGGAACTCGTTGGCCGCGTCGTGAGCGTGGTACTTCTTCGACAGCCTGATGATCTTGCCGTAGAGCGGGTGCTTAACCCGCCGCTCGACACGGACCACTACCGTCTTGTCGGCCTTGTCGGACACCACGGTGCCGGTGAGGACGCGCTTTGGCATTCTCTACTCTCCTCAGCCCTGCGCCGAAGCGTTGGCGCGGGCGCGCTGGTTCTGAACCGTCTGGATACGCGCGATGGTGCGGCGCACTTCGCGCACTCGCGACGGCTTCTCGAGCTGGTTGGTCGCCGCCTGGAAGCGCAGGTTGAACTGCTCGCGCTTCAGCTCGGCCAGCTGCTGCTGCAGCTGATCGTCGCTCATGACCTTGAGGTCGTCGATCGCGGCCATCTTAATGTTCCTCTCCGGCCAGGCTCTCGCCCAGGCGGGCGACGACCTTGGTCTTGATCGGCAGCTTTTCGGCCGCCCTCTCGAACGCCGTCTTGGCGAGCGCGCCGGACACGCCGTCGAGCTCGAACAGGATCCGGCCCGGCTTCACTCGGGCGACCCAGAATTCGGGCGAGCCCTTGCCCGATCCCATGCGGACCTCGGCCGGCTTCGAGCTGACCGGAACGTCCGGAAACACGCGGATCCAAAGGCGGCCGGTACGCTTGATGTGACGCGTGATCGCGCGCCGGGCCGCTTCGATCTGGCGCGCGGTGATGCGCTCCGGTTCCATGGCCTTCAGGCCGAAGGAGCCGAAGTTGAGCTCCGTCCCACCCTTGGCGTTGCCGTGGATGCGGCCCTTGAAGGCCTTGCGGAACTTGGTGCGCTTGGGTTGCAGCATCTCTTACTTTCCTTCGCGCTTACCGGTTGCCACGCTCTTCGCGCGCCGGGCGGACGCCGGAGGTCTGAGCCTCCATCATCAGGCGGTCCTGGGCGAGCGGGTCATGAGCGAAAATCTCGCCCTTGAAGACCCACACCTTGACCCCACAGACGCCATAAGCGGTGTGCGCTTCGGCCTCGGCGTAATCGACGTTGCCGCGCAGCGTGTGCAGCGGCACCCGGCCCTCGCGGTACCATTCGGTGCGCGCGATCTCGGCACCGCCGAGGCGTCCCGCACAGGTGATACGGATGCCCTCGGCGCCGAGGCGCAGGGCCGACTGCACCGCGCGCTTCATCGCGCGGCGGAAGGCAATCCGGCGCTCGAGCTGGTCGGCGACGCCCTGAGCGACGAGCTTGGCGTCGATTTCGGGCTTGCGGATCTCGACGATGTTGAGGCTCACTTCGGAGCTCGTCATCTTCTGAAGCTCGCGCTTCAGCTTCTCGATATCTGAACCCTTCTTGCCGATGATCACACCGGGACGGGCGGCATAAATGCTGATTCGGCAGATCTTCGCCGGACGCTCGATCACGACCTTCGAGATCGCGGCCTGAGGCACCTTCTCGAGGATGTACCGGCGAATCTTCAGGTCCTCGAGGAGCAGCCGTCCGTAGTCCTGGCCTTCCGCGAACCAGCGGCTGTCCCAGGTGCGGTTGATCTGCAGGCGAAGCCCGATCGGAGATGATTTCTGACCCATTACGCTTCTTCCTGCTCGCGAACGACAACGCGAATTTGGCTGAACGGCTTGACGATCCGCGCCGAGCGGCCGCGGGCGCGGGTCGCGAAGCGCTTCATAGAAATCGACTTGCCGACGCTCGCCTCGGCCACAACCAGAGCGTCGACGTCGAGATTGTGATTGTTCTCGGCATTGGCGACCGCGGATGCGAGCACCTTGCGCACGTCGTCGGCCATCGCCTTGGGCGAGAATTTCAGGAGGTTGAGCGCTTCCTCGACCTTGCGGCCGCGGATCATGCCGGCGACGAGGTTGAGCTTCCGCGCAGAGCCGCGGATCGTGTTGCCGATCGCGAGCGCTTCCTTCTCGCCGACCTTGCGGGGTGCAGCTGGCTTGCTCATGCGCGCTTGCCCTTCTTGTCGGACGCGTGGCCGTGGAAAGTCCGCGTCGGCGCGAACTCGCCGAGCTTCATTCCGACCATGTCCTCATTGACGGACACCGGCACGAACTTGCGGCCGTTGTAGACATTGAACGTGAGGCCCACGAACTGCGGCAGGATCGTGGAACGGCGCGACCAGGTCTTGATCGGCGCACGGCCACCCTTGTCCTGCGCGGCTTCCGCTTTCTTCAGAAGCGAAAGCTCGACGAACGGACCTTTCCAGACGGAACGCGCCATGGATTAACCCTTCTTCTTCGCGTGACGCGACCGGATGATGAGCTTGTCGGTCGCTTTGTTGTGACGGGTGCGGGCACCCTTGGTCGGCTTGCCCCACGGAGTGACCGGATGCCGGCCGCCCGAGGTCCGGCCCTCACCACCGCCGTGCGGGTGGTCGACCGGGTTCTTCGCAACGCCGCGGGTCAGCGGGCGCTTGCCCATCCAGCGGGTGCGCCCGGCCTTGGCGAGGGTCTGGTTGGCGTTATCGGGGTTCGACACCGCGCCGACCGTCGCCATGCAATCCGAGCGGACGTAGCGCTGCTCGCCCGAATTCAAGCGGACGATGACCATCCCGCGATCGCGGCCGACCACCTGGACGTAGGTCCCGGCGGCGCGCGCGATCTGGCCGCCCTTGCCCGGCTTCAGCTCGACATTGTGGACGATGGTGCCGACCGGCATCTGGCCGATCTCCATCGCATTGCCCGGCTTCACGTCGACCCGCTTGCCGGCGATGATCTTGTCGCCCGGGCCGAGGCGCTGCGGGGCGAGGATATAGGCCTGCTCGCCGCCCTCGTAGGTTACGAGCGCGATGAAGGCCGAGCGGTTGGGGTCGTACTCGAGCCGCTCGACGGTCGCCGGAACGTCCCAGGTGCGACGCTTGAAATCGACGATGCGATAGCGCTGCTTGTGACCGCCTCCGATTCCGCGCGAGGTCACGTGACCCTTGTTGTTGCGGCCGCCGGTCTTGGTCTTGCCCTCGGTGAGCTTCTTGACCGGCTTGCCCTTCCAGAGGTTAGCACGGTCGACCAGGATCAGGCCGCGGCGGGCCGGGGAGGTCGGCTTATATTGCTTCAGTGCCATTATGCCGGAATCCCTTGCGTAACGTCGATCGACTGACCCTCGGCCAGCCGAACGATCGCCTTCTTCATGTCCGAGCGCTGGTAGGGCTTGCCCTTCCACCGCTTGGTCTTGCCCTTAGAATTGATCGTGTTCACGCCGACGACGGTCACGTTGAACAGGGCTTCGACCGCGGCCTTGATCTCAGGCTTGGTTGCCCGGGGAGCGACGCGGAACACGACCGAGTTGGTCTCCGACAGCATGGTCGTCTTCTCGGTGATGTGCGGTGCGAGCACGATGTCATAGTGGCGCGCGTCGGGCGCCTGCTGCTGCTTCTTAGCCATTGAACCGGGCCTCCAGCTTCTCGACCGCGGCGCGGGTCAGGACGAGCGTCTCGTGGCGCATGATGTCGTAGACGTTGGCGCCAACCGCAGGGAGCAAGTTGATGCTCTCAAGGTTCGACGACGCGCGAGCGAAACCGACGTTGAGCGCATCGCCGTCGATCACCAGCACCGTCTTGCCGAAGCCGAGCTTGTTGAGCTGCGATTTCAGCGACTTGGTCTTGGCCTCGGCGACGTCGAGACTGTCGAGGACGATGATCTTGCCCTCCTTCGCCTTCGATGAGAGCGCCATCTTCAGGCCGAGCTGCCGAACCTTCTTGTTGAGGCTCGATGTGAACACTCGGGCGCGCGGGCCGTGGGCCTTGCCGCCGCCGATGAAGATCGGCGCCCTGCGGTCGCCGTGGCGAGCCGTGCCGCCGCCTTTTTGGCGGCCGTATTTCTTGCCGGTGCGGGCGACGTCGCTGCGCTCGCGAGCCGCGCGTGCCGGTGCACGGCGGTTGACGAGCTGCCAGGTGACGACGCGGTGAAGGATGTCGGCGCGCGGCTCGACGGCGAAGATCTCGTCGTTGAGCTCGATGTCGCCGCCAGCCTTGGCATCGAGGGTCTGTACCTTGACCTTCATCTTAGTCTTCCTTGCTCTCGTCGGCCGAACCCTTGTCCTCGGACTTGGGCTCTTCCGCCGGAGTTTCTGATGCTTCCTCAGCGGCCGCAGCCTCGGCTTCAGCCTCGATCTCGCTGTCCAGCGCCCCACCGGCTTCCTGCTCAGCGGCGATCGCTGCGACTTCCTCGTCGCTCGGAAGCGCCGGAATCTCGTGAACGGCAGCGTCGTCGACCAGGCCCGCCTCAGGGACGTGAACGTCCCCTTCCTTCAGCGCCTCGAGGATCCCGGCCGGATACGGCGCGGCATCGGGGCGCGGCAGCTTGATCGCGTCCTGGACGGTCAGCCAGCTGCCTTTGTGGCCCGGAACCGAGCCCTTGATGAACAAGAGGCCGCGGATCGGGTCGGTGCGGACGACTTCAAGGTTCTGCTGGGTGCGATTGCGGGAGCCCATGTGGCCGGCCATCTTCTTGTTCTTGAAGACTCGGCCCGGATCCTGGCGGTTGCCGGTCGAACCGTGCGAACGGTGCGAGACCGAAACGCCGTGGCTCGCGCGAAGACCCTTGAAGCCCCAACGCTTCATCGCGCCTGCAAAGCCCTTGCCCTGCGTGACGCCGCAAATATCGACCAGCTGGCCCGGGACGAAATGATCGGCGCTGATATGCGCTCCGATGTCGAGCAAGGCATCTTCAGCGACGCGGAATTCCG
>Ga0207712_10000725_pt1 | contig 25158 bp, 16 predicted proteins | sample KBSS44metaG_FD_184402 | JGI IMG/M metagenome (GOLD analysis project Ga0207712, IMG submission 184402) | Switchgrass rhizosphere microbial communities from Kellogg Biological Station, Michigan, USA - KBS S4-4 metaG (SPAdes) (version 2) | ecosystem: Host-associated > Plants > Roots > Rhizosphere...
TGTATTAACTAAAAATTAATTACCCCTTTTTAGCCCTGTTTATCAGGTAGGTTAGGTCTTTTACTGAGTAAACAGGAAGTTTGCACTCGAAATTTTTACATAGCCAAATAGAAGGCGGGTCGGTGACTGGTTTTTCCACTAATAACGGAAAGTTTGAAGCGGAGGTTGCTGAGATCATCAAAACCCGATGTGGGATATATTGCTGAAGAAGTTCATTTCGAATTTCTAACAGATCATTCCCCGTAACAACGATCTCATGGGTACCGGTTACTATTTCCTGGAATAAAACGGCCCAATTCCCAAATGAAACAGGATAACGAACGATAGCTTTTGCCAATGAAGAAACCATATCTATTGCCTGCTTTTCCCATTCCTTTTTGTCAAATAAAATTGAAAGCAAATAAAGATTATAAGCCATTGTAGAATTGCCAGAAGGTAATGCACCATCATATACTTCTTTTTTGCGAATGATCACATCCTGCTGAGCTTTTTTTGTATAAAAAAACAATCCAGTTTCTGGCTCAACGAAATTTTGAATAACGAATTCCGCTATCGATTTTGCAACCATCAACCATTTTGTATCAGCCGTAATTTCCTGTAGATGAATAAGTGCCTGAATCAGAAATGCATAATCGTCTAAAAAAGCGGGATACTTTGCTTTATCATTTTTCCATGTATGATAGAATTCAGAAGAACCGTTGATATTAAATTTGGCTAATAAAAATTCCATATTGGCTATTGCAAGTTGGCGGTATTTTTCAATACCGGTAGCAGCGAAAGCCTTGCTGCAAGCGGTGTCCATTAATGCATTCCATCCTAAAATTATTTTATCATCTGTTAATGGATGAATTCGTTTATTCCGGTAATCAAATAATTTTTCTCTTCCTTTTTTTAATTCTTGTTTCAGTAAATCCTCGGGAATATTTTTTTGCAGGCTGATATCTTTGACAGAATTTTTAACTCTTAAAATATTTTTCTTTGGAATTGTATTTCCTTCTGACCAATTACCCGAAGGAGTAATATCATAATATTCAAAAAAAATAGAAGAGTCATTTCCTAATATTTCTTTGACCTCATTGAAATCCCAAACATAAAATTTTCCTTCTTCACCTTCACTATCTGCATCAAGAGCAGCATAAAATCCATTTTCAGAATGAAGTAATTCCCTTTGCACAAATTCCATCGTTTCATTTATTACTTCTTTATAGCGTTCATGTTGAGTAAGCTGGTAAGCCTCGCTTAAAATTGACACCAAAAGCGCATTATCATAAAGCATTTTCTCAAAATGAGGAGCCAACCATTCCTCATCCGTAGAATACCTTGCAAAACCCCCACCTATTTGGTCATAAATCCCGCCGTCGATCATTTTATCGAGTGAAACCAAGGCTTGTTTTAATGCCTCTGCCCCATTTTCGTTTGCATCATTTATATAATAATACCTTAATAAGAATTGTATTGACAGTGCCTGAGGAAATTTTGGAGCTTTTCCGAAACCACCCCATTTTTTGTCAGCCGATTTCATAATATTCAGAAATATCTCGTCACAATTTTGCTTTTCAAATATTTGTCCTGCTTCATGGTTCTGCTCCAATCCAAAAGCATTAGATTGATTGAGATGTTCTGTAAGATTTTCCGCTTGGGCATCTATTTCATGTCTTTTTTCTTTGAAGGCATTACTTACGCTATTCAAAATTTCCTGCCAGGAAGGACGATTAAATGCCCGTTTTGGTGGAAAATAAGTACCGCCATAAAATGGCTTTCCCGACGGAGTCAAAAAAACATTTAAAGGCCATCCACCACTTCCTGACATAGCCTGCACAGCATCCATATAAATATGATCAAGATCCGGTCTTTCTTCCCGATCAATTTTTATATTGATAAAGTTTTCATTCATGATCTCTGCGATTGCTTCATCTTCAAAACTTTCTTTTTCCATGACATGACACCAATGACAAGCAGAATAACCTATGCTAACTAAGATTGGTTTATTTTCTTCCTGCGCTTTTTTTAACATCTCATCACTCCATGCGTACCAATTCACGGGGTTGTGTGCATGCTGCAATAAATAAAGGCTTGTTTCGTGAATGAGCTGATTGGTATGTTTATACATCGTAGATTTTATAATTATTACAACGAAATTCGAAGAATTAGGTTTGATAAAAAAAGAAAAGGACACCAATGGTGTCCTTTTGAAATATTCATTAAAAAATTATTTCTTTTTCATGGTGGTGGAAAGATATTTTTCCAAAGCTGCGACCATACTTGGGGTTTGCGGTTCGGGAGCCTTTATTTCCAATTTCAAGCCGGCTTCCTGCACGGCTTTCGACGTATTACTTCCAAATGCACCGATAATAGTTCCGTTTTGTTTAAATTTTGGCACATTATCAAACAAGCTTTTTACACCACTTGGAGTAAAAAAACAAATAACATCGTATTCCTTTTTAGTAAGCACTTCTTTTACATCAGTGCTTTGCGTACGATACATAAAACCTAATACAAATTCGCAACCATTCGTTTTCAGCCAATTCACAATATCATTATCCTGCTGATTTTCGGAACATACATAAAGAAATTTTTCATTTCCCTTATGTTTATTGATTGCATCAAACATGCTTTTATTTGTTCCATCTGTACCGTAAAAAACTTTTCGCTTTCTGTACAGTATAAATTTTTGCAGATATAAAGCAACAGCTTCTGTAATACAGAAATACTTGGTATCCTGGGAAACATTGATCTTTAATTCTTCGCAGGTACGAAAAAAATGATCAATGGCATTCCTGCTGGTAAAAATTACAGCCGTGTAATTTTGAATTTCAATCTTTTGTTTGCGAAATTCCTTGGCAGGAATAGCTTCCAAACGAATAAACGGGTGGAAATCAAGTTCCACATCATATTTCCTCGATAGCTCGAAGTATGGCGACTTCTCGCTTTCGGGTCTCGGTTGGGTAATTAGGATCTTCTGCATTGCTTTGGCCTCAATGTCGGCCTTAACCCCATTTTTAATCATTTGCGGTTCGGCTAAAGTTGAGAGCAAAGTTAAGCAGATATATGGAAAAACAGCAACAGAGCTTTGTAAATCAACAAAAGAGGCGCTATTTCAAAGGCACAAAAATATAAAAAGAAATGAAAGGGGTTGACTTTGACTTGATTACGGACTGCGCTGTAAGTCAAAATAAACCTGTATGCAAACAGAACAACCACAACGATCAATGACAACATTAATGAAACAGAATAAACCTTTCTCTGAGTAAAGGCAAGCATTATTAAGAATGGCAACAAAACCAACCCTATCATTTTATTAATAATGAAAACAATGAAAATATAAGCATCGGCCGCACTTTGCATATTAAATAGCCAACCTGATACTTTCAGACTGAAAAATTTGATAGAATAAATAATTGAAAGACCGCCAATGCAATAAAGAGTCATGAGCCAAAAATTATTAATAGGATTCCACTTAACATTAAGCAGAATAAAGCTGATATATAAACTGCCGGTGATCACAAAAAATATATTGAGCAATAAGGACGGCAGTGGTGTTTGCATCAATTGTTCCCTTACCTGTAATTGTTTAATAGTTGTTCGGAAAAAAAGACGAAACAGGTCATTGAAATATTTAGGAAAAGCTCTTTTCAACATGCCATAGATCAATAAAAGAATTACCAGCAAGTAAAATTGAAGCTCCTTTCCTTGAAAATTCTTTTTTGCTGATTCAGGTAAAAGCGGAACAACCTTTATTTGTTTCCTGGCTGTGTCTTTAGAGGCTGTATTTATAGTTGAGTCTGCTGCCTGAGCTAACGCTGAAGTATCTTTGTTAATTGCTGCATCCATTTTATGAGTTGAAGTAACTGTTATAACTGTTGAATCTTTTTGGTCAGTATGCCTGATGGTATCAAGTTTTGTTGAATCATTTACCTGCGCAGAAACAGATCTTGCAATAAGCAATTGAAATAAAAGCAGGAAAAAAATTCGATTCACAAGCGATGGTTATAATACAAAAATATTAAAGAGAAGGCACCTGATATAGAGATATTAGAAATAATTGACAAATCCGAAATGTATTTTAGATTGACGAAGATTCAATTCAGTATCGTTTCTCTTGCCTACCGCCCATGCAAGATTAAAAATACCGGCTTTTGTTTCAAAGGCTAGTCCTAAACCGGTACCAAAATAAGTATAGCTGTTGTTGTTATTCTGGCTATTATTGCGACCCCAACCACCATCTGCCAATATATAGAAATAAGAATTTTGTCCTACGAGATAATGATACTCTGCTGTACCAATAACGAATTGAGACAAATATTGGCTCTCTTCATCAAAACCCCGCAACAGCTTATATCCGCCGAGTTGAAATAATTCATTTCTGAAAATATTGCCGCTTTGAAAAATGCCTGCATTTATTGCTGTCTTTATCGTACTCCTTTGTCCAAGCGGGAAATATTTTGCTGCAGTTGTTCTTACTCTAAATTGATACGTTTTTAATTTTACTGTATCATATAAACTTTCAAAATCAAAAGAAGGATTGCCCGGGTCTTTCAATTCAAGTATTTCATTATTTTTTTTCAACTTTTTAGAACCTGCTGTTGCCACAATGAAAAATTCATTTCCCTTTCTGGGGTTTAACCTGTAATCGGTATTGTTAAATTCATAATCAATACCAATATTTACAGAGCTTACATCTGCTTCGTCAGGTAATTTCATATTTTGAATGATATATGATTTATTAACCCCATTCACAATGGTTTGAAATCGTTGAATAAATAGTTTACCTGATTGATTTGTATTCAACATATAGCTTGCTCCCAATTGAAGATTCACATTTAAAAAAGTGCTATCCTTTCGAAACATATCAAATCCAAAATCAAGGCCGAATGACGAATTAAAAAGAAAAGGATGTTGGTAAATAAGGTTGAGCCTTGGAGATTTTACCTGCAATTGCTGCCAGTTTAAACCAATAGTTTCTGCCGATCCCAATGCATTTTTCAGGTTAACATTGGCCTCACCCGTAAGCAATAACTTTTTAGATGAAAGCTGATCATTGTTTGGTAAAAAACCAATGAGCACATTTACCTGGCTGCTCTTTTTCTGTTTGAGGTATAAATTCAAAACAGAACCGGTGCCTAATCTTGTTAGATCAGCAGGACGTTCTTCTGCTACATAAGTAAGCTCTTTTATTTTTTTGCTAATGCGTACCAGCTTTTCCTTATTATATATGCTGTTATTAGGAATATCAAGATAGCGTTGCAAATAATAATTGGAAATTTTAGCATTGCCATAAACTCTTATACTATCGATTCTGTATAATGGGCCTTTTTCTACCTTCATTAAAGCAAAAACCTTTTCTCCGGTCAATTGGAGGCTGTCGAGATAAACTTTTGCAAAAGGATGACCGTTGTTTTCTAAATGATCCAATATTTTTTCTTCCCACAGCTGTACCTGTTTAGAGTCCATTGGCTTATTCTGAAAAGCTCTTTCCTGCCATCCAACTGCCTCTAATAAACCGGGATCAACCTGCCTTGTATCTATCTGAGTCCATAAATAAGAGTCACCTATATATAGGGATATACTTGCGAAAGCAGAATCATAGTGAAGACTATCAATGGATGCTGTGACATATCCTTTTGATTGAAGATAGCGTGGAAGTTTATTGATGTATTCAACACAGGCAAATCTTGAAGGGAAAACAGTTTGTAAATGAAGTGTGCTGCTGATAAAGGCTGAATCTTTATCTACGCTGCGAATATGCAGATCGTATGTACTTTGTGCCGGTGATTTGATACAGGGCAACAAAAAAACAAGAACCGATATTTGCAATCTCAATTTAATCATTCAGCTTTTCGGCGGATATTTTAAATAAAAATATTCATTAAATCTGAAATCCATTGGCGGGAATTTATATCCATATACCTTTTTGCAGGCAGGCTTGTCATTATTGCAATTTTCATTTCAGCACTTCGCTAAGAAACAAAAACGAATTGGTAGCTGCTTTATTGAAGGAAATAGAGCTTGTCTCAGCATTTAATGAAGAAATTGAAACTATTTATTTTGGCGGCGGCACGCCTAGCTTATGCCTAATTGATGAATTAAAAGATATAACTGATAAAACTCGTTCCAATTTTAAAGTAAGAGCAGATGCAGAAATAACTCTTGAAGCAAATCCTGACGATATAAATGAAGAACTATTGAGAGGCTGGAAAGCAATAGGCATTAACCGCCTGAGTATTGGAGTACAAAGTTTTTTTGAAGAAGACCTTACCTGGATGAACCGGGCACATAATGCTGAGCAGGCAATAAACAATTTACAGTTGGCAAAACAATTTTTTGATAATATCTCTATTGATCTTATTTATGGCCATCCCCTACTTACAAATGAAAAGTGGAAACAAAATGTAGATAAGGCAATAAAATTAAATATTCCACATCTATCCTGCTATGCCTTAACAGTAGAGCCAAAGACTTCATTATATAAAATGATCCACCAACATAAATTCGAAAATATAGACCCGGATAAACAAGCCGAACAATTTTTACTACTTATGCAGTGGCTTACAGAAGCAGGTTATGAACATTATGAAATTTCAAACTTTGCGAAAGCCGGATGGCGAAGTCGTCATAATTCATCTTATTGGCATGGGAAAAAATATATAGGGATTGGCCCTTCTGCGCATTCATTTGATGGAATAAGCAGGCAATGGAATGTTGCTAATAATAAAGTTTATATACAATCGCTCCATCAAAATATTATTCCATTTGAAAAAGAAGAATTAACTCCCACACAAAAGCTAAATGAATTTATCATGATCTCAATACGAACAACGGAAGGGTTAGATCTTAATAAAATGGATAAACAAATAGCAGAGAAAATCTGTAGCAAAGCACAAAAATTTATCGATTCTGGTAAAATGATCTTAAGTGAAAATTTACTCCGGCTTACAAATGAGGGAAAACTTTTGGCTGATGGAATAGCAGCTGATCTTTTCTTTTAACCTTTATTGATCCAGCGAATGATGATATTCAAAGCACAGCCTAATGCAACAAGACTTGTAAGAATAAGATTGAACCAATTGATAGGATGGGGTTTCATTTCAGGATGTCTTTTGGCCTCCGCATATTTATTATAGTCAAGAACATTCAGTACGAGAAGAACGATAGAAGAAACAAGAAATAATACCTGGAAAAAGTTGATCATGGCAGAGCTTGTTTTGGTTACCGTGAAATTACATTTTTGATCTTATCTGCCGGAGTAAGTCTTTATCTTTTCTGATGTTGTTGCTTCCAGTATCGATAAAGTTGCTGGGTAACCAATGTTAAAACCATTATTAAGATGGCAGCAGGTCCGAATCCCTGGTACGAAAAAGGCATACATCTAAATTTTAATTTGTCCTTTCTTTCACGATTCATCTTTCACTTTTCAGACCAACACCTGTTCTATGCGTTTAAACCCTTCCAACGCTTTAACATTCTCCCAAAGTATTTTATAAATGGTTTCTGCTATAGGTATAGGTGCATCCACTAATTTATTAATGCTATCTATACATTTTGCAGCATTATATCCCTCGGCGACCATATTCATTTCAGATTGGGCGTCTTTTACTGAATAGCCTTTGCCGATTCTGCTTCCAAAATTTCTATTACGGCTATATAAAGAATAACAGGTAACTAACAGATCGCCAAGATATACTGAAGCCGCATAGTTGGGTGTTTTACGATGCGTAACCGGGTCTTCACCTTCATGTTCGCCAACTGTAATATGTTCAGCTCCGAATTTTTTTAAAAAGCTGGCCATCTCGTCTGCTGCGTTAGCGATATAAACGCTTAAAAAATTATCGCCATACCCCAGACCCTGTGCCATACCTGCTCCTATTGCATATACATTTTTCAATACAGCAGCATACTGTACTCCCAGTATATCATGATTAACGATAGTGTTTATATAGCTTGTTGAAAATTCTTTTGCAATGGATGAGGCTGTTAAAATATCTACACCTGAAAAAGTGAGATAAGATAATTTTTCCTCTGCTACTTCTTCCGCATGACATGGACCAAGTATAGCAAAATAGTTTTCCAGGGAAACACTGAATTGTTTTTGCAAGTGAAAATTCAATAAAATATTCGTTTCGGGTAAAAGTCCTTTAATTGCTGACACAACTTTTTTTCCCTGCCAGTCTTTTGCTGTCGAACTTTCAAGACTCTGTTTTGCATAGGCAGATGGAACAGCAATAACAAGTATATCTGATCTCCTGATAACTTCGACAACATCATCATACATTGATAATAACGCAATATCAAAATTGACCGAGCTTAAATAATCAGGGTTGTTATGTTTTTGCCGGATATGTTCAATGGACCTGGGATTACGTATCCACCAGTTGATAGAATGTTTATTGTCCGTAAGAATCTTTGCCAATGCCGTTGCCCAACTACCGCTTCCAATAATGCCGAATGTCTGAACCATGATTAAGCCGGTTGAAAGATTATAAAAAAATAAAATTAAGAAACATGCTGTTCATCATTATTTTCCATAAATAAAAAGAGTTCTGCATTTGCAAAACTCTTTAATATCTTTTTAATGTTTTTAATCCATCTAATGCTGGTTCTATTTTTCAAACAATTTATCCTTCGGCACTACTTTTACCTTTGTTCCATCCTTCAATGTCTTACTGATCGCATTATACGGCCCCGTTATAATTTCATCCCCGGCTTTCAAGCCACTTAAAATTTCAATATAGTTAATATCCTGGATACCTGATTTCACCACTACTTTTTTCACCTTTCCATCTGGCTGTAATACAAATACTACTTCCTCCAGTTCATCATCATAACCTGTATTAGCTTGGTCAGATTCGTCTTCGTCCTTTTTAATTTTCTCATCTTCTTTCTTTTTATCAGCCATACTTTTATCGCTTCCTTTTACTCTTGCATTTACAGAAGTAATGGGAACGGCCAGCACATTATCATGCCGTTTTGTTTTAATATCAGCGCTGGCATTCATTCCCGGACGGAATGGAAATCTTTTTTTTCCTGCAGAGTCAAGCAAATCTTTGTAAGATTCCCGGTCAAGCCGGATACGAACTTCATAATTAGTAACATCATTTGTGCTTGCAGAAGTTAAAGAAGTTTTTGTGCTGCTGGCGATTTCCGTGACCGCACCTTTAAACTTACGATTATTATAAGCGTCTACTTCAATATCAGCAGAGTCGCCAATATTTACTTTTACAATATCATTCTCTCCTACGTCCACTCTTACTTCTAAAACAGACATATCAGATACCGTCATCATTTCTGTTCCAACATTAAAACTATTACCGGCAACTCGTTCGCCTTTTTTTACTTTTAATGATGTAATGATTCCATTCATAGGGGCTGTTAATGTTGTTCGGCTCAGATCTTTGTTTGCCCTGGTGAGGCCCGTTTGAGAAGATTGAACCGTAGCTTGTAAACTTTTTACATTTTGCTGGCCTGCATTGTAGTTAGCCAATGCTGAACGATAAGTGGCTTCATATTGCTCCAGTTCTGCTTTTGAAATTACCTTTTGATCATACAAAGTTTGATTCCTATCGAGTGACTGCTTTGCCTGTTCAAGATTTGATTTTAATGCTTCAAGAGAGGCCTGGCTATTGCTAACAGTTGCTGCAGATTGATTGACTCTTGATGCTGCCTCATCTCTTTGCAATGCATAGATATCTGCATAAATGCGTGCAAGAACCTTTCCTTTCCATACACTATCTCCTTCCTCAACATTTAACTCAGTGATCTCACCTGAAATATCGGGACTGATCTTTACTTCAATCTCAGGATAAATTTTACCGCTGGCATTTACCGTTTCAATAATTGTACGATTGGCGGCTTTTTCTGTTGCTACTTTGATCGTGCCGCTATCACCGCCTGCCAGCATTTTGCCGGCAACCAGAATAACGATTATTATTCCGAGGCTGATCAGTATCCATTTTACTTTTTTATTCATATCTAATCCCTCAGGATTTTAAATTTTTATTGTTAATGCTTTCCCTGATAAATTTTTTGACAACTCATAACTTCAGGCCCTGTCCTTTATAGAATTCCAATAGCTTTATTTTAAATAAATAATCATACTGGGAATAAATAAGATTGCTCTTTGCCTGCAATAAGGTTGTTTGAGTAGTGATCAGGTCATAGGAGGAAAGTAAACCGACATCGTAACGTTTTCTTGCAAAGTCATAAGCTCTCTCAGAAGTCTCTACTGTTTTCTTATTGGCATTGAATTTCTGAATAGCAGCCGTTGCATCATAATATGCTTTATAAATATCCTGCTTCAGCGTTGTGCTGTTTAATTCTTTTTGCAATTCAACCTGCCTTACATTAAGCTTTGACCTTTCCCAGCCGGCTCTTAAACTTCCTCCATTAAGAATAGGAACACTCACACTAAATCCGACAGATTGTCTAAAGTTTTGATTTAATTGATCGAAATAAGGAAAGTCTCCTACGACTTCGCCAGGCCGTAGCGAGAATACAGTATAATCAGTTCCACTAATGTTTACCAATCCTATTGGCGGATTGAAAGATTTTCCAACTACTTTTTTTGATTTATTATTATAAGAAGCGCCGAGGCTTCCAAACAAAGAAAAAGTAGGATACATAGAACCTCTTGCAACTTCTACGTTTTTTTGTGCAGCCTTCAAGCTAAGATTATCCGCTTTCTGCTGCGGGCGGTTGACTAATGCTAATTGATAAACTGCTTCGGGTTGCAGATCAGCGAGACTTTCTACAGGGATCATATTAACAGCGGGAGTTTCTACTTCAAAAGGAACAGCCGGATCAAGATTTAAAATTGCTTTTAATTGAAGTGTAAGCTGATGAACATTTGTTTCAGCAGCTACAAGATTGGCGCTATCGGTCGCCAATACTGATTCCAGATTGGCAGCATTTAATTCAGGAAGCTTGCCTGCATCCACTTGCTTTTTTGTACTTTCTAATTGCGCTCTTGTTTGATCAACCTGTATGCGTGCCAGTGTAGTTTGTTCATTAGCGAGTAATATCTGTAAATAAGCAACTGCAACATTCAATGCCACATCATCTTTAGCTTTATCAATGCCAGCTTCCGTAGCTTTTAAATTAAGGTCTTTAGCGATAACACTATTTTTTTTGGTGAACCAATTAAAGAGATCAACACTGCTTTGCAAAGTATAATTGCTAAAAACATAACCGGTAGTTATTAGACTAAATGTTGTCGGGTCCTGGTTGCGGCCAGCGCTATATCCTGTATTGTTACTTAAGTTCACAAAGGGATATTGATCCCATTTGCTTTGCTGAAGATCAAGTTTGGCAAACCGTATTTGAAGATCAGCCTGCTTTACAGAAATATTATTTTGCAAAGCATATTCAACGCATTTCCGCAGATCCCATTTATCTTGTCCGAAGGAAAGAATACTTAAACATAAGAAACAGAAGGAAAAAGTTAGTCGGCGCATAGTTCCGGCAAAAATAAATGAAATGCGATGCACCAAATTGATTTTCTTAAACAGGCGAAAAATGCCATCATTTTTTCTTCAAAAGCAACTTTGCATTGGTCCAGTCATTAGCCGCATCGATAAATGCTAGAAGCTTATTCCAATTGGCTACAGGTTCAAAACTATTATTATAAGATTTCTTTACGTTAATTGTAACTGTTTTACTATCGAGGCTGGCTTCGCATATAAAATAACCGGTTTCATTTTCTACTTTTTTATTTAATGCTTCCACGCCTTCTACAATATATCCTTCCGGTATTTGCAAGGTGATTTCCGTTTGCATGCTTCTAGCAAACGGCATATAAATGTCAAGTGTTCTTTTACGCTGATCATCTTTAATCTTCAGAGGTGAACCTTGTAATTTGCCAACTTCAATGATTAGGTTATTACCCGCTTTTTTTATTAATCCACCTATTTTGAATTCAGAGCTATATATAAAATCAGGGCTTGTATGACGTACACCCATGTTATTAACTTTATAATTTGTCATATCAGTTATTTCCTGCTCAAACCAATCTTTAGCTTCTGTTATAAAATCATCTTTTTGTTTGATGCGTGCCTGGGCAAAGGCAGCTTGTAATTCTTCCCCATACTTCTTTGTCTTTTTATTTTTTGTCATTTGTTCAATAACAGGTTCTAATCCGAATGCTTTACGTTCAGCATTATGATAATCTTCAAATAATATTAGTTGTCTTTGAACATCCTCTTTATAATGACCCCGGAGAGTTGTAGTACGAATTGCTTGCAGATCGGTTGCGTCAGGGGTCAGTGAAATGTAAAGTTTTTCAATCCGTACGTTTTTATCAGCAGTGGTTCCGGGTATATCCATTCTGCCTTCTTCAAAATTTTTGGGATTAAGTTCCTTAGGGGCTTTTAAATCAAGGGTAACCGCCTGTTTTACATTTTCAAAATAATATGGAAGCGAATTGGGGAGCGAATACTTACCAAAACTGAACAGCCTTGTTCCTTCGCCTTTTGAAGTTATTATATAGCTTAACTCCAGAACATTCATGATCTCATTCATTGCAGGTTGAGAAATTGAGGTTGATAAAACAAGCTGATAGTTAATTTCTGCTCTATATAAAAAATAACCAAAATCAAATGCAATTATATTTTTTGCACCTGCTGAGGACCAGCTGTCTTTATTGAAAACAAAATTCACATCCCAATCTTCTTCCACCATCAACATTCTTTTAAATCGATACATATAATACATTTCATTCAGCAGGCTGTCGGGTGACATGTTTTTCTTATTCTTCAGCACTTTTTCAAAATAGCCGCTAATATCGCCCATATGCAAAAGCCTCATAGCTGGTTCTGGAAAACTATTGTATCTTTTGGTATCTGCGACACCATTCTTTTTGTCCTGGATAAATTTATCAGCACTCTGGTTGCTATACACTATTCCCGGTTCTCTTAAATTATAGCGGTTGGCATCTTTTCCGGTGTACCCTACCAAAATATTCATTCGGATTATTGGTGATTGCCTGTAAGGTGCTGTCCATAATTCGCTTTCCGTGTTAGCAGGAATATTTTTTCTCTCAAGGTCAAGTATATTATCACCCTCTTCGCTCTTTTTTTTCTTAAAATCTTCCGCACCGTTATAAAGGCGGTATTCAATCGCATAATTTTTTCCGGTTTCACAATGTATGGAGTAATGCATTACGGGCGCATCCTCGTAAAGGGGAAAAGTATAAGCTAATACATTGCCCGTGTTCATGAATTTTTCCATGCTTTGTCTTCTCGCAATGAAGTAATCAATAATATCTCCAGGTTGCAAATCAGGAATGGCCAGTTTTACATCTTTTTTTGTTGATTCATTTCGTGTATAGACGACTTCATCCTGATCAACTTCTTTTATATTTCCATTTGGTTTAATTATCCGCACGCCAACAAATATTTTGGTAGTATTATCTACATAGTATCCATATTTCTTTTCAATTTGAGTAAATTCAATTTCAGAATATTCCTCTACAGCTGCTTTATCATTTATTTTTATTGCTTCTCTCATTGTTTCCAACAGCATCAGCTGTTGGTATTTGTCTACTGCCGTTAACCTGAACTTCGCCTTCTTTTTACTATCAGCACTGATATCTAAATGACGGGCTATAACAACTTTGGAAGCATTAGCAAATTCAGGAGGTATGTTGCGAACTTTAAAATCTGGCATATCCCATCCCCACACTTCTCTCCTGATTGAGTCAGCTTCTTCTTTATATATTTTTTCGTCTTTCTGCGAAAAGAGAGGAATATAAAAAATCAAAGAAATGAAACAGCAAAGACAACTAGTTAAAATTTGTTTCATGCATATTAGGTTGTTTAATCCTTGGAAGAATTCAGATTTATTACTTTTTCTTCAAAAGCAGCTTTGCATTGGTCCAGTCATTAGCCGCATCGATAAATGCAAGAAGCTTATCCCAATTGGCTACTGGCTCAAAACTGTTATTATAAGATTTCTTTACTTTAATCGTGACCGCTTTGCTATCAGAACTGGCTTCGGATATAAAATAACCGGTTTCATTTTCTACTTTTTTATTTAATGCTTCCACGCCTTCTACAGTATATCCTTCCGGTATTTGCAAGGTGATTTCCGTTTGCATGCTTCTTGCAAACGGCATATAAATGTCGAGACTGCGCTTGCGCTGAGAAGCAGACAACGTAAGAGGAGTTCCCTGTAATTTTCCTACTTCAAGTATTAAATTATTTCCCGCTTTTTTTAATACGCCTCCTAATTTAAATTTTGAGCTATAAACAAAATCAGGATTGGTATGTCGTACTCCCATGTTTTCCACCTTGTTTTCTGAAAGCTCAGTAACCTCCTGCTCAAACCATTCTTTGGCTTCATCGACAAATGCATCCTTTTGTTTGTTGCGTTCTTTATCAAAAGCGATCTTTAATTCAGGCGCATAGCTTTTCTTATTTTTTTTACTTTCCAGCTCCTGTATGATTGTTTCATTTTCACCGATCATCTTTCTTTCAGCATTGCAATAGTCTTCGAAAAGAATCAATTTCTTCTGAACATCCGATTTATAATGCCCTTTTAAAATTGTTTGCCGGCTGATCATGAGATTAGTACCGTCAGTTAATGGTGTTACAACAAGCTTTTCAATGTGACTGTTCGCTGATGCAGGGGATCGGGGAATATTGATGGTTCCCTCATCAAAATTTTTTTTCTTACCAATTATCCGCATTGTCATAGCCTGTTTCGCATCCTCATAGTCCGGAGAAATATAAAAGGCGGGTGAAAAAATATCGGACATTCCAAAAAGCTTAGGTTTTGCATCTTCAACAGATAACATCCATTTAATATCATCGGAACTCAATATCTCTTTTAAATAAGGGCCTGCCTTTGGCGTTACAAATACCAATTGATACTCGAAATCTTTTGATTTTAAAAGATTCCCAAAATCGTACAACTGCCCGCTGGCGGCTATATCTTCTTTGGTGCGATTCAAAATGCCATTAATGTCTGCATAAGGCTCCACTCTTAAAAACCGGGTATAACGGAATAAATAAAAAAGTTCGCTTACTACACTATCAAAAGGAAGTTTATCCTTATTTTTTAATAATTCGAAATAATATTTTGAGGCGTTTTCCGGTAGTTGTTCATTAAGCCCGGTTGTTGCCGTTCTTAGTCTTGCTTCTCCTTCTTTAATTGAGCTGATCCTGATTTTTTCGTCTTCAATAAATTCATCTGCCGGAGGATTGGCATATACTTTTCCCGGCTCCCTTGCATTGAATCTGCCTGCATACATTCCCTTATAACCTACTTTTATATTCATGCGTATAATCGGAAGCTGCCGGAAAGCTGATACCCACAGCCCGCTTTCCGTATATGCCGGAATATTTTTTTGTACAAGATCAAATACATTATCATCATCCTCGCTTGTGCTGCGTTTAAAATCAGGGGCTTTATTATAGCAGCGATATTCTATAGCATACTTTTTTCCCATCTCAATATGAATGGAATAATGCATGATAGGAGCGTCATCAAAAAGAGTAAACGCATAGGTCGCAACATCCCCGAGTGTGCTTTGCTCCGTATTTTGTTGTTTGGCCAAAAAATAATCAACAATATCTCCTACCTGCAGATCAGGAATTGCCAGCTTGGCTTCTTTTTTTGACGATTCATTACGGGTAAGTACGATATCATCGGCGCTTATTTCCTTAATGCTCCCGTCTGGTTTTATTATCCGTACACCTATATATACATTGGTGCTGTTACGAATAAAGAATCCGCTCGATCTTACTATTTGTGTGAATGCAATTTCAGAGTAATCGGAAATAGCAGACTTATCATTGATTTTAATAGCCTCTCTTGCTATTTCGGTTATCATTAGCTCTCTGTATGCTCCCACTCCCATAAGTGTAAGCTTTGCTCTTTTTTTACTGTCAGCATTTATTTCCATGTGCCTTGCAATAACAATCTTTGATGCACTGGCATATTCTGCTGGAATGGTGCGAACTTTAAATTCCGGTTTATTCCAGCCCCATACCTCCTTACGCATGTTATCGGCTTCTTCCTTATACTTTTTTATATCTTTTGTATCTTTTTGTGCCAGCGTTGATAAAGAAATTATGAGCAGCGCTATAGCTGTAAAAATTCTTGGGCAGATGAGTTTCATAAATTGTGGTTTAAGGGTGGTGGTCAAAGCTATTTTGTGATACTAAGCTGGTTATTATAAAATTCATTGAGTTTATCAATATCAGCGTTCCATTTCAGAAAATTTTGTTTGGGAACCAATGCTTTTTTAATCATAATTTCTCTTTTATAAGTAATCTTTGATTTATCGGCAAGATAAGTTCCGTTCATACTATAATCAGCTTGCTCGATCTTTAAAGAAGCCGGCAAAACCGAAGGTTTTGAATCGGCCGGAATTTGCAATTCCACTTCATAGATCATATCTCCTTTGTAGGGAAACATAAAAGGAAGTTTTCTTTTCGCGGTATCAAACTTCATTCGGGCAAGATCTTTTCGGTCATCTATATCAATATAGCTTTCTTTACCAAAAGAACTAACAGCATCTTTATATACGAGATCATATTCAATTTTCAGATCGGAATTGTAATCATTTATGTTAATGATCTTAAGATTGTTGATCTGGTAATTACTTTTTCCTTTCGCTAAAAATTCTTTTAAAGCATCCTCCTGTTTTTCCTTTTTTATATCATGAAGCTGGCTCAATAACCACTCCTTGCTTTCTCCTTTCCATGATTGTTGCACTTTTCCTTCAAGGTTGTTTCCTTTGACAGATAAAATTCTTTTTTCAAAAGAAGTGTTTTGTGATTGCGTAACTACCGGAATATTTTGCAATATATATTTATCACCATCCTCAATAAGAACCTGCCGGCCTTGTATTCTTTCAGCAGTTTCACCAAAGCCAATATATTTTTCCGTTGCATCCAAAAAATAAGTTTTGCCCTTGTACATCCATGCACATATTACATGATTATCTACACCCAGTGATGGAGTACTATAGTCATACGCAATGTGATTAGTGCCTAGCCAGCAAATACGACCATCAAGATTGATTGCTTTGAGCATTTCCGCCATCAGGTTGCCCATGCCTTTGCAATCCCCATATTTTTTTCGCAATACTTCCTGGGCCTTGTCTGGCTTGAATCCTGCAATTCCATCTTCATAAGCTATATACCGGACATTATCCTGCACCCATTGATAAATTGTTTTTACTTTTTGTATATCGTCACTTATTCCTTTTGTTAATTCTTCAGCCTTGGCCTTAATAGTTGAAGGATCGTTGCCCACTTGCTTTACCAATTGCCGATACCAGCCATACTGATCGGCTAATGTATTAAAATAGGTGATCCTGCTATCGGATAGCTCGGCATATTTATTCATGATAAGCAGGTGCGGTGCAATATGAGTAGGGCCAGGAGCATCTTCTTCATCTTTTAATGCTTGCGCATTTTGTATCACATAAGTATAAACATCTTCATCCGATTTATTATTTACCTGCCTAATAATATTGTACCCATTAAAATTATATTCTTTTATTTCCACCTTCATCCATTTGGGTACAATAATATTTACTTCTTTCTTTTCGATAAAGTACGGCTCGGTAAAAAATATATTGGTAAAGTATCTTGGATCAAGAATTGTTTTCTCAATTTTTACTTTACTGGTTGATCCCTTTTTTTCGAATGGCACATTGAAATAACAAATCTTTTGATCAGAAAAAAAAATACCATCTACACTGTAATAATCACAGGTACGATAAACGTTTTTGATTTTGGATCCATCGACTACCATGTCAATATCATTTATCTCCACCTGGTTATTATAAAATTCAGCTAATGAAATACTGGTTCGGAAATCATTACACAAATATGCTGCATCAGATTCCTGTTTCACTTTTACCGGGTTTTCTTTATCGCCCTTGACAAAACGATATTCTTCAACAGCATGTTGAATGATAATATTTTTGTCCTCATTTTGTGCGTTAGAGACTTTGATTAATAAAATCAAAATAATGTTAGTGAGAAAAACTTTTTTCATTGAGAAAGGTTATTTATTGGTGGCTGAAGCTAAAAGTCATCTGTTTCAAAAATAATTCGTATCTGCCAGAAATTATATTTTCGTGGATAATTGCTTAAAACTCATAATTGTGGGCTGATTCAACGTTTATATTCCTTTACCAAAAAATAAAGAACGACAAATCCAGCTAAAACGCCGAGGCCGATCAAGGAGATATTGGTCTGGTTTATCAAAAGACTGATAGCGACAAATGAATAAGCTGTCATAAAGATCAACGGAAGCAATGGATATAGCTTCATGCTATAAATGCCTGTACCATTTAAATGAGCTGTTCGTTTTCTTATGATAAAAATACTTCCTGCTGAAAGCACCATTCCGAAGCAATCGAGAAAAATAGAAAAACTTAACAACGTATCAAATTCTTTTGCCCAAAACACAATGATAGCAGCAAGTCCTGCAAAAAGTGACAGCGCCAATACCAATGCATCCTTCTTATTTCTTTTTTGAAAAGCAGCAGGTAAAATTTTGTCCTCGCTCATAGCGTACATCACCCTTGGATTGCTTAAAAGCAATGCATTGATGTAGGCAAGCACACTCAAAAACAACAATGCTGATAAAATTCGTTCAGCATTTATTCCAAAAATTTTCGAAGCCATTATCGCTGCAATGTTCCTGCTATGCTGCAGGTTTTCAAATCCTATTACTTTTACATAAGCATAATTAATGGTAAGGTATAAAGCGATGATGATAAAGATGCCCATAAAAATTCCTTTGGGAATATTTATGGCTGGCTTATCTACCTCAGCACCAAAATTGATAGTTTGCTGGTAGCCACCATAGGTAAAGCTTACAGCAACCAATCCTATCCCAAATGCTTTGAGATATTCCCGGAATGTTGGATTGACAGAACCCGCTATTAAATCAGACGAAATATTTGATGAAGCAAAAAACACAGGTGTAATAAGAAGAAGTATCAAACAGATCTTGATGATCATTAATACATTTTGTGTTTTTGCACTGGGGCGGAGACCCAGCATGTTTACTCCATAAAAAATAATAATTGCCGCTAACGCAATAACCAATTGAACTGTTGCGGCGTCTTTTGATCCCGGCATAATGATGCCTGTTATATATTCACCTCCCACAATTGCAACAGCAGCGCCTGAAGCTGCATTGGAAACAAGAATAACACAATTGATGGCAAAGGCAATAGACGGATGATAAGCGTAAGAGAATACTTTGTAATAACCACCGGTTACAGGAAGTCTCGATCCTATCTCAGCATAAGTCAACGCTCCGCATAATGCTACTATCCCACCGCCTAACCATGCAATAAAAAAAATAAGCGGCGTTGGTGATGCCGCTGCTACATTGGCTGGTGTTCTGAAAATTCCCATACCAATAACGAGACTAACAACAATCATTGTAAAATCAAATAAGCCAAGCTTATTCTTTACTGTCATGTGATGAAGATAATGAATAAAACATTTTACCTTTACGCCTCTAATCAAGCCAATGTTTATGAAAAAATTTCTTTTAGCTGGTTTCCTTTTTTTTCTATTACCTCATTATTGCTTATCTCAAACAGAATCTGAAGACACATCAAAAACATTGGGTGAAGTAGTGATCAATGCTTTTGGTCAAAACAGGCAATTGAAAAAAAGCGCTGTCGCTATTAATTATGTAAGTAAAAAACAACTTGACCGTTTCAATAACACATCTATCCTCCCCGCATTGAACAGTACTCCCGGTGTAAGAATGGAAGAACGTTCTCCCGGAAGCTACCGGATGAATGTAAGAGGCAGCACATTGCGGTCGCCATTTGGCACACGCAATGTAAAAGTCTATTGGAATAGCATTCCTTTTACTGATCCGGGTGGCAATACTTATTTGAACCAGCTGAGCTATTATAATTTTAATTCTATCGAGATTATTAAAGGCCCGGGCGGAAGTTTATATGGCGCAGGCACAGGAGGGGTTATTTTAATAAATGGTCAACCTCAAAACTGGTTACCCGGCGTTGATATTGGTTATCTGCGTGGCAGTTTTGATCTCAGCAATTTGAATGTACAGGTAAAATTAGGAAAAGATAATAGCCGGAATATTATCGGCTATACCCATCAATCAAGTGATGGATATAGGAATCATACAAATATGCGGCGTGATATTGCTACCTGGCAAACGCAGATCAAAGCAAATGAAAAAGAGCAGTTGAGTGCTTCTGTTTTATATGGTGATCTTTATTATCAAACGCCGGGAGCCTTAACAAAAACAGAGTATAATAACAACCCAAAAGCGGCAAGGCCTGCATCTGGAGCAAATCCCAGCGCTGACCAGGCAAAAGCTGCTATCTATCAAAAAACTTTTTTAGCCGGTATAACCAACAGCTATCATTTTAATGAAAGTTTTCAAAATACCTCTATTATATATGGAGCATTCTCACAGATCAAAAATCCTACGTTCAGAAATTATGAACGAAGAGTAGAACCACACTTTGGGGGACGCACTGTTTTTGAGTGGGACCATCACTTCAGCAATACCGCATTGCAGATCATTTTTGGGGCCGAAGCACAAAAAGGTTTTTTTAATACAAAAACATTTGCCAATGTAAATGGAAATCCTGGTTCTATCTTAACTGATGATGATATCAATAACTGGATCTATTCTGCATTTGCACAGGCAGACCTTCAATTACCACATGACTGGAACATAACTGCGGGTTCCAGCATTAACCGATCTTCAATAACGATAACGAGATTATCAGTACCTGCATTTACTCCTGTTAAAACAACTTATAACAGTGAATGGGCGCCAAGATTAGCTGTATCAAAAAAATTATTTGCTAATCTTTGGATGTATGCAAGCATAGCAAAAGGGTTTTCTCCGCCCACTGTTGCCGAAATACTTCCTTCTACAAGCGTTATCAGCACTGATCTTCAGGCAGAGCATGGTATAAGCTACGAAGCAGGCTTTAAAAGCAGTTGGCTGCAACAAAGATTATATGTAGAAATAAATGCATTTTCATATCAGTTGAAAAATGCAATTGTTCAGCGTAAAGATGCAAACAATGCAGACTATTTTGCAAATGCAGGTTCAACGAAGCAAAAAGGACTTGAATCACAAGCCTGGTATCAATTGTTCCAGCATCCTCAACATTTTATCAGCAACGCATCTATTCGTCTCAGCCATACATGGAATGATTTCAGCTACAAAAATTTCAAACAGGGAACCAATGATTATTCGGGCAAACAATTACCAAGCGTAGCAAAGAATACTGTGGCTATGACATTTGATCTTATTACAAAACCGGGACTATATACTAATCTTACCTATTTCTATAGCGATCCTATTGCATTGAATGATGCTAATTCCGAATTTGCTTCTTCTTATAATTTATTTGGAGGAAGAATTGGATGGCACTTCGACAAACTCAGTGCTTGCAGACTGAATATATTCTTTGGAGCCGATAATCTTTTTGATGTAAAGTATAGTTTAGGTAACGATATCAATGCTGCCGGTGGTCGATACTACAATGCAGCGGCGGGAAGAAATTATTTTGTGGGAGCAGCTATAAACTTTATTTGCAAAAATGTGAAGTAAAAGATATCCCTTTCTAATGGATTGCGTGAAATAGACAAAAATAATTTTCAAAGAATAAGAACTTTTTTTCCGCATAATTTTATTTATGATGAAGCCAACGGTATCTCTATAATTAAAGTGAATCCTTTTCCCGGTTTACTATTAATAGTGGCATTTCCATTAAAAATACTCAGTCGTCCTTTAATATTTCTTAGTCCGATTCCTTTTGTTTTCTTGTCGGTTTCCATACCATGCCCATTGTCTGATATGACCATTTTGAAAACATTATCTTTTATATTTAAGAATATATCTACCTCTGTTGCCTTTGCATATTTAATAATGTTAGTGCATTGCTCCTGTGCAATTCGATAAATGGCGAGTTTTTGCCTGTCATTCAATAGCTTTTCCTGCATATCGATATCGATACGAACGTTTACTGATGCTGCCTTCAGCATACTATCTGTCAGATTAGATATTTGATCAACGAGGCTTGTAGATTCGAAATCAGGAGCCACCAGTTCATGAGCTATTTTCCTGTTTTCAATAATTGCATTTTGCAGGTTGTTTATTGATGATTCTACCAGCGCAGCAGCCTCTTTGGGTTTATTCTTTACCATTGAAAGAATAAGTTTAGTACCTACCAATATCTGGTTCACATTATCGTGCAACTCACGACCTATTTCGTTTCTTTCTTTCTCCTGCGCTTCCAGAGCGGTAGCAGTGATTTTTAGTTGTTCCTTTTTTTGTTGCCCTAATAGCTCTGCTTCCAGTTTTTTACTCTCGGTAATATCAGCCAGCGTCCCGATATAACCAGTTAACAAGCGGTTATTATTAAATATGGGAGTTGCTTTGCCAATTACCCATTTTATGTTCCCTTTCCTGTTAATAAGCCGGAACTCCGAGGAAGACTCAAGACCTTTTGCGGATTTTTCCTGCCATTGGTTTTGCTGATCGTCTTTATCATCAGGATGAACTACGGTCTGCCATCCGTCTCCCATCGCTTCATTTAATGTCAATTCTGTTATTCGCAGCCATGTGTCATTAACATAAATAGTTTTACCTGCAGCATCAGTTTGAAATATTCCAACAGGGGCATTGCTTGTTAATGTACGAAACCGAAGTTCATTACTGATTAAAGCTTCTTCCGACTTTTTCTTTTCGGTAATATCCCTGATAAAAACAGATAGTCCATCTTTTGAAGGATAGATATGATTTTCCTGCCAGAGATCGAATGGTGGATAATAATCAATATTGGTTATATAACGTTGTTCTTTCATTGCCTTTGTAAACGCTTCGTAAGTAGCAGAACCCACTATATCAGGAAATTCTTCCCATACATTTTTACCTATCATCTCAGCCGGGTTTCGGTGAATCAATTCTCCTGCCTGTGCATTTAAATAAGTGTAGTTCCAATTTTTATCCAATGATATGAAAGCATCTGTGATACGTTCAATAAAACTCCGGTACTTTTCTTCGGTTTTTTTTGCTTCCATCTCTGCCTTTCTTTGCTCAGTTATATCCCTGAAATAAATAGAAAGTCCGGACGGAGAAGGATAAATGCTGGCATATATCCATAGATTAACAGCTTCTGAATAATCTTCCAGATAAATATTTTTCTGGTTTTGCATCGCTTCATGGTACGCTTTATAAAAAGGCTTATCAATTGAAGATGGATATTCTTTCCAGATATTTCTTCCTGTAAGATAATGGGCAGGTTTTCCAAACAAGGATGCCGCTATCTTATTTACGTAAATAAAATTCCACTCTTTATCCAGTGCAATAAAACCATCAGACACTCTTTCTACTAATGTGCGGTATTTTTCTTCGCTTCGCATCAGTTTTTGCAATACCGAAATATTATCTTTTTCAGATTCCCGCTGCCGCAATGCCATATTAATAGCAGACGGCAATCTTGTCATCCTGTCCTTTAAAATATAATCATCAGCGCCTTCTTTAATAATATTTACTGCAAACTCTTCCGAGATTGTTCCCGTTATCAATATAAATGGAGTAAGCGGAAGCTGTTCCCTGACAATTCTTAATGCTTCTGTTGCGTTGAATTGGGGCATTGAATTATCAGAAAGTACGACATCAGGAGAAAATTCTTCTAGAGATTGCAACAAACCTTTTTTATCCATCGTAAGATGAAATTCACAATTCATTTTTTCTTTAAGCAGCGTCCGTTTAATGATCTCAGCATCGAAGCTGCTATCTTCTAATAATAATATTTTCAATGGCCGCTCGATATTTTTCATGTCAAAGGATGATTTAATAACAACCAATAAAACCCCAGGTTCTGAATAGCCTGAGCAAACCCTTCGAAGTTTACTGGTTTCACTATATAACTGTTGACACCAAGATCATAACACTTTTGTACATCCGGATGCTCTTTTGATGAGGTAAGAATAACAACCGGCAATGTTCTTGTTCTTGGATCAGCTTTTATTTTTTCCAATACTTCTATTCCATTTACTTTGGGCATTTGTATATCAAGTAATACCAGTTTTGGTGAATGCTGGATATCCCTTTCCCCTGCATACTTACCAGTAGCAAAAATGAAATCGAGTGCATCCCTTCCGTTTCTTACGTGAACAAGATTATTTGCCATATTATTTTTCTTCAATTCACGGATAGCCAGTTCCGCATCTACCATATTGTCCTCTACCAATAATACTTCTACTGAATTTGGGTTCATATAGGTTATAGTTTATTTTTATTTTTTGGCAATGAAAAACTAAAACATGCCCCTTCGTTTTCCTTGCCCTCTGCCCACGCCTTGCCGCCATGACGTGATACGATTTTTTCTACGATTGCCAATCCTACACCTGTTCCTTCAAACTCTTCTGCATCATGCAGGCGCTGAAATACTTTAAAAAGTTTATGCTTGTACTCTTCATCGAATCCAACACCGTTGTCTTTTACGTAGAAAACAATATGTCCATCCTGCGGGTACGAGCCGATTTCTATACGAGATTCTTCTTTCGTACTGCTGTATTTGATAGCATTTGAAATCAGGTTGATCCAAACCTGCCTGATCGTATTTGCATCTGCTTGTACAAATGGAAGAGTAAGAATATTCCAGCCAATTTTATTACCCTCTTGTGTTAGCTCATTTACTATTTCATTAACCATTTCTTTTGTATCGATATCAGTTTTCATAAGCTCTTGTTTACCCATTCTTGAAAAAGCAAGGAGGTCGTCAACAAGATGACCCATTTTTAATGTATTGCTTTTGATGACAGAAGTAATGCGACGGGCTTCATCATCCAGCTTACTTGCATATTCTTCTTCCAGTATAGCTGTAAATCCGATGATTCCTCTTAAAGGAGCTCTGAGGTCATGAGAAACTGAATAGGTAAAAGCTTCTAACTCTGCATTCGTTTTTCTTAGTTCAATTTCCAATCCTTTTCTAAGAGAAATATCCCGCACTGATGCAGATACTAATAAACCTTCTTCCGTTTGTATGGGCGAAAGACTGATCTCAACAGGAAACTTTATCCCACTTTTCTTTACCGCATTAAGTTCAATACCTAAACCCATAGTTCTTACTTTGGGTGCTCTGAAAAAGCTTTCCCTGTGATGCTCGTGTTTATTTCG
>Ga0207712_10000727_pt1 | contig 25105 bp, 16 predicted proteins | sample KBSS44metaG_FD_184402 | JGI IMG/M metagenome (GOLD analysis project Ga0207712, IMG submission 184402) | Switchgrass rhizosphere microbial communities from Kellogg Biological Station, Michigan, USA - KBS S4-4 metaG (SPAdes) (version 2) | ecosystem: Host-associated > Plants > Roots > Rhizosphere...
ATATATAATATGCTTGGACAAAGGATTCAGACAGTTTACAATGGAAATATCGTAGCTGACAGATCACAGGTCGTAGAGTACAAAGTCTCAAGAGCGATCCACGGCGGACTGATCTATATCTTCAAGCAAGGTGGTAAACAAGTGACAGGAAAACTGTTGAATATAGAATAGATTAATAATATTGGTATAGACCAATTCAAATCCCGTCCCGATAGTTATCGGGACGGGATTTTTTCTTATAAAAATTTTAATGAGCGATGAATTAGAATTTCACGAAAGGGAATGCTTCCTTGTAATCAACACCTGACAGGATGAGATAATATAAACCTTTTGAAATAGTGGCTGTGTTTACGTTAACAAGACTATTGCCAGGATCGATCTTAGTACTTTGATGATATATTTCCCGGCCTGCCTGGTCTACAATTTTGATAAGTAACCTGTCTTGGCTGAGATTGGAGATCTGCAATGCAATTTGATCTGTCACTATATTATTGAAAGTAATTTTTGAATTTAATTTTCCCCGGTCCACCCTGATAATATTACTGTAAGAATTTTTTCCATTGCTGGTGATCATTTTTAAACGGTAATAACTTTTAGCCGGGGGTGATTGATCAACATACTGGTAATCTTTCTCTGAAGTTGAATTGATCTGACCGGCCATGCGGTCAATGGTGCTGAAATTAACTCCGTCAACTGAACGCTCTATCTCGAAAAATGCGTTATCATATTCTTTCAGGCTTATCCATTTTAATATATTTCCCTCGGGAGCTTTCCAGGCAGTAAAATATTTAAGAGTAGCTGCAAGTACCGCAGCATTGATTGCCCTGATACCGTACTCGCAATTGGAAGATAATATCCCATTAATGGTAATATACATCTGCGTTCCGGCCGCTTGAGTTCCCCCACTGAATTGAAACGTTCCCGGCACCCCGATATAACAAGCCACACTCGTTAAACCGGCACAAGAGCCTTTAAATATTCCCACCTGGAAACCCAAATTATTTCCGTCATTTTGATAATTATTATCGCAAGCAAGATTTTCCAGTGAAATACTTGTGGGGCCGGTATAATCCACCGTATAGGTATAGAGTGCTGTGTTTGTGAAGGAAACTACACAGGCACCAGCGGGACTAATGCCCGTTGCAGGTTTGTGAGCAGCATTGTTGTCGAACGATAATATAGTACTGATCGGCATTGCAGCTGCGCAGCTGTTATTCGGCGGAGTATAATAGTAACCTTGTATCGTCAATGATCCTGTCGTCGCAGTTTTAATCCTGAGAATATAAGTCTTGTTAGGGGTTATTACAAAATTTTCAGCCGGTGCCCATAGACCAGTACCATCATAAAGACAGATGCTGGATGCCGCTTCAAGATTACCAGCAGTACAGGAAGTACCATCATAAAAAGCAACTTCTACCGGACCTGTGTTGGGCCCTGTGATGTTAAGAATCATATCCTGTGCTGAACTGTTTGCTACGAGAGAAAAATAGGTTATCGGCGATGTTCCCGAACTTGTACAAACCAGATTACTACCTGTAGAGGCCGAAATGGTATAACTTCGGGAAATGCTATCCATTGTTATTGGAATGGGACTGGCACAACTTGATCCCGGCTGGGAAAATGATAAAATGGGAACAAGCATTATCACACATATAAATATGCTGCTTCGTTTCATAGGGATTGGGTACTAAGGATTCACAAATCAAATTCTACATATTAAAATTACCACCCTTGTTATCTGGTAACAAGCGAACGTGCCTGCTGATTTAAAAAATTGAGTACTTCTGCTTTGAAATATGGTAATCACCCTAGGGATTTGGTAGCGGTGATTTCAGCATTTTTTATCGAATGAAAATCAATTAACTGACGGCTTTAAACTATAGCGAATACCCGTTGGATGATTTCGGCCAAAAATTATCCGGGTATGTTTCGTGTATAGTAGAAGAATGCCCAATTTTATTAAATAAATGGTATTGCTCCATACCGGAAACTCAAAAGCATTTCAGCCTCAAAACCAAAACAATCTGGTTTTTTGCTTGTTCAGCAGGACGGAAAATTCAAGATAAAATCTTTTGATATTTTTCTTCTGAATTCATATTTATTACCCTTTAAAAATCATTAGAATTGATTATTTTAACCGAATCTAACATGAGTTATGGCAAAGAAAAAGCGATCGGAAAAACATATACATGTACACCATGTCACCGAAATAAAACAGACCACTAAGAGCTTTTCATTTAAAGAGCTGAAATTCCCGGCGCTGGAATTAGGATTAATTCTTAGTATAACCTTAGTGGCATACCTGCCTGTTTTTAAAGCCGGTTTTGTTTGGGATGATACCTATTACATCCAAAATAATCAGCTCATTCGCTCCATAGACCTGGAATCTATTTTTTCAAAATTTGTAATGGGCAATTATCATCCGTTTACCATGCTCGCATTCGCTATAGAATATAAGCTCTTTGGCTTGAACGAAACAGGTTATCATGTAATAAATCTCTTACTCCATTTGGCGAATGTATTGCTGGTCTATTATGCTGTTTTTCTTTTGAGCAAAAAAAACAATGTTGCCTTGGTCGCTGCCCTGTTGTTTGGTATTCATCCATTGCATACAGAGTCTGTAGCATGGATATCTGAATTAAAAGATCTTCTTTATACTTCTTTTTTTCTTGGTGCCTATATTTTTTATTTAAAATACCTGGCTACTAAACAAAATAAATTTTATTTAGTGGCCTTATTACTTTTTTTGTTTTCGCTTCTTTCAAAAGCAATGGCGGTTTCTTTACTTGTATTATTACTTCTGACTGACTATTTCAAAGGCAGGAAAATGAATTTGAAAACATGGATTGAAAAAATTCCCTTTTTATCGCTCGCAATTATTTTTGGTATTGTTGCAATATTAGCACAAAAGTCATCAGAAGCTATACAGGATATATCAAGCTATTCGCTTCCACAACGAATCGTTTTTGCGTGTTATGGGTTTATTACTTACCTATGGAAATCCTTTCTTCCACTTAATCAAAGTGCATTTTACCCGTATCCTATTAAGAGTGGGGAAAGTTTAGGCATCCAATTTTACATTTACCCGCTTTTGCTTTTAGGGCTGATGGCATTTGTCATTTACTCTCGCCGTTTCACAAAAAAAATAATTTTTGGTCTTGGGTTTTTTACCATCACTGTTTTTTTGGTTCTTCAATTAATACCAGTTGGTGATGCTGTAATGGCAGACCGCTACAGTTATATTCCATCGGTCGGGCTTTTTTATCTTGCCGGCGAAGGATTTAACTGGGTGTGGAACAATAAGGGTAAAACGTCGGCAATTGCATTGCTGTCCATATTTATAATCTTTTTTTCTGTATTTACATATACAAGAATTGGCACCTGGAATAACGGGATTGATTTATGGTCCGATGTGATCAAAAAATTCCCTGGTGCCGCTGTTGGCTATAATAACCGGGGAGGCACTTACCTGGTTGAAAAAAAATATGAACAGGCACTTGCGGATTTAAATAAAGCGATCCAACTAAGACCCGGTTATGCAGAGGCCTTAAATAACAGGGGTATTATACTGTCTGACAAAAAAAGAAGTAATGAGGCACTGAATGATCTAAACAAGGCAATTGAATCACGACCTGATTATGCTGATGCTTTAAATAACCGGGGTATCATTTTACTGGAATTGAATAGGAACCCGGAGGCGTTGAATGATTTTAATAAAGCAATTGAACTAAGACCTGCTTATGCTGAAGCTTATTATAACAGGGGGCTTCTTTTCATGAATGAAAAAAAATATGATCAGGCGGTGAAAGATTACGACAAGGCATTGGAATTAAGACCCGGCTATCCTGAAGCGATTATTAACAGAGGGATCCTCTTGAGCGATGGAACTAATTCCGAAAAAATGCTGGCTGATTATAATAAGGCTATTGAAAGTAACCCCGGCGACCCCCAATTATATTATAACAGGGGGCTAACCTTGATGAATTTAAATAAAACAGCTGAGGCAATTACTGATTTTAATAAAGCAATTTCATTAAAGCCAGATTATTCTAAAGTGTATGTAAGCCGCGGAAATATTTTTATAAACGAAAAGGATACTGCGGCAGCTTTAAAAGATTATACGAAAGCTATTGAACTTGATCCGGAATCAGCGGAAGCCTATTTGGGCAGAGCCAATATTTTCAGGGATGAGAATAAGCATGATGCTGCGCTTAAGGATTATGACAAGGCTATCAAATTCAACCCTTCATTTGCCAATGTTTATTATAATCGAGGTATACTTTTGATCAAAGAGAAAAAATTTGAAGATGTTATTGCTGCGTTTTCAAAAGTTCTTGAATTGAAAGGTGATTCGGCATTGAGCTATTATAACAGGGGTATGGCTGAAATTTTTCTAAATAGGACAGATGCCGCCTGCAGGGATTTACAAATAGCCGCTGGTATGGGTCTGCAATCAGCAATAGATTCACACAAACAATTTTGTAAATAGATTTTTATCATAAAAAAAACCTAATCCGAACAAGATATAAGTATAGACTTTTCCATTCTATTTTGCAAAATGAAGAAAAAATCAAAAAAATATAAACCACAGTCTGCTAGCGTCAAAAAAAAAGAAATAACAATTTCTTCGCCGCCTTCTTCAAAGAGTACGGTAGCACTTTCAATAATACTCATATTCACTTTTATTGCTTATATCCCTGCACTTAAAGCTGGTTTTGTAAATTGGGACGACCCCGATTATATTTTTAATAATCCTATGCTAAAAAATATTTCCAACCTGGAAATGATTTTTACAAGACCAATACAAGGGAATTATCATCCTCTCACAGTGTTAAGTCTCGCTTTAAATTATACCATTTCCGGGCTCGATGCATGGTCTTACCATCTATTCAACCTGTTATTTCATCTTGTCAATTGCTATTTAGTATTTAAACTGGCGATGATATTAAGCAGGAATAATTTAATAATTGCTTTTACTACGTCTATTCTGTTTGGTATTCATCCTATGCATGTGGAATCTGTAGCCTGGGTATCCGAAAGAAAAGATGTTCTCTATAGTTTGTTTTTCCTGGCAGGGCTAATATCCTATACCAGGTATATAGATACTGGTTCAAAAAAACAGTATGGATTTACAATTTTGTTCCTGGTGCTTTCTTTAATGTCCAAACCCGCTGCTGTTATTTTTCCCCTTGTATTATTTTGTATAGATATTTTAAGAAATAGAAAATTCAACTTTGGCTTGCTATTGGAGAAAGTTCCTTTTTTCATCCTGGCGCTTGCAATGGGCTTGCTTACATTTGCTGCACAAAAAGAAAAGGGCGCAATTGAAGGGGCACAAATATTTGACTTAAGCACACGATTTTTAATGGGCTGTTATGGTATTATGATGTATTTCATCAAATTAATATTTCCTGTAAATCTTTCCCCGTTCTATCCCTATGCTCCTATTAATGAAGCTCTGCCAACTGCATATTATATTGCGCCGTTATTCTCTGTCATGTTGCTTGTGCTTGTATTTTATTCATTAAAAAGAAACCGTGTTATTGCATTCGGAATTCTTTTTTACCTGGTAAACCTGTTGTTAGTATTACAATTTATACCTGTTGGAAGTGCTATCATCGCTGATCGATATACATATTTACCATATATCGGGTTCTTTTACATAGCTGGATGGCTGGTTGATCGATATGCAAAAGGTAATTTCTCACGGTCTTACCATTTCAATATTCCCATTGTCCTTGTTATGGGTATTTTAACCTATAAACAATGTGGCATATGGTTAAATGGTGCCGCCTTATGGGACCATGCCATCAAAACACAACCAGGTGCCAGAGCTTATGATAGCAGGGCCCTTTTATATAAAGAAGAAAAAAAATATGATCTCGCAATTCAATGTTACAATGAAGCGCTAAAAATAAATGTTGCAGATCATGAGGCATATATGAACCGCGGCAATGTGTATTTTGAATTGAACAAATTTGATATGGCTTTTGCAGATTATAAAAAAGCGCTTTCGATCAAACCAGATTATCCAACTGCCCTGGATAATATAGGTGCCCTGTTTGGTTTGAGTAGGCAGTATGACTCGGCAATAATCTATTTCAATAAAGCGTTGGCCATCAATTCTCATTATTCCCCATCCTATAAAAACAGGGCCCTTGTCAATGTTGAATTGAACCGTAATGAAGAAGCAATAAGAGATCTTAGAAAATTCCTGGAAGAAATTCCAAATGATCCTGATATAATGAATATGATCGGTGTTTGTTATCGAAACTTAGGAAAATATAATGAAGCGATGGCAATTATTACCCAGGCAATCAAAATAAAACCTGATCCTCATTTTTATTTAAACAGGGCTTACTGTTATAGAGGTTTACGAGATATTGAATCGGCAAGAAGGGACGTATTAATCGCCAAAAACGGTGGCTTGGAAATTGACGCTGAACTTGCAAAATCCTTAGAGTAGAATAAAGATCAGAGACCGATAACTTTCCTGTATTCATCAGGTAAAGTGGCTCCCATCGCCACGGCTGTTTGTGCATCTCTTTTTGCATTTATTTTGTCACCAAGATAATAATAACAGTAAGACCGGTTCAAATAATGATTTGCCTGGGGATTCAATTCGATTGCTTTGTTATAATCTGAAAGTGCCTCTGTATATTTTTTAAAAGAATTAAATAATATAAATGCACGATAACTAAAACCCCAATCGATAGTCGCATCTAAAGAAAGACATTTATTCAGATCTGCCAGGGCCTTATCTGGCTGATTGGCCCGGTTATAAACTACACCCCTAGTATAATACCCGGCTTTATTCTTGGGATATAATTTAATAAGTTTTTCTGCATCAGCAAAAGCTAATGAATCGTTTAGAAGATTCAAATAAATATTCTGCCGGTTGGCAAGTCCCTCTTCATCATCTGGCTTATTCAATAATGCCATATTACAATCATCCAAAGCTTGCTGGTATAATGCTTTTGCATTATTGCTATGTGCAGGATCATTTGCAAGAGTAATATTATAATTAGCCCGGTTGGTTCTGGGTATGGGTGCATCCGGAAAGCGATTAATAACATTGGTCCATAAAGCACCGCTGTCTTTCCAAACTTCGGTCCGCAAGAAAGTGATATACCCAAAAACCACTGTTATTAAAGACACAGTCGCCCAATATATTTGACGAGATGAAGCACTTTTACTTCGGTTCAACCACATACTTAGCATAAAAGCAATTCCAATATACGGCACGTACGTATATCTTTCCGATACAACTGAAGATCCGATTGAAACAATGTGTGCAACCAATAACAGGTTTATGATAAAAAATAAAAACCCAAAAATTATTACCCTATTATATCTCTTATACCAAAGAAAAATAAGCAAACCAACAAAGAAAACAGGAGCTACAAGATAGGGCCATTCCAAATGCTCGGTTTTTGGAAAAGGATGAAATGCCGAAAGCGGATATGGAATTAAAAACCGTAAAAGATAAATCATGATGGAATAACATCCAAGGAAAGGTCTGCTCCAAAATGGATATGAATCCAGTTTAACGACTGCTGTGGTTGACTGAATTTTTAGTGTAATTATCGCAAACAATAACGAAAAGAGTAAAAAAGGAATCTTTTCAATTATCACCTTTCGGTTTATAGAGATACCCTTCCAGTAATCCAATAAAAGCAAGAGAAGAGGAAGTACAATAGCCGCTGGTTTTGAAAGCAGTGACAAAAGAAAAAATAAAAAACAGGTCCAGTACTTTATCTTTTTACCCGCTTCCAAGTATTGCCAATACTTGATAAGAGACAAAAGAAAAAAGAAAGTATAAAGCACATCTTTGCGTTCAGAAACCCACGATACAGATTCTACATGCATGGGATGGATTCCAAAAACAAGTGCTGTTAAAAAGGCTACGTTTACTTTTTTGCCGGAAATCTGATAGATAAACATAAACACCAGGATGGTGTTTATCAAATGAAGGAAATAGTTGAAAAATAAATAAGAGGATGCATCAAGCCCGGTAAGGCTATAGTTAATTGCAAGTGTAATGATGGTTAAAGGATGATAATTGCCAACAACATCACGGGAAAATATGGCTTGCCAATCAGGCCCCCGAAGCATTTCATTCTTGATCACATAAAATTCATCATCCCAGTTGGTAAATCCATTATTTAGCATAGGGAAAAAACAAATTGCTGTTATCGCAACCAAAGCAAAAAGCCAGGGAAACAAAGTGTTTCTGTCTGAACCTTTTGCTTTCGCTAAGGCTATCGGTTTTGATGAACTTGTCGTCTTTACTTTTGCTCGCTTCTTATTTGCCATGATTCAGTGTTATACTAAAAGAAATACAACCAGAATACCTAAATTAAATAATAAATAGGTATTAGCATAATCAATATGGCTATACGAAAGCTGGGGCATTATGTTAGGATGGGAGGATTTTTTAGTCGAACAATTTATAGATATAAGTACCGATATTTTTGTATCATCTATTAAGAAAATCAGTTTATTTTAATAATTTACTCCGGAATAGTTTCTCATGGCTAAGAAAAAAAAGATAGAAAAACATAGTCACTCAAAAATAGTTAAACCAAGGACAACTCCAATACCCAATTGGCATATACCACTCATTCTTATTATTACATTTATCATTTATATACCTGCTTTGTCTGCCGGTTTTGTTAACTGGGACGATCCTGATTATGTTGGTGAGAACAGTTATTTGATCCGTGATCTTAGCAGGATCCCTGAATTGTTTACAACCCCGGTACAAGGCAACTATCATCCATTGACCATGTTCAGCCTTGCTTTGAATTTTGCTATCAGTGGAGATAATGAATGGTCATACCATTTATTCAATCTTATTTTCCATCTTGTCAATTGTTATCTTGTTTACAGGCTGGCTTTTTTACTTTCAAAAAATAATTCGCTTATTGCACTTGTTACATCGCTTCTTTTTGCCATTCATCCGTTGCATGTTGAATCGGTTGCATGGATATCAGAAAGAAAAGACGTCCTCTATGCACTCTTTTTTATTGCGGGTCATATTACCTATACCAAATACATTGACACCACATCAAAAAAACAATACTGGCTCACTTTATTATTTGTCATTTTATCATTGATGTCAAAACCTGCTGCCGTTATTTTCCCTGTCTCATTATTTTGTATAGATATTTTAAGAAAACGTCAGTTCTCATTTAAACTCATTACCGAAAAAATTCCATTTTTTATTCCGGCAATAATAATGGGCTTGTTAACTATCAATGCCCAGAAAACAGTTGGCGCTACCGGTGAAGAATATTTTGGCCTCGGAAAAAATATTTTATTCGGATTTTATGGCATCATGATGTATTTCGTCAAAATGATCATTCCATTTAAACTTTCGGCATTTTATCCGTTTCCTCCTTTAAATGAAAAATTACCTGCTATTTATTATGCGGCTCCAATATTCAGCTTGTTACTTGCGGCGGTAACTTATTTCACCTGGAAAAAATACAGGTTTGTTGCTTTTGGTATTGCCTTTTACATCGTTAATCTTTCGCTTGTATTACAAATCTTCTCAGTCGGTAGCGCTGTGATCGCCGAACGATATACTTATGTACCCTATATTGGTTTATTCTTTATTGCAGGTTGTCTTTTGGACAGATATGCAAAAGGCAATATGACAAAAGCCTATGCAGTTATTGCGCCTGTTATACTTATTTTTTCCGTCTTATCTTTTTTACAAATACAAACATGGAAAAGCGGAGAAACACTTTGGGATAATGTGATCAAGAATCAACCATGTTCAAGAGCATATAGTGCAAGAGCAACGCTTTTCAGAAGAGATGCAAACAAGCTCAGAAATGGAGCCGATCTGGATAAAAATGCAAAGAGGGAACAGGAAGCCAATTTGAAATATGCAGAAGCAAATAAAAACTATCAGAAGGCAATTGACTATTATACTGAAGCTGTTAAATTAAATGCGATCGATCATGAATCATATAACAACAGGGCGAATATTTATATGGATCAAAATAAATTTGATGCAGCACTGGCAGATTACAAACAGGCATTAAATGTAAAACCAAATTATTACGTTTCTTTAGACAACATGGGAGCCTTATATGCAAGAAAAGGCATGTTTGATTCCGCGCTGTATTATTTTACCAAAGTTCTGGAACAGAAACCTGATTATAAGCCAACATATAGCAACAGGGCCCTTACATTCATGAGCCTGAAAAGATATGATGAAGCAATAAAAGATTGGCAAAGATTCCTTAGTTATCAACCTAATGATCCGGATGTTACAAATATTATTGGTGAATGCTATCGTATGCTCGGAAAGAACCAGGAAGCGTTAGGATTTATCAATACTGCTATTCAATTAAATCCGCAAGCGGCATTTTTCTTGAATCGATCATACACTTATAAAAATCTTAATAACATTGAGAATGCCCGCAACGACGCATTGACAGCAAAGAAAGCCGGCATCCAACTGAATGCAGCTTACGCTGCCTCATTGGGAATTCAATAAACTAAAGTTTTAATAACTGCCTGTAATTATCGGGGATTGCAATATTTTTTTGCATTGCCATTTTTACATCGGCTTTTGCTAACTCCACCTGGCCTAATTGATAATAACAATATGATCTGTTAAGATAATAATTTCCCTGCGGGTTTATCTGGATGGCTTTTGTAAAATCAGCCATCGCTTCTTTAAATTTTTTATAATGATTGAACAGAAGACTTCCACGATTATTAAGTGCAAAATCAGTATTGGGGCCTAGTTCAAGGCATTTATCAAAATATATTAATGCAGAATCGGGCATATTGAAACGTTGATAAACGACACCTTTTGTGTAATAACCCAAACGATTCTTCGGTTCTAACCCAATCAATGAATTTGCATCAGCCAATGCTAATGAATCTTCATTGATCCGTAAATAAATATTCTGCCTGTTCTCATATCCTTTGGCATGATTAGATTTACTTTTCAACGCAATTGTACAGTCTTCCAGTGCCCTTTCCAATAATGCGCTTTCTTTTTCTTTGCTGCCGGCATCTGGGGAAATATGAATGAGATAATTTGCCCGATTAGTTCGTGGCACTGGAGCATTGGGATAATGTTTTAATACATTCGTCCAAAGTGTATCACTGTCTTTCCAAACTTTTGTTCGCTGAAATGTGATAAACCCAAAGACTAATAATCCTGCTGCTGGTATACCCCAAAGCAATGACCTGTTAACGGATGCTGAATATTTATCCAGTATCATACTGATAAAAAATGCCACGCCAATATAAGGAACATAAGTATAACGTTCGGCGACCAATGTGCCGCCGATAGAAATTATTTGCAATACAAGGGCAAGATTGATCATAAAAAAGAAGAAAGAAAACACGACCAACTTATTTTTTCGTTTGAACCAAACAAAAGTCAAAAGTGCAAGCATAAACAATGGCGATAACATGATGGGCCATCCAAGACTTTTTGTTAACGGAAAGGGATGAAATGTAGATAATGGATATGGCACAAAAAACCTAATGATATATATCATGCTTGTATAAGTAGCAAAAAAGAAACGGCTCCAGAGTGGATAAAAATCAAGACCTGCAATCGCTGTCTTTGACTGGATCTTTACTGTGATGACAGCGAATACCAATGATAAAAATAAGAATGGGATCTTTTCAAGTATGCTTCTTTTAGCAATAGGTCGGCCATACCAATAATCAAGTAAAATAAGTACAAAAGGCAAAATGATTGCCGCGGGTTTTGATAAAAGTGATAATGCAAAAAATAAAAAGCAATAAATAAGGTTTTTATTTTTTGATGCTGTAAGGTATCGCCAGTATTGTATCAATGATAGTAAAAAGAACAATGTATATAAAACATCTTTGCGTTCTGATATCCATGCTACTGACTCCACATGCATAGGGTGAATGCCAAAAACAATGGCTGTAAATGCAGCTACCCATAATTTTTTTCCTGATATAAGCCAGATAAAATAAAAAACAAGCCCGGTGTTTAAAAGATGTAATAATAAATTTAAGATCAGGTATGAAGACGGATCAAGTTTCGTCATTGAATAATTTAGAGCCAGCGTTAAAATTGTAACTGGGTGATAATTTGAAACAACAGGCTGACTGAAAATACCGGTCCAATCAGGTCCCCGCAATAACGCATTTTGAACGACATAATACTCATCATCCCAATTGGTCAATTGATTCTTCAGCATCGGGAAAAAACAAATACCTGTAAATAATAAAATTGGAAGTATCCATAACAGTAATGAAGTTCTTTTTTCTTTTCTTCTTGTCTGTTTTCCCTCTGCGTGTGTCTGCACCGGCCTGCTCTTTGTTGATCTTATTTTCTTCTTCTTACTCATCAGGGATAGTTTTTAGAATTTACCTTCAAATTTAATAGTCTAAGCCAATCAATATTATTTAAGTTGCAAGGAAGCTTTATAAGCATCAGTGACCACTGTGCCAAGTTCCTGGGCTCTTAATGCATCTTCCCTTGCCTTTGCTAAATCATTCATTCTAAAATAACAAATGGAACGGTTTAGAAAATAATAATTCACAGGCTGTATGCTGATCGCTGTGTTAAACGCAGCTATTGCTTCATTATATTTTTGAAATGAATTCGTCAATATTGTTCCCTTATTGTTATAAGAACGATGATCGTCAGGTTTTATCTCTATACACTTATCATAATCGGCCAATGCTTTCGCTGGCTCATTCATTTTAAAATAACAAGTAGCTCTGACGTCATAACCAATGCGATAATTTGGTTTTAACCTGATAAGTTCATTTGCATCCGCGAATGCTTCTTTGAATTGCTGCCTGTCTAAATACATCAATCCCCGATATTCAAAAGCAGGTGCATGATTAGGTCGTACAGATAAGGCCACAGCACAATCTTCAAATGCGAGTTTATAAATACTATCAGCAAAAGGTTTTTGATCAGGCCGAAGGGCAAGCTTTGAAAGATAGTTTGCCCTGTTCGATCTTGCATAAGGAGCCCTTGGATAAGTCTTCAATGCATCTGTCCATAATGTGCCGCTGTTTTTCCAAACTTTCGTACGCTGAAAAGTAATGATGCCAAATGCAATGATAGCCACTGCTCCTACTGCTAATGAAACTTTTTGGCGAACAAACTTCATGCGGCTCACCAACATGGCGAACATAAATGCAAGACCTATATAGGGCACATAGGTATATCTTTCAGACACGATGGTAAGACCAATAGAAATAATTTGCAGAACAAGCAATAGGTTGATCACATAAAAAAATATTCCAAAAACAACAATTTTATTTTTACGTAAAAACCATAAGGCAACTAATAATGCAACAACAAATATGGGGGAAAGATAGATGGGCCAACCAGCAAAACTTGTAATTGGAAATGGATGAAAAGCAGATAAGGGATAAGGAACAAAAAAGCGAACGAAATAAGTCATCAATACATAACAGGCAAAAAATAATCGGTCAGTGATCGAAAAGATACTAAGCCCTGCCATTGCCGATGAATTTTGAATTTTTACAGTTATTATCCCAAATATTATTGAAAGAATAAAGAATGGTATTTTCTCTATAAAAAGTTTTGAAACAAATGGCCGGTCTTTCCAGTAATCAAGCAATAACAAAACTAGCGGGAGAACGATTGCTGCTGGTTTTGACAATAGCGATAAAACAAAAAAGATAAAGCAGATCCAAAAATGGGATCTTTTGCCTCTTACTAAGTATCTCCAATATTGTATTAATGAAAGCAGGAAAAAAAATGTGTACAACACGTCTTTTCTTTCTGCTACCCATGCAACAGATTCCACATGCATGGGATGAATACCAAAAACAAGTGCCACAAAGGCGGCAATGAATTTATTTTTCCCGGATATATTCCAGATAAAGTAAAATACAAGTAATGTATTAGTAATATGAAATAGATAATTCACCAAAAGATAGGAGAAAGGGTCAAGCCCCGAAATAGCATAATTAAAAGCATAACTGAGAATTGTAATCGGATGATAATTGCCTAATACCTGCTGTGAAAAAATTCCCTTCCAGTCAGGGCCGCGAAGAAGCGGATTGTTTAGTACATAAAATTCATCATCCCAATTTGTAAATTCATTTTTTAACATGGGCCATAAGCAAACTGCAGTAAGTACCGCCACCAAAAAAAACCATGGCAGCAAAGGATAATCTCTCTTTTCTTTTAGCTTCTTCTTTGGGGCAGGTGAGCTTGGATTTGTTCTTTTCGACTTTGGTATCTTTTTACTTGCCATAATGGATGAATAAAAGGATCATTCTCAAAAATCCCAAATTAAATAAATATGGTGGATTAACATAATTGCTTTAGTGTTAAGCTGCTAACTAGCCAACTCTGCCCTATCCTCATTTGCAGCTTTGCTGAATCTTTTATATTTTACCGCCTCAAAATCAAACATCCTATCCATGAAATACTCCATTAAAAATTTGAAGGAAGGATGTCGAAAAAATATAAAATAAAAAAGAAGGATGCTTGTCCTGTTTCGGAAAAAAAATTCTGAGAACAAGCTCGCCTTCGCAGCTCTGCAATTTCAAAAGAATTTTCATTTAAGAGAACCGATTTTTAAAATATCTTGCTAACCAAACTGAATAGTTCATGATCCCAGAAGATTCACAATTAACAATAATTATTCCGGCCTATAATGAAGCGGCATCACTACCGCAACTGCTCCATGAACTGCTTCCTTTTGCGCAATTAAAAAACTTCAAAGTAATTATTGTAAATGATGGATCAACGGACGATACACGAGCAGTGCTTGAAAGAAATATAACCTTAACCGAAAACATCTCAATAATTAATCACAAAGTGAACCGTGGTTATGGCGGAGCCTTAAAGTCCGGGATTAATAAGGCCAGGACCCAATACTGTATAACAATAGATGCTGATGGTCAGCACAGCTTATCTGATATCGATAGATTATTGAAGACTATCACTGAAACAAATGCGGATTTGGTTATTGGAAGCAGAAAAGGAAATTCAGAATCTGGATACTACCGCGAATTCGGCAAGACAATTCTCAGAAGGGTTGCTAAACTTTTAATGCCTTTGAATATTTATGACATTAATTCCGGTATTAAAATTTATGACACTAAACTGGCTCAAAAATATATTCAGATTTGCCCTGATTCAATGGCCTTCAGTGATGTCATTACCCTGACCTTTGTATATCAGCGAAATCTTGTGTTGGAAATCCCAGTAAAAATAAACCAACGCAAAGCAGGAAAAAGTACCATTGGCCTGCGTACCGCTTTTGAAACCCTTATAGAAATAATAAACATTGTGGTGTTATTTAATCCGATGCGAATTTTTCTTCCTCTGTCTTTTATTTTTATTCTTGTTTCAATCATATGGGAGATCCCAATTTTTTTAAGAGGATACGGCATTAGCATTGGCGCACTCCTTGGATTTATGACGGGAATAATCTTTTTTTTACTTGGATTGATAGCAGAACAATTGGGAAATATTAGAAGATTAAGTATTAACGAAAACATGCCCCCTAAATCTAGTAATAGTTAATTTAGAAGAATAATCAGAAAATTAGATTTTAAGAATTATTCTCATTAACAGGCGTTTTATGATTATTACTCATTTTCACTTTACTAAGCGGGCCTGAAGCATGCGATAAAATTTTAAAAACTTTAATGTATTTTTTCCCATGATAATAAATGCAAGTGCTATTATTTTTTCACCAAACCTGCTCTTGCTGAATAATCCAGTATAAAAATATTTATTTGCCAAATTTCTATCATTATTAAAAATACAGCGAATACCCCCTATAATATAAAGAAGAGCTTTTACATTCAGGTATTGTCTTTCTGTAAGTTCATTCCTGTATTTCTCCAATACAGCATTATCATGTTCAAACATTTTTTTTGTTTGAATTGTAAGACTATTCGGACTCGACAAATAGCCACCAAGTGCCTTAGATATATGCGTAAACCTGTTTGTTATTTTAGCAACTCTCAACCACATATCAAAATCTTCTACAGCGATTAAGGACTTGTTCTCATCAAAATGACCGGCTTGATCTATAATTGATTTTCGTACAACTACTCCGGAATTGGCAATTCCATTCCAATTCAGCAACAAATCCATAAACGAATTTTTGGTAGAAATCTTTCTGCAGATGATCTGCTTTCTATAATTCGGAACATTTTCCCCAACAACATCAAAATCATGATATACAAAATCGCTTTTGTCCATATAGTTTAAACAAATTTCAAGCTTATTAGGATACCAGAAATCGTCAGAATCCAAGAAGCAAATCCACTCACCAATAGAGTTTTGAATTCCCGTATTTCTGGGTTTTGCTGGCCCACCCCAGTTTTCTTGCCAAATATATTTGATGTCTAATTTATTTCTGAAGGCATCAACAATTTCTTTAGTATTGTCAGTTGATCCATCATCAGATATTATTACTTCAAAATCTGCAAATGTTTGCCTACTCAATGATTCTAATGCAATTTTTATTCGAGCTGCACGATTATATGTTGGAATGATAACTGAAAATACAGGTTGACGGATCATAAACTTTTCTTTTATTAATGTCTCCATTATTTTGCAGGACTCAATAAAATTAGTGGAGAAATAAAATCCATTGTCATATCTAAAAACCAAATTTCAGGTTATTCTTTTATGAGTTTTAAAATATCAAACAATGCTTGAATTGGTTAGATAGTTTTTGCATATTTGATTTCTAACTTTTCTCATTTCTTAAAAAGAATTTTCTTTACAATCTTATAAAATTGTTTAACATCATAAATACTTCTTATAGATATGATATAAGCAAATACCGATTTAATAAAAGAACCAGTAGTGAAATTAACTTCTTTTCCAAGAAATTGACCAGACGCTAATCCTGTCTGCTTAAAAAATTTAAAATCAATCCCTTTTGAAAGCTCCCAAAACCCGTATTTAAGAGCTCCGGTCTTAGGTTTAGGCATTAAATCAGTCCTTATTAATTCTATTGTTTCTTCATGACTTTGCGGGATATAACAACAGTCCAATTTATCATAATATGACATCCCCAAAAGAATTGAAGGTTTATTCCAATAACAGGCTTCAACACCAATCGTAGAACCGAAAGTAATTATTGTATCGCAATTTTCCATTAAAGTATAACTATCCACATTACTTTCAGGAAATAATATAGTTACATTTTTAAATTTCCCCTCCAGGCTTTTTATATCCTGCATTTGTGAGTTGTCCGCACCTTTAAGATTTGGGTGAACCCGAAGGTAAATTTGAATAGTTGAATCATTATTTAAACTTTCAAATATTTTATTGAAAGCTATAATTTCTTCCTTGTAAATCGGAATTGGTTTTTTCCAATTCCTGATAGCGGCATATTCTTCTATAGTAGTATTGAATAAACCTATATTTTTCTTTTGGGTATCAAAGTTTTTCGGAAGTAAACCTGACTCTTGCGATTTTGTAAACGAGAACCATGCATGCTCAACTCGGTTTCTTCTGTCATTAAAAAATTTTTTACCGATTTCCAGACGTACATTTTCATCAGTATTTTCCCATAATTGTTCAATTTCATTATGAGCATTTTCAAGATCATGAGGTGTTGTATTGAAAGCCAAATAATATTTATTATTTACACCACCTCTTTCATGAGTAGCGTAACGAATCCCCATTTCCTCGCATGCATTTATTGCAGGCAAAATGGTTGAGAACCTGCCGTTAAATAAATAAACCATTTCAGGTTGTATGGCAACAAGATTTTTTTTAAAAAATAAATAAACGAAATAGGCATTATTAACTTCTGTAAAAACCAACTTTCTGTACTTTACAGTGTTTAGCCGATGCTCCCTGTTAAAACTGGTTATCAGACTCGAGGCAGCGGCCATCCCGACTTCAACATTTCCCATTTTAAATTCTTTCAGCTCATCAATTGATTTAAAAACAGGTGGAATTCCAGGATATTGTTTTTCACTTGTTGGCAACTCAATGAATTTTACCTTTTCAGTATTAATTAAACTAATCCCGCTTTTAAACTTTGATTGGCATATTATGCAATAACCCAAATTATGTGTAGGATTCAGAAAACATGTCCTGAGTTGCCCTTTGCAATGTAAAATATAAACTTCATCGCCTTTTAATATATGCTCCTGTATTAATTCCAATTCCGTTTCAAAATGGGGAGTTGCCATAAAAACCGTATAAAACAAAACCTTCATTATTATTCAGACCTTTTAAAAAGTGAATTGATTTGTGTCGATATATCCTTACGTGACAGGCCAAAAACCATAGGGTAAACCCATACTATTGACAGGGTGAAAAACGAATACACTACACCTGAAATAAAGAACAAAATAATCGGGTTGGGAGAAAAATTTAATTCACTGCAAAGCCAGTGAACAATAAAATGAGCTGAATAGGCAAAGATTATAAAAGGCAGTATTGAAAAGCTCATGTGCACTAAATAATTCCTGAATCGTAGTTTGAGAAAATCAGTATTAAAATATATAAAAATGATAACCGAAATGAGTTCTAAAATGATTTCTTTCATTGCCAAACCTTTTGCGCCAAGATTAAAGCCCCAATAACCATTACTAATTAAAAACCATGCTACGATCATACCTGCAGGAGTAAAGATCAAAGCCAATTTTAAAACAAAGCCAGTTCTGCCGTTTGCATAAATAACAGAACCATTAAGATTTGAATATACCGATACAAGTGGATAAAATGCCAGGATCTTTAAAGTTAATTCAGCATTACTATATTCCTTTCCGCCAAAAAGTTCAATTATGGATTTGCTTTCGACAAAAATAAAACAACAAAAATAAGCAGTGATAGCATATAGCATTGGAACAAATAACCTGTACAGGCTTGCCATTTGTTTAATATTTTGTTCTCCGGCAGCTACTGATAATTCACGGGTGAAAAGCGGTATCATAGTAGTTGTAAACACCAAACAAACACTGGAAATTCCGAAGGAAAAAGAATAGATACCTTGTTGATAACTTCCACCATAATATTGAAGTATCCATCTGTCAAAAGATATATGAATAAATTGCAGAATTACATAAAGGCCCAATGGCCCCGAATATTTATAAAACTCTTTGAAGTAAGAAATAAAGTCCGGCTTTCTCAAAGGAGTATCAAAAATTAAATAGCCACTTCTTTTCAAATAGCGGTACAAATAGTACAAGAGAATGAGCAGTAAAAAATATTGATAATAAAAATAGTTATTAAGATTTAGCTGATCTGAAAAATATAGTATTACTAAAACGACGCCGCCTAATACTTTGTTCAATATCCGCATTTTTTCCAATGGAACCGTTTCACCATGGGCATCCATTATTTTGACCAGAATCTCCAATACCCAGGTCAGGATTACTAAAAACAAAGCGTAAACTATTATACCTGAACTTTGATCCTGAAATACAAGTTGTTTAATTGGAGAAAAAGTAATACCTAAGATTAAAAATGAAAGAAATAAAAAAAGCAGCAATGAAAGAAAGCTGTAAAACAAAACAAGTTTGTTTTCCTTTGGTCTTTGAGTAAGTTTAGTATAAAAACAAGTTGAAGTTCTGAATTCAAGAAGATTAATGAATTGTGTAACAAGAGTTGTTACAAAATTAAAATTACCAAAATTAACAACTCCCAATGCCCTTGGAACTATTGCAATTGAAAACAGATTGATGAATCCTCCAATAATGTTAGTTGACAGTTTGTATATGTACCTTTTTTTTAAACTATCTTTATTCATAACTAACCTGGAATTGGTTTATATAAATGCGACCCCCTTCTTAAACAAATGGAATCTTATTTTACAAAAGGGAATTTGAAAATTTGTGAATAGGTTCGCCGGTAATGCTTTACTATGTTTTGATATTCTGGGTTTAAAGAATTGATTGTAACCGGAGGGTAGTATTGGCCAAACATAGAGTTTGCCATCTCAATTTGAAATAATAATCTATATCCTTTATTCAAAGGTTTTCCTTTATGCAACCCCCGTGTATCTACTGCCATGATGGTGCCTTTTTTACCACATATTTCAATCATATTGTTTTTTGAAAATGCCCTTTCAATTTCTGCATCTTCTATTCTTCCATCTTTGAGTAAAGCTGGTGGCAAGCGTTTATGTGAACTCTTCACATAGCAATGTGGCCCTGTATCGGTATCTACATCAGTCAGGTAAAAAAAGAATTTAATGAATTTTATCCTGTCCATATCAAAATGATACATCTGAGCAGCCTCAGATTTCCCCTTACCTTCATAAGGCAAACTCCACCAAAAAGCAACCAAATCTAATACAGGCGAGCATCTCAGGTATTGCTGGGCAACGGCTAAAATTGATTGATCGAAAACTAAACTTTCCAATTCTTTACATTTCATGATTTGCTCAAAACCATATTCATACCTTGGGGAAACAGGCTTTTCGGGGTCAACATATACTTTATCATCAGAGTATTTAGCTTTTTTTGTATTATCAACCATTAAATAAGTTGCTGGTTCTTTACGGGCAAACTCTTCAATAGCCTTTACGGTATTTTCATCTAAAACATTTTCGAAAATGTACATGCCGTTTCGATCAAGTTCTCCGGCAATTTGTTGAATATGTTCCGCGTTTAAATTACCTAAAACACCTGTTGATGTTATATCATTGTATTTTTTATTTTTTAAAGAAATCAAACGGGACATAAAATCATTAGAACGCCCATTAGTCCAAACAAAAAACTTGCGCATAGCAGCATATGCTAATAGAGGTGTTTTGCCAAAGCGAAACCATTCTTGAAAATCTTGAAAAAAACTTTTTGTTTTCATACCTGTAAAGCGATTTTTGATAGCCCCCAATTGTATTTCCTATTTACCAAAAAATTACCTGATAAATGAAATTGGACCACTGTGTATTGTTCTTCCAAATATTTATGTATGCTGTTTTTATCTTCGGTTAATTCAAAGGCTATATTAAAATTATTATCTATGATCTTAGTTGCTATCACTTTATACCCGCTGATACTAATTTCAAGATTAGTTTCTTCAATAGTTTTTTTAAATATGACACCTTCAATTACTAATGATTTGTACTTTATTTTTTTCACTACGCATAAGCTTTGCTTTTCTGAATATATAATACCAGATTTTAAAGATTCTTCCATCTCAAATCTTTTATGTCCAAAACCCCTGTAAAAATAAGGAAGATGAGTGCTTTGTGAAGGAAGGATTGCTGTTGGAGGATCAAAAAATAAACGGTTTTTGATTTCCTTATTCGGAGACCCAATCTGTATTGAATAAGGTGGTACATTTTTCGTAATAATACTATATGCTCCAATTACTGCTCCTCTTCCAATATAAATACCTGGTTTTATAAAAACACCCCAACCAAGCCAGCAATCTTCTTCAATGTGAACAGGTTTTGAATGCTCTTTTTTGCCCGATTCGGTTGAAAACACAAAGTCATCTTGTTCTCGAATCAACCATTCAGGTTTTACAGTTGCATAATGATTACCCGAAGAAATAAAAATATTCGGCGCAAACACGCAATACTTTTCGATGGTCACATCACCCAATATTTTACAATAATCTTGTATAGTTGAATAATCCTTTATGATAATTTTAGAGTTAAATACGGATTGAATCTCTGCCCATTCCCCTATCCAACAATTTTTTCCGATTATAATAAATTTATCTTTTCTATTATAGTTTAGAAGATCCGAAACAATAATTCTAGTGCCTTTTGAAATAAATGAATTTTTACCAAAACTGCATAAGCCCCTACTCTTTATTCTTGCACCCTGAAGCCAATAAACTAACCTGCGAGGAATTAATGTAATAATTTTATTTAATAATTTCATTTTGATAATCCTTTCAATAGAGTTTACATAATAAGAGAGGCTATAATCTTACAATTGCACCCTTATAGTTATTAATTGGCTATTTAATAAAATCCATTTTCATCGGCGTTCCTTTTTTGTAATCTGCCCGAGCCTTTTCCCCAAGTATTTCTTCGTAATATTTAGGAGCCAATCCATCCCCAGGGCGGATTGTTCTGATATTTTCTTTTGTAAAAGTCTCCCCTGCTTTTATATCCTTAACTATATAAATAGACCTTTTAAATACCTTGCTTTTCTCCTCGGCTTCTTGAACATTTAGTTGCACTTTGCCCAGAGCAAAAAATGCTCTTTCACTTTCCATCACTAATAATTTCATTTCTGCAGGTTCCATACTAAATGTACTATCCACACCACCATCTGCCCTTCTTAACGTAAAATGTTTTTCTATTACTCTTGCACCTAATGCTACTGAAGCAATGCTTGCTCCTATCCCCATAGTATGATCGCTTAAACCAATTATACAATCAGGAAACATTTTTTGCAACTCTGGTATGGTTATTAAATTAGTGTTTTCCGGTGTAGCGGGATAGGTGCTGGTGCATTTCAGCAATACAATTTCACTGCACCCATTATTTTTAAGTACTTGAACCGACTCCTGGATATCGTTAATATCAACAATGCCTGTACTCATTATTACTGGTTTTCCTGTTTGTGCTACTTTTTTTAACAGGGGATGGTCAGTATTTTCGAAGGATGCAATTTTATAACATGGTGTATTGAGGTTTTCCAAAAAATCTACTGCCGTCTCATCAAAAGGTGTACTGAAACAAATTACTCCTAATTCTTCAGCATAATCAAAAAGCGGTTTATGCCAATCCCATGGAGTATGTGCTTCTTCATATAACTCGTATAAATTTCTACCATACCATAAAGAATTTTTATCTGTAATATCAAAAAGTCCACCTTTTTGATTGATGGTCATTGTATCTGCAGTGTAAGTTTGCAATTTAACCGCATGTGCTCCCGTATCTGCAGCGGCTTTAATAATCTCCTTTGCCCGATCCAATGAACGATTATGATTGCCACTCATTTCTGCAATAATAAAGGGCTTTGAACTTAGTCCAACTGTAAAACCAGCTATCTTCATTTTCCTATTTTTTTATATACAACACACTTTCACCGCTTTCTATCATCACATTATTTGCAAAGACAAAACCGGCCTTTGCAAATGACCTAACAGATTCTGTATTTGTTATTTTAATATACGCATAAATAGAAATCCCTGGGAAGATTGCTAAAAAATGATCTGATGCCATTAATAAGATGGTTCCTGCAAGCCCTTTTCCCCTGAATTCTTTTGCTATGGAAATTCCAATCACATACACTTTTTCATTTTCTTTTTGAAACCGAACCTGCCCTACTGGTACTTTGGCTTCATTCTCAAATAAAAGCATGAGGCAATCGTTGTCATTCAGTTTTTTTAAAAACCATTCCTTATGATCCTCCAGGCTGATTGTGCTTGTATGATAGGATTGCTTTCTCACATCTACATCGTTCGCCCATTCAAAATAGAGCATCATATCTGCCTGCGTGGCCTTACGGAAACTAAGCATCAATTATTGATTTTTGAATGAATGACTACATCAATATACTTCCCATTAAAAAAACAATGTTCTTTTAGTCTGGCTTCCTGCTTAAACCCCGCTGCTTCCACGGCTTTATAAAGGTGCGGCCGCAAGTCATAGGTATAGGTGAATATTTTATGCAGTTTCAGTCCCTCGAATGCTACTTGTTCTATTAAAGATAAATAAGTTGTCCAGTGCAACTGAAAGAAATCCTTTTCCAGCGCCGTGTTTATGATAAAAGAAATTTCTGCATACCTGTCCTTCCAGTTGATATGCACCAAACCGCCATATCCGATACTGGTTTCATTCTCCAGGTAAGAAAACAAAACTTGTGCTGGCTGTTCCTGTTCGAAGAGGGGTGAAATTACAATACTGAAATATTTCTCCTGGTCGTTTTCACTAAGGGGTTTTTGCTGACGCAAATGATACAACTGCTCATTTCGCCACTTCATTATTTCATACTTATCTTCATCTCTTATGGGGATCAACCTATAGTTGCCACTTTTAAAAACCTGTTGTGATAAACACTTATAAGCTCTAAGCATATAAAAAAATTGCTTTCGATTTTGACAGTCAAATAACAATTTATCGAACTTTAAATAAAGGCTTTAATGGTTCACGCTGTAACAAGCCTTTTAGGCTATTCGTCTCTAACCCTATTTTCACTTTTTCGAAATACTTTCGATAGCTGCCTATTAGTTGTTCAATATCTTTTTCGCTATGCGAATAACTTATGTTATGTGTTCCAATTGTAAAAATTCCGTTAACAAACATCTCCTGCAATAATAAGGTCTTTAATTCCCATGAATTAAATTGATCAGTGTCCTTAATGATAAAAAATGACCAAACCGGATATCCGGAAACACTGAATATTTGTTCTAATTTAAATTCACTGATCAATTGATTCAGTTGGTTAATGATTCTTTCTCCTGTTTCAAAAAGGGTTTTGATGACGGGTTCACGTTGAAGTTTATTTAAAACTGCATAAGAAGCAGCGAGAGATAAAGTTTCACCACCAAAAGTGAAAGAAAAAAATATTTCTTCCATCAATTTCATGATCTCCGCTTTACCTGCAATTGCTGAAACTGGATAACCGTTAGCAAGCCCCTTTCCAAAAGTGGCTAAATCCGGGATTACTCCAAAAAATTCCTGAGCTCCTCCATTTGCATACCGGAAACCTGTGATCGTTTCGTCAAAAATTAAAACTGCCCCGTGTTTATGAGTTAGTTCTTTAACTTTTTGCAAAAAATCATTTTCTGGAGCAACTACATTTACAGGTTCCAATATAACAGCGGCCACTTTACCTTTTAACTCGTTTAATTTACTTTCCAGAGTATTAATGTCGTTGTAAATAAATTTATGAGTAAGATCTTTAACTACCTGCGGCACACCCAGATCCCGGGTTGTTGATCCGATATACCAATCCTGCCACCCATGATAACCACATACCAATACATGATCTCGTTTTGTATAAGCCCGTGCCAATCGTATTGATCCAGCTGTTGCGTCAGAACCGTTTTTACCGAAACGCACCATTTCAGCACATGGAACCATTTCCACTATCTTCTCTGCAACTTTAAATTCCAACTCATGTGCAAGAGAATATATTGTTCCATTTTGAAATTGTTCCATTACTGCTTTGTTTACATCCGGATCATTATATCCGAGTG
>Ga0207712_10000728_pt1 | contig 25095 bp, 14 predicted proteins | sample KBSS44metaG_FD_184402 | JGI IMG/M metagenome (GOLD analysis project Ga0207712, IMG submission 184402) | Switchgrass rhizosphere microbial communities from Kellogg Biological Station, Michigan, USA - KBS S4-4 metaG (SPAdes) (version 2) | ecosystem: Host-associated > Plants > Roots > Rhizosphere...
ATTATTAACTATCGCAGCGCAAGTACAGGAAAGTGGTAAAAGTGTAACAACTGAATCAATACAAAATGCGAAAGACCTTGGCGCTACAGATATCGAGATACATGATACAGTTTTGATCGCAGCATTGTTTTGTTTGTACAACCGGTATGTGGACGGCCTTTCAACCGTTACACCCACCGATCCTGCATTTTATAAAGGACTTGGACAACGATTAAAAGATCATGGTTATAATCGTTTGCCGCAGGGATATGATCATTTAAAAAAATAATACCTGGCTAATATCATGAACACAACAGGCAGACATACCATTGTTTTTATCATTTGCTTTTTCAGCACTTTCTTCGGTGGTGTGGTATCTATGCTCATGTCTGTTTATTTACCCGTTGTTGTAAAAGATCTGTTGGGAAATGTATCAGAAGAAAAAATGAATAATGTAAGTGCATGGATAAATGCTTTATTCATTTTTGGATGGATGTTTGGAGGGTTTACATGGGGAATTATTTGCGATAAAATTGGCCGTGCAAAGTCTGTTGTGCTTTCAACTGCCTGCTTTGGTTTATTTGCAGTTATCACAGGTTTATCATCATCGTGGTTGCTGGTAAGTCTATGTAGATTTTTATCAGGCTTTGGAATTGGTGGTGTGTTGGTAACAACTGTTATACTTATTGCAGAATTATGGACAGATAAAAAAAGGGCAATCATCCAGGGAATTGTTTCCCTTGCTATGCCGGTTGGTTTTTTTGCTGCTGGTGCAATCAATAACCTAACGGAGGATTGGCGCACTGCTTTTTGGATCGGCATTCTTCCTTTATTGTTAGTCATCATCGCCGCATTTACTTTACCTGAATCACAAAAATGGAAAACGGTCAAACAAGCATCAGAGCAAAATGAAAATAAACACAAACCGCTTTTTGATTCTGCATACAGAATAAATTTGCTGATAGGTGCCGTTGTATTTGGCGCTATGCTTATTGGTTTGTGGGCAGTTTTTTCATGGGCGCCTACATGGGTACAAAGTATTTCTACATCGGCCGATGTGCAACAACAACGCGGTTTAACAATAATGATACTGGCAGCAGGTGGTATTACGGGCAGTTTTTTTTCAGGATGGATCGTAAATGCTATCGGCATACACAAAACCATGCTTATGTGTTTTGCGGTTTGCTTTATCATGACGATCGTTGTTTTCAAATTGAATAGCGATGTTTCAGTAATAACATTTGCAGAAATGGGATTACTTGCATTTTTCTTTGGTATCAGTCAGGGAGCACTTGCGGTATATATTCCCTCATTGTTTCCAGTGGGTATTTGCGCTACTGCAACTGGTTTTTGTTTTAATGCAGGTCGGCTGTTTACAGGAACAGTAGTTTTTTTTATAGGTGCATTGGTAAGCATACTCGGTGGATACGGCAATGCAGTTTTTGTTTTCTCATTTGTATTTGCAATAGGTTTTATTGCAACAATACTTTCGAAGAGAGCCAAAACAAATTAATTTTTAATTCAGAATAAAATGGCACATATAAAAGTGGAAGAAGGTGTTCCGGGAATAAGAAGCCTCGTCATGTTCAGACCTGAAACAGGAAAACCTCTGTATGAATTGGCGCAGGTTCTGCTGCGTGGGCCATCACCACTTTCAGAAGCTGAACGAGAATTGATAGCGGCTTATGTATCGAAAAGAAATGATACGGTGTTTTGCATGATGAGCCATGCGGCAGCTTCCCGTGAATTATATGGTGATAATAGAAATATTGTTGATGAAGTATTGAAAGACATGCTGCATTCAGGAGTAAGTGATAAGATGAAAGCTTTATTAAATATTGCCGGCAAAGTTCAGATACTGGGTAAAGAGGTATTGCCGGAAGATATCGCCGCAGCAAGACTGTTTGGCGCTGATGACAGGGAGATACATGATACAGTATTGATAGCAGCATCCTTTTCTATGTTCAATCGCTATGTTGATGGGTTAGCATCATTTACACCAACTGATACGGCCACCTATGAAGAAATGGGAAAACGAATGGCCGAAAAAGGATACGCATTACCACAATCATCAAAATAAAAAAATGGCGCATATTAATTTAGGAAATGAACTTCCCGGTATTCGTGGGCCAATGGCATTTCGGCCTGAAACTGCCAAACCTTTGAATGAGTTGGCTGAAATTTTATTAAGAGATGATAATAACACACTCAGTCGTGGCGAACGGGAATTGATCGCAACCTATGTTTCATATTTGAATAATTGTTTCTTTTGCCAGAATGCTCATGGTGGAATTGCACAATATTACCTGCAATGTGATATTCAATTTATTGATGGTGTAAAAAAAGATTTTAATTCAATGGCCGTCACGAATAAAATGAAGGCATTGTTATCAGTTGCAGCCAGTGTACAAAAAGGAGGCAAGTTTGTTACGACTGAACAAATTGAAGCAGCTAAAAATGCTGGTGCTACAGACATTGAGATACACGATACAGTATTGATCGCCGCTGCATTTTGCATGTTCAATCGCTATGTAGATGGACTGGGAACTTCAGCCCCTACCGATCGGCAATTTTATATTGGGAGAGGAAAGCAAAGAGCAGAAGAAGGGTATTTGCATTTCGATCTATATAAATGAAAATATAAACTAAATGAAAAAATTATTTTGGTTTGGCTTGATTGGTTTGTTGCTGTTTGAAATAGCAAATGTCTATTTCATTATGCCAATGCCCGGTAGCCAGCAAATGAACAGTATCGATCTTGCTTACTTCCTTTATAAATGGCGCTGGATATTCAGGGTTCTATTTGCTGCAATGATCTTCTTTGGATTATTTAAATCGCAATGGAAAAGAAAATGGTTATTGTTTTTTCCCATTGCTGTCGTTGCGATTGTCATATACATGGCTAATTTTAAAATGGCAGCCGATGCCATGTTTAAGCAACCCAAACAATTATTACTTGTAAATGCTGCATCTAATAAAGTTGATTCAAACAGGTTAGTACTTGGTGTTTCAATTAACGGAGAAGCCAAAGCATACCCGATCCGGTTTTTAGGTTATCATCATCATATACAGGATACCGTAGGTGGCAAACCTATAATGGTAACCTATTGTACGGTTTGCAGAACAGGCAGAGTATTCGAACCAATTGTGAATGGTAAAAAAGAAAAGTTCAGGCTCGTTGGCATGGATCATTTTAATGCTATGCTGGAAGATGCTACTACTAAAAGCTGGTGGCGGCAAGTGACGGGTGAAGCGATTGCCGGAAAATTGAAAGGGCAACAATTACCTGAAGTATTCAGTTCCCAGACATCATTGGCGGAATGGCTGCAATTAAATCCCTCTTCACTTATCATGCAGGTGGACTCTGCATTTATAAAATCTTATGACACCACGATGAAATATGAAAGCGGCGCCAGCAAAAGTAAATTAACCGGGACTGACAGCCTCTCATGGAAAGATAAATCATGGGTGATCGGTGTTAAAGCAGGTAACGAAAGAAAAGCTTACGACTGGATTCAACTGAAAAAAAATAGATTAATACAAGATAAGATCGGCAGCACTCCTGTAGTGCTTGTATTATCTAAAGATGATAAAAGCTTTTTTGTTTTTGAAAGGCCGGACGAATCAGCAAGTTTTTCGATGACAAATGATATTATATTTTTAAACAATAAGCAATTCAGAATTGATGGAAAAGGTATTGACACTACATTTTCATTAAAACCATTACCGGCTTCGCAGGAATTCTGGCATAGCTGGCGAACATTTAATCCCGGTACATTGCATTAGTTTGTCACGGCAGTTTTTCTATTGTCCGGTGTGGTTCATGTACCTTTAAAGTGAATTTTACCGGTATGAAAAAAACTACTTTTATCCTCATCACTCTTTTTTCTCTTGGACTGATCCAGGCTCAAACAAAAGTGCAAACACCCGACCAGGTTTATGGTGAACTTTTTAAAGATGTACAGATGTCTAAAATTTTTCCTGATGGAAAAACTTTTGTGGACTGTGTGCCTAAAAGAGACCCAAAGGAAATTGTAAAAGATTACCTCGCTATTAAAAAAAACCCGGCACTAAGATTTTCATTAGAACTTTTTGTAAAAGAGAATTTTGATCTTCCTCCTGTTCCTCCAATTGTCAATTATATTCAGCAGGAAAAAGATGTGGTGATGCATATCAAAAATCTCTGGGGAGCATTGCGTCGTGAACCTGATAAAAAGATCGAAGGAAGTTCTTTATTGCCATTACCTCACCCATATATTGTTCCCGGTGGCCGCTTCAGGGAAATTTATTATTGGGATTCTTATTTCACCATGCTCGGATTAAAAGAAAGTGGTGAAACGGAAATGATCGAGAACATGATCAAAAATTTTGCCTACCTCATCGAAACATACGGACATATTCCAAATGGAAACAGGAGTTATTATATAGGTCGTTCGCAGCCGCCTTTCTTTGCGGCCATGGTCCAATTGCTTGCTACAATAAAAGGAGATAATGTATATGTAACTTTTCTTCCGGCATTACAAAAAGAATATAAGTTTTGGATGGATGGAGCTTCTAAATTAAAAGTCGGTCAAACTTATCGTCGTGTTGTGAAATTGAAGGATGGAACTATTTTAAATCGTTATTGGGATGATAGCAATGTGCCAAGACAGGAAAGTTGGCGTGAAGATTTTGAAGTCGCAAAAAAATCAGGAAGGAATGTAATTGAAATGTATAAACATTTACGTGCCGGCGCAGAAAGTGGAATTGATTTCAGCAATCGCTGGTTTGCAGATGGAAAAAATATCACTTCCATTCAAACGACAAACTATATTGCTGTTGACCTTAATGCTTTGTTGTTGAATCTCGAATATACAATCGCAAAAGGTTATCAAACAGGTGGCAGGGATAGTTTATCTAATGAATACAGGAAAAAAGCCGAAAGAAGAAGAGTTGCTATTGATAAATATTGCTGGAATTCAAAACTGAATTACTACTGCGACTATAATTTTAAAACACAAAAAATATTAAATGAGGTCACCCCAGCCGGCATGTATCCATTTTGCTTTTTTGAAAGCAAACCTGATTACCTGAGCTTGCAGGCAAGGAAAGCTTCGGAAGCAATTAGATCAAAACTTTTACAACCCGGTGGCGTAACTACAACAGAAAAAAATACGAATCAGCAATGGGATTCGCCAAATGGTTGGGCGCCTTTGCAATGGATGACCATCTGGGGCCTGGATCGTTGCGGGCAAAAAGAATTGGCGAAGGATATTTCAATTCGCTGGATGAAATTGAATATCGATGTATACAATCGAATTGGCAAGTTGATGGAAAAATATAATGTTGTTGACACTCATCTTGAAGCTGGTGGCGGTGAATATCCAGGACAAGATGGATTTGGCTGGACCAATGGTGTATTGCTTGCTTTGATCGCAAAATATGGAAAGCCGGAATGATTATTTAGCAACCTATTTGAACAATTTGCTTAAAGGAATCAGAAGTAATATTGGAAGGATCAATAGTAAATAAGTAAGGATATAATCCAGCCATGACGGCTTTAATGCTAATTTTTCATCCCACCAATCGGGAATATTAACATCGCTATCCCAAAGTACGTACGTAAAATCTTTCCCACTGTATTCTTTCTTGATCAAATTTTTGCGAATAAGTAGCTTGTTTAGTTTTTTATACATCTTTTTAATTACAAATAAGATCAGAACAAATATAAAAACCAGCAATAGTAAGGGAAAGTTTTTCAGCCAATCTGTTTTGTTAATCGTAAGTAATGGACCAAACAGAATCACCAAAGAGAATAATAACACTATTATAAAATAGTTATGTGAGTAGATTTTCTGCGTGAACCAAAAATGCACAATAAAGAATAAGCAGAATGAAATGAATGCATCTCTCCACATTTCCCTAAATTAATAAACTTAAGCAGGTTCCAAATGAAAAATGAATCGCCGTAAAAATGCCTAAGAGTTTAAAAGAGAAAAGGAGTCATGCTCGTTATCCCTTTCTCTTTTTCTCTTTTGTCTCTTAGCTAAAAATATCGCCACTTAAATGTTTAAATGCTTCCATGGCGCCCATGTATTCACAGGTTCTTGCACCTGCCTTATTAGCATTAGCAATTATTTGTTCCCATACTGGCATTGTCAACGACCTGATCTCTTTTACTTGCCTGTCTGCCAGTTGGAATAAGACTGCTCCCACAAATGCATCACCGGCGCCGGTTGTGTCAATGGCGTTTATTTCAATGCTGGGAATGATCTTCGTCTCTCCATCAAAGCCTAGCAAGGTTCCTTCCTTCCCTAATGTGATGGCAAATACAGATGTTGTTCTTAACAGAAGATCGTTCACCGTGTCTGTTAAGGTTGAACGTCCAGTCAGCATCATAGCTTCTTCATCACTTACCTTAAAGAAGTGACAACAACCTAAAAAGTTCCAGCTCTGATCAATGAAAGATCGTTGATCGTTTTGAAACAATAAGCTTCTGTAGTTTGGATCGAAGCTGATAAAAATTTCCTGCAGCAATGATTTTTGAAGCAAGCTTTGATAGGCAATTTGCAATGGACCCGGTAAAAAAGCAGTGGCTGATCCAAAATGAGCTATCGAAAATTTTTCAAGATTGATGGCATCTACTTCATCACGGTTCAATTGCCCGTCAGCCCCGCGATTAAAATAAAAATCCCTTTCCCCATCTTCCATTAATGAGACAAAAGCGAATGTGGTAAAATAATTTTCATCCTGCAACATCCATTTTGTACTTACACCAAATGAATCCATAACATCAATAAGGTGCTGGCCAAATGGATCTTTGCCGATCTTAGCTGCTAATTCCACATCACCACCCAACGCTGCAATAGCAGCAGCAACATTTGTGGGTGCACCGCCGGGTTTTTTTAAGAAATTCTCTCCCTCAGATAAGTGCTTTCCTTTATCAGTGCAGATCATGTCGATCAATGCTTCGCCGACACAAAGAATTTTTTCCATGCTCCTGGCTCCGCCTCAGGCGGAGAATTTTATATTTATTATAAATAAGATTTTCAGTTTGTTCAATGGCCGATCCTTGTATTCATGTCTTCCAAAGCTATTCCTTTTGTTTCCGGCATTAGTTTCCACACAAATAATAATTGAAATACCATCATCACTGCAAAGAATCCGAATATTTTTTCAGGTCCAATCGATGGAGACTCAGCAAAAAAAGTAAATGTTTGGGATATCAGTGCAGCAAAAAGCCAATGTGTCAAACTTCCCAAAGACATACCTGCAGCACGAACTGAGTTTGGAAAAACTTCTGAAATAAATACCCAGATGACGGCGCCCTGGCCGACCGCATGTGCAGCAATGAACAAAAAAACAAACCAGGTAATACTTCCATGTGAGTCACCGGAAAAAGAAAATGCAATTAATGATAATGAAACAATATACCCGGTAGAGCCAATAAACATTAATGTTCTTCTACCAAGACGATCTATAAGATACCAACCTACTAATGTGAAAACAAAATTGACAACACCGATACCAACACTCGAAAGAAATGCGCTGCTCTTTTCCAACCCTGCCATTTTAAAAACCCGTGGAGCAAAATATATAATAGCATTAATACCTGATAATTGGTTAAAGAAAGCAATTAAAAAAGCAAGCATGATGTAGCGATTAAATTTCCCTGAGAAAAGCGATTCTTTCTTTTGTTGCTTAACAGAATTCTTTATTTCGTGTATCAATTCATCTGCCGGTGCACCACTTAAAGAAAAAATTCTTCTTGCTTCTTCTTCATTGTTTCTATAAAGTATCAGCCAACGTGGGCTTTCCGGAGTAAACATCATGAAAATTGAAAATAGCAATGAAGGAATAGCTACCACTCCGAGCATATAACGCCAATCTTTTTCTCCACCCACACCTTGCAATAAATAATTGGATAAATAGGCAAATAAAATTCCTGCAACAATATTCAATTGAAAAGCGATACCCATACGACCGCGATATTTTGGGGGAGCAATTTCAGAAATATAAATAGGCGCAACAACAGAAGAAGCACCGATAGCAAATCCACCAAAAAAGCGAAACACCATAAATATATAAACATCATTGGCCATCGCCGCACCAATTGATGATACCAGGAAAATAATTCCGATCCACAGCAATGTTTTTTTACGGCCAAATTTATTTGCAGGAAAACTACCAATGATAGCGCCAACAACAGTACCATACAAAGCGATCGCAATGGCAGTGCCATGCATCAGGCCGTTAAGGTTCCATAATTTTTGTATTACCTGTTCGGCACCAGAGATAACAGCGACATCCATCCCGAATAAAAAACCACCGAGTGCAACAGTGATGGACCAGAGGACCAGATTGCGGTTCATAAGCTTTCGTTAATTTGGTAATCGAATTGGAAAATACAATGAAATATCAGATTTATTTTATTTTTTTATCATTCAGCAGCAAATGATTGCAGTAATAATTGTAGACTTCCAGTTACTATTTTTGCGATTCATCTAAATTCATGATATGAAAAAAGTGTTGGTCGGACTTGTATTATCTTTTGCATTTCTACTTATCGCAGTCTGGTTTGTTATCCCTCAAAAAATAAAAGTCACCAGCACAGCTACTTATGTTGCCAGCAGTCAGGGAGTATTTAATTTTTTAGCCCACCAGGAAAATTGGAAAAAATGGTGGCCCGGACAAGCAATTGCTAACAAAAATGATACGATGAGTCTTACCGTTGCAGGTTATGATTTTAATATCTCTAAGATCCTCTATCATGCTTATGAGATAAATTTTAAGAAGAATAGTAATAATTATTCTGCATTACTGAAGATCATTTCATTTAAGGTTGACAGTACTGGCCTGGAATTATCAACCGAGATAAATGCAGGTGTAAATCCAATAAACCGAATTAATAAATATTTCCGCGCAAGAAATATAAAAAAGGTCTTTGATAACATTGTTGATTCTCTTGCACAATACACTCAAAAGGTTAAAAACATATATGGCTTTGATATAAAAAATGAAAAAGTACAAATGCAGTATTTATTGTCCGCAAACATGCAACTCACACATTATCCTTCAACCGAAGAGGTGTATTCTTTGATCGGAAAAATAAGATCTTATTTAAAAACAACTGACGCCAAAGAAGAATTTTCGCCGATGTTGAACATTGAAACCAAAGACAGTTTTCATTACTTCGTACGAATAGGCATGCCTGTAAATAAAAAGTTGCCTGGAACAGACAATATCTCGGTAAAGCAGATGTTAAAGAATGGGAATATACTTGTGACTGAAGTAACAGGAGGCAAAAACACTATTGAGTATGCACTGAAACAAATTGAAAAATATATTTCAGACCATCAGCGAAGTATTGTTGCTATACCCTTCCAATCATTGGAAACAGACAGGCTGACCGTAACTGACAGCACAAAATGGATAACTAAAATTTATTACCCTGTTATTTAAACCGGATTATAGCAGCGCTATCATTATTCCTTGCAAGAATAATCGCTTTTTGCTTTCCGATAGTAATTTCTTTAATATGCCTTAATTCTCGTATATCATTGTATCCTTTAAGCAAAGAACAACTGAAATTTCCATCGCCTTTGTTAATAAGCACTGTTCCGTAATCCGCATCATATTCACCCATCTGGATATTGTTGGGATAAAAATTTCCTGCCAAAAAAATATCGGGTTTGCCGTCTTCATTCACATCCGCTAGAGCTGCATCACGATAAGGTGTGAGCTGTGCTTCCCAAGGCAATTCTTTTAGTGTAAAATTCCAATTACCATTATTGATCAAAATGGAATTCGAAAAATAATTGGCCGTAAGTATTGAAGATGATCCCAGTTTTTCTTTTCCAAAAATATCATTCAATGATGCCTTAGCAAAGCCCTCAGCATACAGGTATTTTTTTTTCAACTCAGGTATCTGCTTTACTAATTCGTCTTTTGTAGCAAATGGAATTTCTTTTCCTCCAAGATAGTAAGTAAGCACTTGTTCTTTCTTGCCATTACCATCAAAATCATTGTAATAAAGACGGACAGGGTGTTGTTCTGATGCTTTTAACCGGTTATTCAATCCAAGATTACCGGCAATCAGATCAAGATCGCCATCGCCATCAATATCGACAGGCAATGTGAAATTCCACCAGCCTTTTTTATCCGTGATATATTTCTTTTCAAACTTTCCATTTTCATTTATAAATGCAACAATTCCATCCCATTCTAATGAAAGGATTAAATCTTTATCACCATCTTTATCCAGGTCGCACCAAACTGCATGTTTTACAAATCCAACCTTTGACAATTCTTTACTGTATTGATCGGTTACATCAGTAAATTTTCCTTTGCCATCATTCTTTAATAAATAAGATCGTGGTATGGTTCCATATTCATTTGGAACAGCCCTGCCCCCAATGAAAAGATCAATATACCCATCGTTATTAAAATCATAAGGCACTACACAGGATGCGGTTAATAAAACTTTTTTTTCAAATGCATCAATCAACCGGCTGAGATTTCCTTTACCATCGTTTAGATAAACTCTTGGTAATAAAAATTCACTATTACCATAATATTCATTGCCTCCACTGGCAACAACAAGATCCACAAAAGAATCATTATTGACATCAACGAAGACAGCATCCACATCTTCATAGGTACTGTCAGCATCCAGTGCCGGCTGATTTGATCTTAGAAATTTTCCATTTGCCTGCTGAATAAATAATGCCGGCTTTTTGAATTTGGAAGAACCAATAAATACATCATCCAATCCATCTCCATTTACATCAGCCACAGCCAGCGCCGGTCCTTCCCTTGAAGTCATGAATGGGATCAACGGTTCCCGGTCAAATTCATTAAAAGGGTTTTCCTCATGCAGGAATAATAAATCTGTTTCACTGGTTATATCTGTTACAGACACAGGATTATAATTATGTCTTGCAATAATACTGTAATCAAACTTCGGCAAACCTGGTTTATAGTTCAGTGAAATAATTGAATCCTTTATCGCAGACAATTTTTCATACCTATTATCCGGCCAAATTAAAAGTATAGAATCAACATTAGTTTTATCAAGCCCGATATGCAATGGCACTTCCATACTTCCCTGGAAACCCCGCACAGGGAATTTTTCATACGTTCTTATTTCTTTTCCTGCAAATACGATTGCTTTTGCCCCTATTGCATTTATGTTTAGTTCATGGCCTTTTAATTTTAATTCAAGAAAAGATTTTTTTACTGCTCCATCATTCGAAAGATTTTTATAAATTACTGCAGGCCCGTCAATATTATTTACCACGATATCCATATCGCCATCGTTATCAAAATCGGCATAAGCAGCGCCGTTTGAGTAGGTCCTGGGATTATTTTTTACCAGCAAACCAATATCATCAAACTTTGCTTCTTTTTTATTTAAGTAAAATTTATTCGCCAGTTTTATTTGCGGAAATTTTTCAACCAACGCCATATCTTTTTCATCCACACGATTGGTTCTTATTTTCTGCTGTAATTCATCATTGCTTACATAGTTCACATAATCCATATCATTCAGCCGCTTGGGAATACCATTACTTATGAACAGGTCTTTCCATCCATCGTTATCAAAATCTGTAAAAAGCGCCGCCCAGCTCCAGTCGGTAGCAAACACATTACTGTAAAAACCAATGTCGCTGAATAAACCATTTCTCCTGTTCAGTTGTAATGTATTTCTTGCAAATTGCGGATGATAACCATGCTCAATTTTAAAATGAAATAAATTGTATTCGTCTTCACCCAGTGATCTCTTTAAAATGTATGGATCTTCAGGCATCATGTCCATTGAAATGATCTCAGGAAAACCATCATTAGTAATATCAGCTACATCTGTTCCCATACTAAACTGGCTTGTGTGCCTCATCGAAGATTCCAGTTCATCCTTAAAAGTTCCATTCTTTTGATTGATGTAGAGATAATCATTTTCGTGAAAATCATTTCCTATGTATAAATCAGGGTAACCATCAAGGTTAATATCGGCAACTGAAAGACCTAAGCCATAGCCAATAATTGACCTGTTAATGCCAGACGATTCAGACACATCAATAAATCTCCCGTTATCATTTCTAAAAAGATAATCAGCAGAAAGTGTGTCAAAAGTATTTAAGTAAGATGAACGTTCATTAAAAGTTCCGTTGAAACGAAGCGAATGATTCATCAGGAAAAAATCAAGATCCCCGTCAAGATCATAATCGAAAAAAGCCGCTTGTGTACTAAAGCCACTGAAGTCAAGCCCCATCTTTGTTGCTTCATCTTCATAATAAGGTACACCATTCGCATCAATTCCTTTACAAATCAAAAACTGGTTTTTGTTTTTCAGTGATTCATAATTTCCCACACGGCACACATACATATCGAGCAACCCGTCATTATTAATATCAACTATTGAAACACCGGTGCTCCATCCTCCATCCTGCGGGATCTTCGCTTCTTTCGTCACATCTTTAAATTTCATTCCGCCTTCATTCAGGTATAGTTTATTCTCTCCCTGGTTTGATGAAAAAAAAATATCAATGAGGCCATCATTATTAAAATCACCCACTCCGACACCGGCGCCATTGTAGAAATACATATACTTGAACATATTGAACTGAGCTGTAGGTGTAAGTTTATTTGTAAAATCAATCCCGGTAGTTTTATTGTCTAATGTTTCAAATAATGCATTTACATTTTTTTGCTTGCGAGCATCGCAGCAAATAAATAGAGTTGCGCAGCAAGCAATCAAAACCGAAAATATTTGCAGTAGTTTTATCATTTATTCTTTAGTTTGTCGTTAAGTTTAAATAAAAGAGGGTACTCGTCATTCTGCAGGAAAAGAAGATAAATACCGCCTTTATTTTTAAACTCATCAATATCACGTAATTGTCCTCTTAGTTCTAACCCTGTTATTGCCGGCTCCATTTGTTTCAGATTACCTTTTCCATCATTTATTAAAATCTCGCCATGTGAGGCATCAAGTCTTTCCAGTTGTGGCTGAAAATTGAATCGGTTTCCGCCGCAAACAAGGTCTTTGATTCCATCTCCATTCATATCGGCACTGTAAATAACATTTAAAGATGAGAATTGTATGCATGGAGGAAATTTATCAATAGAAAAATTCCCATTGCCATTGTTTATAGCAATGCAGGAATAGGTGTAATTAAATTTTTTTACCTCCGTCTTACTAAGTACTGATGGGGGTATAAGGTCTTGTATAGTTTTTTCAGCATACTCGGCATGCCGAAGATTATTTTTCTTCAAAAATGGCAAAGCGCTTTCAAGATCATGCTTTAAAAAAACAGGTTTATCTTTACCATTAATTGTTTGCGTTAATATATTATCTTTTGTTCCATTATTATCAAAATCACTCATAAATAATTTTACAGGATGCTCCGCATCAGGTCGCAGGTATCCATTGTTGCCTATATTTCCTAAAAGCAAGTCTTGTTTACCATCATTATTGATATCAAGAACAGTTACTGTTTGCCACCAGCCGTACATTTCAATAAGATTTGTTTTAATTTCAACAAAATGATCTTTTTCAAAAGAAAAAATTCTTGGGCTCATCCATTCACCAACGATTATTAATTCTTTCTCCTGGTCACCTGTTACATCTGCCCATACTGCCCCTGTTACCATACCAATAGAAGCAATATCGGGGTTTTTTGTTTTTGCTATATCTGTAAAATGCCCATTGCCGTCATTTACAAATAAATAACTGGAAGGCGCAACGCCATATAGCTGTGGTTTGTTTCTGCCACCTATAAAAAGATCCAAGTCACCGTCATTATCAAAATCATTTGCTACTGCCACGCCAATATAATCCCCATTGAAAGGAAAACCTTCTGTATCTAATTCAAAATTTCCCTTGCCATCGTTTTTAAACAGCCGAAGCTGTAAATGCCTTCCATCATCCATCGCTGTATTTCCTCCGGGGCAAATAAGCAGATCAAGATCACCGTCATTATCACAATCAAAAAACAAAACCTCAGCATCTTCAAAATCTGAAAACTGATCAAAACTTTTTTGTTTTTTATTTATGAACTTACCTTCTTTTGTCTGCAGATATAATTGTCCCGGATGACCCGGTGTGCCACCAATAAATATATCCTCAAGCTCATCATTATTTACATCACCCACTGCGCATTTTGGTCCTTCACGGGATAACATCTCAGGAATATTTCTTTCAAAATAAAAATCCACATGATCATCCTCAATATGCTTGTCAAAGACAGAGGGCTCGGGTATTAATAATTTATCCTTTTTAGCAGAGTTGTCAAACTGATAAAAAAACTTTTTTTCTTTTGCCTCATCGAGCCTGTAAATTTTATTGATGTCTGGTTTTACATATTTCGAAACAGACCGATCGGGCCATTGCACAAGCATGGAATCTGCATGGGTCCTGGCACCCAGCCCAATGATCGCTTTATAATCCATTGATGATTGAAAGCCACGGCTCGGAATGATTTCTCTTGTAAATACCTGGTCATCCACAAATATCTTTACCGTAGAACCAATAGCAAAAGTGTTTTTTTTAATTCCGGCAAGTGATACGCCGATGTAATTGTAATTATTTTTTTCTCTTGAATTATTTTTATAAATAAATGCCGGTTGATTTACATTATTTACCACGAGATCAAGATCACCGTCATTATCAAGATCGCCATAGGCGGCGCCATTTGAAAATGATGCCTGAGTAAACCCCCATTGATCACCAATATCAGTGAACTGCAGGTTGCCATTATTCCTGAACATTTTATTCTTTACATGAATGGATGGCATCTTCTCAATAAAAACACTCATCTCCTCTTTTTTGCCTGTGGCATTCATCTTTTGCATGATCTCACTTGCCGTAAAGTCAAGAAAATCCTGGTTGATAAGATCATGATAAATGCCATTACACACATAGATATCATTATATCCATCGTTATCTGCATCAAAGATCAATCCTCCCCAGCTCCAGTCAGATGCTGATACCGATGCATAATTGGCGATGTCTGCAAATCTTCCATTCCCGTTATTTAGCTGTAATGTATTTTGAAAAAATTGATGATAGATGCCGTTCTTTTCTTTCAGCCGGTACACATTAATATCTTCAAATGCAAATGTCGTCTTCAACCTGTAATCATCATCAGGCAGCATATCTGTTGTAAAAATATCAGGGTATCCATCATTGTTGACATCGCCAATATCTGCACCCATTGATGCAAGGCTTGTGTGCTGCATCCATTTTTCCATTTCATCTTTAAAAGTTCCATCCCGTTGGTTAATGTATAAATAATCCTGCTCATAAAAATCATTGGAAACATATACATCAGGATAGCCATCGCCGTTTACATCACCAACAGCAACTCCTAATCCTAAGCTCATCGTGCTGCCATGAATACCCGCCTCCTTTGTTACATCGATAAATTTCCCATTCTCATTTTTATAAAGACGATCACCACCGCCTTTAAAGTTTGAATTTATGTTCCAGTCGGCATCAGGAATATTTCTTTTATTCTCATAATTCATGGCGACAGGAGAGATCGGGCTGTTATTAATAATAAAACAATCGAGATCGCCATCAAGATCATAATCAAAAAAGGAAACCTGTGTAGCATAACCAATATTATCGAGGCCATATTCCGCAGAAGAATCGGTGAATGTGAGATCGTGATTATTTATAAATAACTGATTTTTGCGCAATGAAGAATCATCCATATTGCCCGCATTACAAACAAAAATATCAAGCCAGCCATCTGCATTCACATCAACCATGACAACACCGGTGCTCCATTGTTTCTTTTCCCTGAAGCCTGCGCTAACAGAAATATCATCAAACTTCCAGTTTCCCTTATTTAAAAATAATTTATTGCTTCCCAGGTTAGCGGTAAAAAAAACATCTGCGAGTCCGTCATTATTTATATCTCCTATGGCGACACCGCCGCCATTGTAAAAATTTCTATAATTAATAATATTCAGTTCTTTGGTATCAATAACCGTATTGGTAAAGTTAATCCCGGTATCTTTCATTAACGTAAATAACTGATCTTCTGAAGATTTATTCGTACAGGAAAAAGTAATCAGGACGAATAGGGATAGTAAAGCCAATAATCTTTTCACTACAACAATTTCTGTGACCTTAAAATATGATCTTTTCATTTTTTTATTTCAAATAAAACAGGGTACTCATTATTCTGGAGGAACAATAGAAATTTTTTGGCTCTCCCTTTTATTTCAACAATATCACGCATTTCACCACGAAGATTAATCCCTGTTTTTGCATCATCCTGCCAAATAAATCTTCCTTTTCCATTATTGATCAGCACATCACCAAAACTGGCATCTAATCTTTCGAACTGTGGTAAAAAACCAAACTGGTTGCCGCCAGTTACAAGATCAGGCAAATTATCATAGTTGAGATCTAAAGAATAAAAAGCATTTATACAGGAAAGCTGCGACATAGGCGGCAATGGTTGTATGGTAAAATTTCCATTGCCATTATTAATAGCCACACAGGATTGGTTATAATTAAATTGCTTTACGGAAGCTTTTGCAAGTAATTCCTTTGAAAATATTTGCTGGATCGATTTATCAGCATATACTTCATTTTTCAAATTCTCCTTTTTTATAAAAGGCAATTGGTCCTCCATATCTTTTTTCAAAAACACAGGCATATCTCTTCCCTGAATTCCCTGGGTCATGATCTTTTCAATGCTGCCATTATTATCAAAATCATTTATCCATAATTTTACCGGGTTATTCTTATCAGGCTTTAAATAAAAATTTTCCCCGATATTTCCCAGCAGCAGATCTTGTTTGCCATCACCATTTATATCAACAGCCGAAACAGTTTGCCACCAGCCAAAAAGATCATTAAGATTTGTTTTAATTTCAATGAAACGATCTTTCTTAAAAGAAAGAATTCTTGGCGACATCCATTCTCCAACAATTACCAGCTCCTTTTGCTCATCGCCGACCACATCAGCCCACACCGCACCACATACCATTCCTATTTTAGCTATATCCGGGTTATTCTTTGCAGCTATTTCAACAAACTGGCCCTTGCCATTATTCAGAAATAAATAACTTGTCGGATCAACGCCATAGACACCAGGAGTGCTTCTTCCTCCTATAAAAAGATCGGGATACCCGTCATTATTAAAATCATTTGTAATTGCAACTGAAACATTTACGTCAGTATTTGGAAATGCTGAAGTGTTTATGGTAAAATTTCCTTTGCCATCATTCTCAAACAAACGTAACTGCAATTCCCTGCTGGGTGGTTTTGCATCATTACCACCGGGGCATATCAGCAGATCAGGATCGCCGTCTTTATCATAATCAAAAAAAAGAACGGCTACATCTTCAAAATCACCGAACTGCTGAAAAGATTTTTGTTCCTTTTTTTCAAAAACTCCTTCCGAAGTTTGTATATAAAGTTGCCCCGGATGCCCCGGAGTACCGCCAATAAAAACATCATCAAGACCATCGCCATTCACATCGGCAACTGCAGCTTTCGGGCCTTCCCTTGAAAGCAATCTCGGAATATTTCTTTCCCGGTAAAAATCTACCAGATCATTCTCAACATGTTTTTCAAAATTGGATGGCACTTCAGAGAAAAAAACAGGATTTGATATTTTTATTTGCCTGGGAGTTTCTTTCTTTTCGTCTGCTTCATTAATAAGATGAACCTTATTTATAGCCGGTGATTGATGTATTGAAACATATCTGTCAGGCCAGCTGATAAGCATGGAGTCAATTTTAGTTATCGTTCCTAAACCAATAATTATTTTGTAATCCATGGAAGATTGAAAACCACGGCTTGGTATCAATTCTCTTGTAAATATTTGCCCATCGGCAAATATTTTTATTTTACTCCCTATAGCAAAAGTGTTTTTACCCTTTCCCTTTAATGTTATCCCAATATAATTATTGATTCCTTTTTCTCTTGCATTGTTTTTATAAACGAACGCCACGCCATTCTCATTACATACTACAAGATCAAGGTCGCCATCATTATCCAGATCACCATAGGCGGCGCCATTTGAAAAAGTAGCTTGTCCCAGTCCCCATGATTCACCGATGTCAGTAAACTTTAGATTTCTGTCGTTCCGGAAAGTTTTATTTGGCAATGGAGTTCTTGGTATTTGCTTTAGCAGCAGATCCATTTCTTTTTTCTTTCCGCTCAATACTATTTCATGGTACACTTCATCGGCAAAGAAATTCATAAAATCCAAATTAGTTACATCACGATTCACCCCGTTGCATACATATATATCATTCCATCCGTCATTGTCCATATCAAAAAACAGGGCACCCCAGCTCCAATCAGTGGCGGGCACCCCACTATACCTTGCAATATCTTTGAACTTTCCGTTCTTATTATTTAACTGAAGGCTATTTACAGGATACTGATAATAAAAGCCAGCATTTAGTTTAGCATTGAAAAGATCGGGGTTATCAAACGCTCCTAATGTTTTCAGGCGATGATCTCCCATCGGGAACATATCTGTTGTAAAGAGATCCATGTAACCGTCGTTATTAATATCAGCAATATCGGCGCCCATTGATGAGAAACTTACATGCTGCATCCATTGCTCCAATTCATCTTTAAATGTTCCGTCTTTCTGATTGATGTATAAATAATCCCGTTCGTAAGAATCGTTTGAAACAAATACATCGGGATAGCCATCATCATTTATATCAGCCACTGATACTCCCAATCCAAAGCTGATCAAAGAACCATGAAGACCTGCTTCCTTTGTTACCTCCACAAAATGTCCGTCATCATTGCGAAAAAGATGATCGCCGCCGCCTTTTAAAAAATCAGCAACGTTCCATTCATTTTCCGGCAGATCTCTTTTATTGGAATAATTAAGCTGGTTAACTGGGATAGGGCTGTTATTGATGATAAAACAATCAAGGTCTCCATCCAGGTCATAATCAAAAAAAGAAACTTGTGTTGTATAAGCAGATATCCCAAGTCCATAGGCATCGGCAGATTCCGTAAAAGTTCCGTTCTTATTATTGATATAGAGTTTATTTTTTCTATTTCCGGTACTCATGTTTCCGGAAGAACAAACATAAATATCCAACCAGCCATCGCTGTTTACATCTGCAAACACAACACCGGTATTCCATTTATCATCTTTTATTATCCCGGCTTTGTCAGAAATATCTTCGAATTGAAAATTTCCTTTATTCAGGTAAAGTTTATTGTGACCGGCATTGGAAGTAAAAAAAATATCGGGGAGGCCATCATTATTTATATCACCGATCGCTACACCTCCACCATTATAAAAATTACGAAAAAGAAAACTATTGTCTTTGCTTCCATCTTCTACATTGTTTTGAAAATTGATACCCGTATTCTCCACTAACTGAAAAAGTGTAGTATTCTTTTTTTTATTTGTACAAGAAACAGAAAAAGTAAATAAAGCCAGTGCAAAAAATTGCAAATACTTTGATACTACCGGCATCATGATAGTTTAAAAGGTAAAACTAAGTTCTATTTTATTTACAAACATTATAAACCAAAAGAAGCCATATAAAATGGCTTCTTTTTTAAAACTGCTTAATGTAATAAAATCTATTAAAACCCCGGGTTTTGTGTCAGATTAGGATTAATAGCCAGAAAACGGTTTGGTATTGGAAATAAAATATACTTGTTATCGCTTGTATAATTCTTTTCCTGAAACGGCGCAAGATATTTGCCGAAACGAATTAAATCCTGCCTTCTCCAGCTTTCAAGATATAATTCTCTTCCCCTTTCATCCAACAAATTATCCAATGTAACGGACCCCAACGCTGAAGCACCCCGGGAAGCAAGAGTTCTGATATAATTAACCAATGCAAGAGGAGTGCTTCCATATACACCTGCAACAGTTCCAGTACCACCCCTTAAGATCGCTTCAGCTTTCATTAATAACACATCAGCGAGCCTGAAATACACATAGTCATTATCAATAGTACCAGCTCCTGTATTAACAAAGTCAATTGGATACTTATAAGCTCTGATTCCTGTTACTTCAAGGTTAGTTCCAACTTCCACGCTTTTAACAGATGCAGTAAATGCCAATGGAGCACCTGTTCTGTCCTTTAATGGCTGGTCATTAGTTAAATTATATTGTTGACCTAGGAAAAAACCAACTGTTGGCCTGTTTCCGGGATTAGCAGGAGAAGTTGGAGTTGGATAGTTTACTCCCCTTCTTTTATCTGTAGCTTCAAACTTGCCATAGAAATCCGATAATGTTGTAAATCCATTCCAACCTCCGGGATTTTGATTATAGTGCGTTGTTGAACGCCATCTTGATTGCAAATTACCTGCCTGCACACCTCCTTTATTTTCTTGCGTGAATATGTTTTCAGTTCCTATTGTGCCATTATTAGGTGCAAAATTGTCAAAGTAACTGGTAGTAAAACTATAACCACCGCCTGTAATAATTTGATCAGCCAGGCTTATAACCTGGTTCATATCGGCCGCTGCAAATGTGGGCGCCAGCCGGGATGCATTGTCTTTCCAGACTCCTTTATTCAAATAGCATTTCATCAAAAGAACTCTTGCAGCATTTTTGTTGGCTGTATATGCTGGCCCATTTGGAAGGTCTGGAATGATTGCAGTCAATTCTGCCATGATAAAATCAAGCGCTTCACTGTCTTTTCTTACTCTTGAAGGGGTCAGTACGCTTTCACCGGGATCACGATAATTAACCTGTCCCCACCCATCCAACAACATAAAGTCTGCTAAAGCACGAAGGAGCCTGGCTTCAGCTTTTTGCTGATTTGTAGGACTATACCGTAGAATATCAGTTGCTCCAAAGTCAATACCATTCAGGTTTTTGAATGCATCAACAATTCTTTGATTTTCCCCATCATATTTCTGGGCATGTAAAACTCTCCATACACCATTATCATCCCAATCGGGTCCGCGGGTGGGTCCTATCAATTCATCAGTGGTCATTTCCCAGAGGGCATATATGCCCGCCTGGTCCTGGAAAAGTCCCTGCATAGAGTTATACAAACCGGAAAGAAGGGCTGCAGTATTTGTATTACCTCCGGAGCTTACCTGATCGGAGGTTAGTTCTCCTCCAAATCTTTGATCCAGCTTGGTACAACTGCCAAGCATCAGGGAAGAAAACATCACTACTAAAAATATTTTGCGCATCATATATAATGTTTTTAAAATTCTTATAATGAAAAATTCAGGCCAAGCGTAATTGTCCTTGCTGAAGGATAAGGCTGATATTCTATACCCACAGAAGGAACATTGTTTACACCATTGGGAACATTGACTTCGGGGTCAAAGCCGGAAAATTTAGTTATAACAAAAAGATTTTGCCCGGTAACATATATGTTAGCTGACTTGAAAATCTTTCCGACATTTCCAAGAGAGTAATTAAGTGTAGCATTACTCATCTTAAGATAACTTCCCTTTTCAATAAAGCGTGAAGATGCAGTTACCGGGTTAGCAAACGATTCTTTAACTGGATCATTGAATACCGATAGCGCAATATTTCTACCACCATTTATACTACCTACGTTGATTACATTATTCAGCGTATTATTATATATATCTTGTCCAAAAGCGCCATTCATATTAACCGTAAGATTGAATTTTTTATATCTTAAGCTTGTACTGATACCCAGTAAAGCCTCAGGATTAGGATTACCTACATAATAAAAGGTGTTACCGTCGTCCTGGTAAACAGCAAGACCAGTAGCTTTATCCATATTTAAAAAATTGCGTGTCCAAAAAGCGTTAATAGGAAGACCATTTTGCAGCGTCTCTACAAGCGTACCAGTTATACCCTGACCATTTAATTGACCTGTATAGATCGGAGCGTCCAACTCATCCACATTGTTTTTGATATATGAAGCATTTACTCCAAAATCCCATCCTATGTCTTTTTTATTAATTATGGTAGCGTTAACCGTTGCCTCTACTCCTTTATTTTCTACAAAGCCATTCAAATTAACCCATTTTACCGTACTACTGATGGGGCCATTTGGATCAGCAATAGCCGGGAAAAGCAGGTCGGTGGTTTTCTTATTGAAGTAATCAACTGTTATGTTGATCGTGCTTTTTAATATTGATGCATCGACTCCTATATTGTATTGTCTGTCTGATTGCCATTTCAGATCAGGGTTATCATAATTGATTTGACCGCTCAAATTACCATTACTGCCAAATCCAATTCGCGCCACAGCAGACCCGGCAGGAAATTCCTGGTTACCGGTTTTACCCCAACCAATACGCAGTTTAAGAGAATTGATCAGCTCTACTTTGAAGAAATCTTCCTTAGTTATATTCCAGGCTGCAGCAAAAGAAGGGAAATAACCGTATTTATTATTTGTACCAAACTTTGTGGATCCATCAGCTCTAAAAGTTCCGGTCAGCAAAAACCTATCATTATAGTTGAAAACGGCTCTTCCAAAGTAAGATTGCAATTCCGTTCTTGGATCAACATATGAAGAAATGCCGCGGCTTGAAATAGCACCATATTGAATATAATTAGTATAATCAAGACCAAAGTTGCCAAATCCTGCAGTAGGTCCATTTGCACTTGCCTGGAATCCCTTGTTGCTAAATTTCATGTACTCATAGCCTATTACTGCATTCAGGTTTAAAGAAGACGTGATCTTTTTATCAAAAGTTAATGTATGAGTAAGCTGTTTAGTCTGCAACTCACTCTGGCCAATATTAGCATAACCTACGCCTGTAAAGGTAGAAGTGGCTGCAAGGTTTATATTTTGATCCCTGCTTGTCCTTCTCACACCGGAAGCATAATTAATACTAACCAGGAATTTATATTCAAGCCAGTCTGTAATCTTAAAGCTCGGAGCGATGCTGGCCAGTACTGATGTTACCACTGATCTGTCGCTGATTGCGTTTGAAACACCCAAGGGATTGAAGATTGAATTACCTCCAACATTTACAATCGAGTCCCCTATCTTAAGAGGGAGTGTCGGATTCCATTGTAATGCCATACCGATAAGACTGTTACCAGCGCCGGCATTATTTGAAATAGGAGCGATATCTTCAATATACTGGCTCGGAAGAATATTTATATCAAGACCTAATTTTTTACTATCTAAGAATTTAAAGCTGGCATTCAGATCAGCTGTATATTTTTTGATCCCTGATTTCGGCACAATACCTTCCTGGTTGAGAGCACCCAGCGATACACGATATCTGCCATTTTCATTTCCACCATTTATTGAAACATTATAATTCTGAACAGTAGCTTTTCGTAATAGTTCATCCAATGCATCTACATTACCACCCTTATCATTTGCTTGGCTTGCGCCGTAATATGTCAAAGCCTCCCTGAATTGAGATGCATTTAGCACTTCAATTTTTTTCATTATAGAAGAAACGCCTATGGAGGTACTAAAATCTATTCTCGGTTCACCTGATCTTCCTTTTTTAGTTGTAATGATCACAACACCATAAGATCCTCTGGAACCATATATCGCTGTTGCAGAAGCATCTTTAAGGATATCAATCGAGACAATATCTGTAGGGTTAATAAAGTTGAGAGGGTTACTCGCTGGATTACTGCCTCCAAAACCGATATCACCAACGCCGGGTCTTGGAGATCTTCCATCCAGGGGAACTCCGTCAACTACAAAAAGAGGCTGACCACTACCTGTTACTGTGGAGTTACCACGAATCTTGATTGTTGCAGCACCACCTGGTTGACCACTGTTATTTAATATCTGTACCCCTGCTACTTTTCCCTGTATTAACTGATCAGGCGAAATAAAAACACCTTTGTTAAAATCTTTTTCTTTTACAGATCCAATAGAACCAGTAAGGTCCTTTCTTCTTGAAGTTCCATAACCGGTCACTACTACTTCATTCAGGTTGCCGCCTGATGCAACAAATGAAACTTCTATAGAGTTTTTTCCTCCTTCAATAGAAACTTCTTGTGTGGCATAACCAACAGAACTGATAACAAGCGTAGTAACATTGGATGCTACTGTAATTGAGAAAGTACCGTCGTTTTTTGTGGCAGTTCCGGTTTTGGTGCCTTTCGGTTGAACAGATGCACCAACAACGGGAGAACCATCTTTAGAGTCGGTAACCTTACCGGATACCACTCTGTCTTGAGCCATTACTAACTGCGATACACATAGCAGAATAGCAACGGCTGCTGTTTTTAGCAGATTTTTGCAGGACATAAGCATTAGTAGTTATCGTGAGTAAAAAAAATACGATTTTCTGTGTGTAAATTAGACACATTTATGAAACCAACAAATTTTTATGCAACTTTTTTTATTTAACCTTTAACGAGTCAACGGATTGCAATGCAACTTCTCTAACAATCATTAGTCAAAATGGGTGAAAAATATTAAGAGTCATTTTATCTTTTAATCGCTGCTTCGAAAAAAAGTAAGATCTAGCATCTATCTATTGTGTAAACTTTGTTTCAACGGCCAAGGGGCTGTAATTCAGGCTGAACATTTATTCGGAAGTGCTACGGACCAGTAAGGCTGACTGTGTTTCTATTTAGTCTTCTCTGCAACTTCAACAAGCTTGTTATTCTTCAATCCGGTTTTTAATTTATATAGCTTACCCGGACGGTGTGGGACATCGTCTTCCATTTCATCAAGATCATCTAGCCAGTTTTTTAGTGCAATTTTTTTCCTGAAATTTCTCCTATCCAGTTTTATTCCTAAAATAGCCTGGTAGAGATCCTGCAATTCTCTCAATGAAAATTTTTCTGGTAACAAATTAAAAATAACAGGCTCATCCATGATCTGTATCCGAAGTCTTTCCAAACAGGATTCAATAATTTGCTTATGATCGAAAGCAAGGTCCTTAAGATTTTTTAACGAATGCCAGTGTACTTCGTTATCTGTGATTTCTAATTTATGATTGCGGATATTTATTAAAGAATAATACGCAGTTGTGATAACACGACCTGATGGGTGACGATTGATGGCTCCAAAACTTCCTACCTGTTGAAGAAACACATCATCTAATCCTGTCCTTTGTCTTAACACACGATAAGGTGCGCTGTCAAGATCTTCCTCAATTTTTACCAGGTCACCAAGCAAAGACCATTTGCCTGCAAACTCTTCAAGATCCGATTTAATAAGCAGTACCCTTAGTTCTTTCTTCTCAAAACCAAAAAT
>Ga0207712_10000737_pt1 | contig 24808 bp, 16 predicted proteins | sample KBSS44metaG_FD_184402 | JGI IMG/M metagenome (GOLD analysis project Ga0207712, IMG submission 184402) | Switchgrass rhizosphere microbial communities from Kellogg Biological Station, Michigan, USA - KBS S4-4 metaG (SPAdes) (version 2) | ecosystem: Host-associated > Plants > Roots > Rhizosphere...
TGCTTTGATCTGTCCCGCATCCGCGCGGGCAAGCGTAAAGAGATCCTCGACGATACGAGTCAAACGCTTGCTTTCGTCATGGACGATCGCGAGTGATTCCCGATACTCCACCGCCGAGCGTTCCGGATTAGACAAGGCAACCTCGGATTCGCCGCGGACGATCGCCAAAGGCGTGCGCAGCTCGTGCGACGCATCGGCCATAAAGCGCCGCTGCTGTTTGAATGCAGCATCGAGCCGTGACAACAATCGATTGAATATCTCGGCGAGTTGCCCGAGTTCGTCTTTTCGATTTTTGACCAGAAGCCTCTCGTCAAGATTTTGAGCGCTGATCCGGCCTGCCTGTCTCCCCATTTCAACCATGGGGCCGAGACTTCTGCGGGCCAGGAAATATCCACACAAACCTGCGAACAGCAAGGTCAATGGAAAACCGACCAGAAAGATACGCGCGAGTTCCGATTCCATTGCCGTTCTTTCGTCAAGCGAATGCGTCACGTATAGATGCAGAGTTTCACCACCGGATCGGATGCCGGTACGGAATACTTTCAACTGTTTACCGTCAATGTTCAGGTTCGCAAAGTGACCTAACTCGGCGCCATCTGTGAACGGAATATCGAAGCCCGCAGTGGATGCGAGCAGCTTTCCCTCCGGCGAATAGACAATGAATTGGTAGTCGCGAAAACGCATTTCGCTGGCCGTTTCGGTGACCGCATCGTGTCCCTCCGAATCGTCTTTAGAGTCTTCCTGCTCTGCCGCGAGGGCGATTGCAAAGTTGCTCGACATTTCAAGCAGACGCATGTTCAGATCGCGATCCATGCTCCGAATGACCGCGTAATAGGTGACGGCCGCGATCGTTATCATAAATGCGGCCAGTATCCCGATATAAAGCAAGGTCAGTTTTGTTCGGATCGAACTAAACATCGTCTAAAACATAACCGGCCCCCCGCCGCGTATGGATCAGCTGTCGCTCATAGCCCTCATCTATTTTGACTCGCAGACGCCGAATATATACCTCGATCAGGTTGGAAAACGGGTCGAAGGTTTCATCCCACACGTGTTCAGAGATCTCCGTTCGACCAACCACCTTGCCTCTCTCTCTTGCAAGATACTCGAGCAATGCATATTCCTTTGCGGTAAGGGGAATTTCACTGCCCCCGCGGTGGACGCGTCGCGCCGACATATCGATCTCCAGATCAGCCACAACTATAGAGGATGGGCGTAGCTTCGATTGCCGCCGAAGCAATGCACGGAGGCGGGCGAGAAGCTCTTCGAATGCGAATGGCTTTGTAATGTAGTCATCGGCGCCGGTGTCGAGTCCCGTGATCTTATCCTCGACGGCGTCGCGCGCCGTTAGCATTAGTATCGGCGTCTGGTTGCCGCTTTTGCGAACCTCACGGCATACGTTAAACCCGTCAGCGCCGGGAAGCATCACATCCAGAATGATCACGTCATACTGGTTAAGCAGGACCTGATAGAGAACCTTATTGCCGTCTGTTACCACATCGACGGCATACGAACTTTCACGCAAGCCTTTCGATACAAAACCAGCGATCCGTTCATCGTCCTCCACAAGCAAAACTCTCATTCCGCAGACAGTTTACTTCAGGAATGATAAATACAACATTAATGTGAGGGTGTAAGACGTCGTACGAAGACGCGATTTCGATGGCAGGACTAGTCTAAATATCAGGCACCCAAAATGTGCGTCCCGCGTCGGTTGTTCGTTTAAGTCCGAGTTTTGTCAGATCGCTTTCGGAAGCTCCGAGATAGGTGAAATGCGGAAGATCGGAAACGACGGTCTGATACCATCCATGCCTAGCAAGTATGTCGCGTACTTTCACATTCTCGTGTTCGGTGACATCGAGAGCCAGCATGGACAAATGCTGTGAAGATCCCGGCGGTGCGACCGAATAAATTATCGATTTTGAAAGGTCCTTTGAAAAATACATTCCCTGCGATTCGAGCCGGAAGATCTCGGGTACCTGATCATATGGAGAAAGAGCTTTGATTCGCTGCACGTCACCCGCAGAAATTCGTCCCTTTCCCGACCAGTGGTCAAGACCGGGATTAACGCGGCTCGCCCATAATTCGACCGTGTCGGCATACGCACGTCGTGCCGCATCACCTCCGCGCGGCGTTATGCTTACACCGTTTTGAGACGCCTCGGCCACCGCTTCTTTGAGTGCCTTCATCGCGGCGGCCTGAAGTTCAATTTTGATTCCGCCGACGGTGTCGCTTGTTTTTGAAAGGCTTCCTTGAAAGGTCGAGACGGCGTTATCATCATGGAACACGACAGTGTTCGGCGGAACCGCTCCGCCGCGGGCGACGAAGACCGAGCCATATTCCTTTAGCAGACGAGTGCCGACTTCGTCCGTCGGCCGGCTAAAAGCTGAAGGTAAGTTAGCCGAAAACCCTCCGCTCTTGATCGAACCGTCACCGGCATTCTTATTTCCCATGTTGTCATTTCGATTCGAGGTCGTTGGACCCGCACTTGATGAGGGCGATGCGGAGGTATCCGTCCGGCTGTAGTTTGAATTAGAACTGCCGCTATCCGACCAACAGCCGGTTGTCGGCAGCCAGAACGAGAACACGATGACAGCGAATAATAATTGATCTTTTCGATTCATATACGACCACAACCAAAGAGTGATTATCTCAAAAACGCCGCAAAGACCCAGCCGGTTTGGCCGCTCTCTGTTTGAATATACGCAAATCTTGATTCAATTCCATTGAACACTTCGGTGTTTTCTGAATAGCGCAGCACATACACCTTTTCGCCAAGACGGAGATTTCTTAGTTTGTATGCATCCTGACTCGGCCCATTACGCAGCACAAGGTTTGCTTTTGTGGAATACGCGATCGTTCCGCCCGACGGCGGAGGAACGGAGGAAGGCGTGGGCACAGGTGTTTTCACTGACGGAGTCGGAGTCGGCGTCGGCTTCATCGATACCGTTACAGCCCGAAGTGCGTTACCGTTGTCACTTCTTGATGAGGTCTTTACCTGAAACGGCCAGAATTTGTGTTTGCCTTCGTTCAAATATCCGTCAAGGAGTGCGAACGCATACTTTCCGTTAGCCACCCCGTCAGGGATCCGAAGATGTTTCATTTCCGGTTTGCCGTCGACGGGCGACGCCTGAAATTCTATCTGTTTGAAGCTGCCGTCTTCTTTTATCGTATCGAGCTCGATCAGCCTCAGATCGCCGATAGGAACATCCTTGCCGTCAGAATACAAGATTATTGTCGGGTTTGAATCGACCGATTGAAGGGCGTCATTTTTTAGGAGGACGTCCTTTCCCTCGATCGCGTTGGGGAAATCCAGCTTCCTGATCTCGTCAAGGCGGCTCCGGTCCGCGCTTTGAGCAAAGAGTCCGAGGTGGTCGGGAAGAGCTTCACTCGGGGTTCGCTGCCAGAACCAGAAGAAAACTCCCGCCGCGCCGATCAAACCGACGAGCAAAACGGCCGCCGCGCCGAAACCAAGGATCTTCAGGATAGAACTTCCTTGCGGTCCGCTCGCTTCTGCGCTCGGTTGACGAAAGGCCGCGGGAACGAACATTGTCGGCTCGGAAATTTCGGGGGTATTCTGGATCATCTGACGGGGAACTGCCCGCACGGTCGCTGGAACGGGTTCGTCACGGGGTGTGATCAATACTGTCGGCGCGGCTGCTATCTTTCCGCCACAATTTACACAGAAGACGTATTGATCATCATTGGCCGTATTGCAATTTGAACAAAGCATGGGCCTTCCTGTCATTCAAAATTCGGGATCCAAAAGATCTGATCGCCGACGCTGGTTGATCTCAGTCCTAATCCCGGCAGTTCGTCCTCACTTACGCCGAGAAAAGTAAAATGGGGCAGGTCGCTTTTTACTGTCTGAAACCACCCATGTTTGGCGAGGATCTGCCGAACAGTTCGGTTGGAATACTGCTCCACGTCGAGAGCGAGAAGGAAAATATGCTGTGATGCCCCCGGCGCAGCAACCGAATACAGAATCGACTTTGAGAAATCTTTGCTGAAATATAACCCATTTTTCTCCCATTCCAAAACCTTTTTTACCTGTTCGGGAATCGAAGCATTTCTAGCGGCATCCGCTTCTTTCCGGGATATCTTCGAGCTTCCAACCCAATGTTCGAGGCCTGGCAGAAACCGGGAGTTCCATAGCCTGACAGTCTCTGTAAACGTCCGCTTCGACGCAGTCGAACCGCCCCGGGGTGTAATGCGCAGGCCTTTTTTAACTGCTTCTTCTCGAGCGGCTACAAAAGCGTCCATCGCGGTTTTCCTTAGCGTAACTGATGTTCCGCCGATGACTACGGTTGTTGCTGGCAGGCGTTGCTGAAATTCAGCAACCTCCGCTTCGCTCGCGAATATGCATCGCGTCGGAAGCAGGTCATCGGCATGCGACACGAAGATCGCACCATAATCCGAAAATATCCTTCCGGCGGCTTCATTCCTGTCGACAGGGCATACGTCAGCGAACCGCAAACCCCGTTGCTTGAGGGTCTTTTCGACTATCTCGCGGAAGCTTTCTCGCTTCCCGGGCGTTGTTTGGGCCACGGCCATCCCGATAACGAAAAGCACGATTACAGGGATGGTCAAAAGATCTCTAAAAAGGGGTTTCAGCAATTCCATCTCCTTTCTTGTGAAGAATTTGATGTAAGAAAAGTAAACAATTCCGGAGAAAATAGATAGCCCTCGACCCCCCGCGGCCGCGCGGTTATTTCTTCCGCGTTTGCACGCAAGGGCGCCCTTCCATTATAGTTTGTTCGTTTAGACAACAAACTTGGATCATTTCACTCGAGAACGCTTTTGTTTTATGAAAAAGATCTATCTTTCAAGAGTAAAGACGCAGATCGCTCGTCATAACACGATCCGGGATATAAACAAACAGATCGTTCTCAATTACGTTCGCGCAAGATCCCCCATATCACGAGCGGAGATCGCTCGTGAGACATCGCTTCAGCGCTCGACTGTTTCGGCGATTGTCGACGATCTTCAGCTTGATGAACTGATCGAAGAAGTTGGTACGGGTGATTCAACTGGGGGCCGAAAGCCTACGCTGCTCAGGCTGAAAGCCGGAACACCGGTAGCGATCGGCGTCGATGTGACACCCCGCGAAACCACTGTCGCGGTTGCTGACCTCAATGGCGAGCTGCTTCAAAAAGAATCGTTTCCGACATCGCCGGATATTGATTACATGAATCAGCAGATCCTCTCGAAGGTAAAGCGGTTTGCAGAACAGTACCGAGATCACGAACTCGAGGTAGGTATCAGTATTCCTGGAATCGCCGACCAAGCCCAGGGCCGCATTGTCTATATTCCATACTTCCAATGGGCAAATTGGGATATTGGAGACCAGATAACTGAAAAGACAGGTCTTCCTGTGATCATTGATAACGATGCCAACGCCGTTGCGTTAGCAGAGCTGTGGTTTGGCGCTGAAGAGATCAGAAAGACGCGCAATTTTATCCTTGTGATGATCGCTGAGGGAATCGGGACGGGGATTATCATTGACGGCCAGGTTTATCGCGGTGAGAACGGCGCGGCGGGCGAATTCGGCCACATGTTCGTTGCCGAAAATGCACCGGTAAATTGTTCGTGTGGGCGTCGTGACTGTTGGGAGGCCCATGCGTCCGAGAAGGCGATCATCAGCCGTTATCAGGGCACCAAGGGTTCATATCATGAGAGCGGGATGGATATCGAACGCCTAATTGCCCTTGCCCAGAATGGGGAAGCCCTGGCTACTGCGATCTTAAAAGACACGGCCCACCATATTGGAATTGGTATATCCAATTTAATTATTGGCTTCAGTCCTCAGGCGATTGTTGTGAGCGGAAGCATTGTTAGGGCTTGGGATCTGATAAAGGATGAAATAAATTTTCTTGGCCAGAGATCGATCCGGGGCGAGCTTTCTAATACGAGCATCCTTCAGTCAACGCTGGGAGATTGCCCAACTATACTCGGCTCTCTGAGCTTGGTGTTAATCCGAAAATTTGCGCTAGCGAATTAGATTTTGAAAAATGGGCGGAATTTTTCGGGATCCATTTTGAACTAACGACGTGCGATTTTTCATTGTCTAAACGTCTGAATCCATTTGTGCTGGGATATGTGGAATTTGACATAAAGCACCTCCGGCAACGTCCCTTTGATGTTGCAAAGGGCAATGATCCTGGACCCAGTTTTTGCTAATTTCGCGGGCAGCGGTTTGATCTCGGAGTGGCGGAAGTTATGCCTCCCAGAGCGAGCAAATAATTCATGTCGCCTTAGATGAAGCGACAAAAGGGACGGGCAAACGGTACGGGCGAGATCGTTCCAGTTGATAAAATTGATTGGAGGATCATTGTTCTGCAAAAGTCGTCATCGGTAAGAACGAAAACATTCGGCAAACGATTTAGCCCTTCTTATCACCGGAAGAAGAGAGGCTTCGGAAGAGTTTATGGAACGAAATCATCTTGTTTTTTTCCGTTCGACGCTATTTGAGTACAACTTCTCTTGACTTTACGGGGCCAAATGAATTAAAACTTTGTTTGGTTTCACAACAAACGAAATTTTTATCTTTAATAAAGCGTTGACTAAGAGTTTGAAAGCAGGCGCCGCACTTGATCGATTGAGCGTTTGCAGTACCTTCCAAACGCAGTTTGCCTAAATTGTTAACTGCCGCTATTTCAAATTGATCACGCAAGTCGAGGGATAACTATGAGCAGAATCTTGAAGCGGACCGTCTTCCTTTTTACGGCAATGATGTTTTGCGTTTTGGTGTTAAGCGGGACCTCCGTAGCTCAGAACAACAAAGGGAGCATTATTGGCACGGTAAAGGACCCGAACGATGCGCTTGTACCAAACGCAAAGGTTGTAGTTACCAATAATGCGAACGGAGAAACGCACGAGGCTACAACGAACGACGGGGGCGATTTTGCTGTTACTAATTTAGATCCCGGCAATTATAAGGTATCCATCGAAGCAAGCGGATTCAAGAATCTTGTTTTGACGAATGTGACAGTTGAAACGAATTCGCGCGTTCCGCTCGCAGTTAAGTTTACCGCAATTTCCGGTGTAGGGGACAACACAGTCACCGTGACGGGAGACAGCGTTTCGTTACTTGAGAGCGAGACGAGTGTCCGGGGCGATATTATTACCGGTCGCGAAGTGACGGACCTGCCGATCTCGCAGCGAAATTTTACTCTGCTGGCTGGCCTCTCGCCCGGTGTGACACGCCCGGCGGGAGGGTCGGTAGGAGTAATCGGCGGTTCCAATCGGGTCGACTCGGGTGCAGGAAATCCGTCAACCGAATCAACGCGTTTTCGCGAATCCGGGGGTTCAGTCATTTCGGCTAACGGAGCTCGGGTTACGCAGAATAATTTTTCGTTGGATGGCGTCGATAATAACGAGTCCCAGTTCGGTCAAATTGCGGTCTACCCGAATCCGGATGCGATTGCCGAATTCAAGATAGAAACAAGTGTTCCCTCGGCGGAGTCCGGCCGAGCCGGCGGTGCGATCATTTCCACAACATTCAAATCAGGCGGAAATGGGATTCACGGAACGATCTTTGAAAACTATCAGGGACGCTTTCTGAGTGCGGGAGCATCTCAGTATGACGAACACGGAGTTAATCGTGGCAAGAACCCTAATTACGTTACACACAATTACGGCGGTACGGTAGGTGGGCCGATTTTCCTGCCGCGTTTTGGTGAAGGAGTGCCCTTTTGGTACGACGGACGGAATCGCTCGTTCTTTTTCGTTTCGGTTGCCGGGCAAAGAAATTCAACTCCTGCCTTTGGAGGTACCGACTTTCCCTTTGTTACAGTTCCGACCGTCAAAATGAGGAATGGTGATTTTAGCGAGTTGCTGACAGGTGGTACTCAAACGTTTAACTTGGCGGGTGGTGGAACGGTTGTTGCTCCGGTTGGTACGATCTTCGCCCCGAACGGCACTCCGATACCTGGTAACAACCTGGCAAATTGTCCCTCCTGCGGCACGTTTTCAACCTTTGGGAAGAATCTGTTGAATGCATATCCGCTTCCATCAATTCCGGGATTAGTGAATAATTATGTGCGTAACCGGAAGGAAAAATCGCAAGTAGATAGCTACGATGTCAAGATCGACCACAGAATAACAGGTAACAACTCAATTTTCGGTCGGTACAGCTTCTCGAAGAATGACCGAATTCGCGACAATAACTTTCCTCTTGGAACCTCGCCGAATGGCAATGACCTTCCGTCCGGGTTTGGGGCTGGAGATGAATTCGGGAATTCGCGCGGAGTTACCCTTGGGGATACTCATACGTTTACTCCGACCATCGTTAATGATGCCCGTGCAGGCTGGACGCGCGTTCAAATCGGTATAAATAATCCCGGTATCAAAGGGGCCCTCGGCTTTAGCCCGAGTGTTTCAGCTAGTTTAGGCGCCCCGAATATCAATGTTTGCGGCACCTGCGACGGCGTGATTTTGCTTGGCGTTGTTGACCCGAGTTTTAGCCAGGAATTCGTCGGGGATGGCGGACCATTCTACTTCGCTTCGGATAATTACAATTTCGCTGATACTGTAACTGTCGTCAAAGGTAATTCGATATTCAAGTTTGGAACTGACCTGCGCGACCGACGCAACTACAATTTTGATGGCGGACGCAATGGTGGGATCAAAGGACAATATCAAGAAGGAACCTCAGCAGGAGGTTTTGCGTCGGGCGGTTACAATGGTATCGGACCAACGGACAGTGGTTCAGCGGTGGCTAATTTGCTGCTGGGCTATCAACCGGGATTTGTCGGCCGTGGAACACCCGGTGGACCGTACACGGTTCAAAGTTCAGAATTAGCTTTCTTTGTTCAGGATGATTGGAAAGTTAATTCAAAATTAACTCTGAATCTCGGGCTACGCTACGATCTGTTTGAAGCTCCCAAGGAGAAATTCGATCGCCAATCGAATTTTGACCCTGCTACCGGAAAGATCTTTATGGCTGGTACGAGCGCTCCGCTTGGGCGTGATCTTGCTAACAACGACAAGAACAACTTCGGACCTCGTATCGGTTTTGCTTATAGCGGATTGATGAAAAATCAGAAGTTCGTTCTTCGCGGCGGTTATGGGCTTGTATACACGACCGATGTGAGCGGGGTTCAGCCGTTAACCGCAAACCCGGGAACCGGCGCAGCCAATTTCCAGTGCCAACCGATTGTTAATCCAGGAGGCTGTCCGGCGGGATATCCTTTAGGCAGATATCCGTTTGAAGCCGGAATCCCGTTTGCGCCAGGATCGGATCAGGTGGCGGTGCGCGGGTCAAGTTTTAATGCCCCATCCGGAGCTTCGATCATTTACAACAACCCGAACCGCCAAGATGCTTTTGTCCATCAATACAATTTGACGGCGCAATACGAATTTGCAAAAAACTGGTTAGCGGAGGCGGCCTATGTTGGTTCGCAGTCGCGGAATCTTTTGATCGTCCACAATATAGGAACAAATCGAGATCAGGGGGGGCCGGGTTTACGTCAGATTTCGAATATCGGGCAAGTAATTGCGACGGATTATACCGGCTCCGCAAATTACAATGCCCTCCAAACCAAAGTAGAGAAACGTTTTTCTGAGGGGTTGTCGATTTTGGCCAATTACACTTGGGCAAAAGCAATCGACGATTCGCCCGGCGGCTTTTGTAGCGGCGGAACTGGTCCCACACAGTGTGGACCCGACGACCCGCTGAAGCCGGAATTAGACCGTGGTTTATCGGATCTTGATGTCCGACATAGATTTGTCTTTGCGAATGTCTACGATCTCCCGTTTGGTCGCCATCGGAAATACCTGACCGAAATCCCGGGTGCTCTCGATTTTGTCATCGGAGGTTGGCAGCTCAACAATATAGTGACACTCCAGAGCGGCCCGGTCTTTACACCAAATTGGAATGGAGCTCGGCCGGACATTATTGGCGACCCGACACCGACCGCGGCTCAAAAAGCTCAAGGCATACAATTGAATGTTGCGGCGTTTCAGGCACCGCGGACAAGGGTTTTTCCGGGAGATACAAACTCTGACGGATCAAGCTGTTTCAATCCTGACGGCTCGCCAAAATCGAATACGAATTGTCCACTCATTGGAAACCTTGGCCGTAACACATTTCGCGGCCAGAGCCAATATTATTGGGATGCTAATTTATTTAAGAACTTCCCGATAAGAGCGATCAGCGAAGCCTTTGACGTGCAGGTCCGGATCTCAGCATATAACGTCTTAAATCACGTCAACCGTGGGACTCCGAATGCAAGTATTACTGACGTCAATTTTGGTAAAGACTTTGCCGAACAGAGACGCCGACAAATGGAATTTGCCTTGAAGATAATCTTTTAAGGGCAGATTTGGTTTGTTTATTCAATGACAGGGTGGCGTGTGATGAAGATTGCTCGCCGCCTTTTTGTTTCGACGCAGGTCGATTTTTAAAAGCAACTAAAGGCCCGGCCTAAGACATCCACGGTCAGTATTTCGCACGGTATTCATCGGGCGCACATTCCTGGCCTTCGTATAAGATGTGGTTTTTTTTCGAAAGATCTGGAAAGCTGTTTGGCGTAGGATTGCTTTGCCTCCTACTTGCTTTCTTTTCGACTACTTATGGCCAGGAGGAAAAAACGACCAAAGAAAAGGTCCTTAAGCAGCAAAATCTTGATGAGATCAGAAAAATGGGTTTTGCTTATTTGCAGAGTGAAAACTGGGAATATGCGCGTACGGTTTTTGAAAAAACTCTAGCGATTGATCCTGACGATGCCTTGAGTCTATATGGCGAATCGGTCGCGTTGTTCAATTTGAAGCAGATTCCGGACGCGGAATCAAAACTGGACGAGCTCTTAAAGGTTCTTCTTGCGTCTTCTAAAGAAAACTATCACCTCTTGGCTGATTCGTTGGTCCTTTCGGCAGTGATCTCAGCCGTTCAGAACAAGAATTCTTTAGCTATCGATAAATTGGAGAAAGCGGTCAAATTAGTTCCCGCACATTTCGATGCTAATTTCTCGCTTGGTCGGGCATATTTTGGAAACGGGGATCTTGAAAAATCTGTATCGGCCTTTAGGCGGGCTGTTTCGATCCAGCCCGATCATTTAAAGGCGAGATTTTTCCTGGCAACTGCTCTGGAACGGGAAGGGAATTCGACCGATGCTTTAAAGGAATATAGAGCGATCTTAAAACTTGATCCTCAGAATGCTGAAGGCAGTTTAGGGCTCGGGGCGCTCCTTTTAAAGGTCGAAGGTGATACCTCGTCGGAAGGCTTAAGGGCCTTGGAAAGGGCCGCGATTCTGGACGATAAACTCTATGAGGCCCAGGTTACGTTGGGTAAGACCCTCGTTCGGTTGAACAGAATGACACAGGCCATCGAGCACCTGAAGAAGGCCGTTGAACTTGCTCCTAATAATCCCGAACCGCATTTCCAACTATCGATCGCCTTTCGCAAGATGAAAAGGAAATCGGATGCGGATGCCGAAGCGGAGATTGTAAAAATAATTCACGAGCACCATCGTGGGATTGAGAAGCAAACTCCCCCGTGATTAGAGTAAGAAATGTCCAAGATTGTCTGGCCTGACCGGAAACTGTCGGCTATTAATTCAGGAGAGTAACCAAATGTTTAGAATACTAGCGAACGTTTTGTTGGTCGTATTCTCCGCCGCTCTTTTCATTAGCGCGCAAGTCAAAGATGACAGCATTGGCGGTAAAGAACACGAGATGAATATTTATGGTGTTCAGATCGGAATGGATGTTCAGGCGGCATTGCAGGCCGTTTTCGCCAACGCTCACCGCAAGCCCGGGCAGGAAAAGCCCGATGCAAAGAAAAATGAAGGGAGAGATAACAAAGACATTCGTGTCGTGTATAAAGAATTGCCCGAAGGAGAATTACAAATAGTTTTTGCGGACGGAAAATACGTTAAGGAGATCGCATTGCGTTACTCAAAGGTTAAGCGGGTGTCAGATTTACGGCTGCCAAACTCTTCAAATATTGGTGAGGCAACATCCGGCGAGAGATTTGATGACCGTTACACGATTGGGTTTGTCGACAACAAAAAACAGGAAAAACTTTGGTGGCGTGATGAAAAGACAGCGCCCGGATATCAGGTGCGATTGACCTTCTTATCGGGGAATCTCACTCGCGACACAACAATGTGGTGGCAAACGATAGTACAAAAGGCAATTACTATAAAGCCCGAAGACGAATCTAAATTCTTGGGAGCAATGAAAAGCCACATACCACGATGACCCCGGTGAAATCGAAATTTCTGCGGATAAAGAGGAGTGGCCGGCTTTGGGGTTGCGTTGTATTGGTTTGTTGGTTTCTTGTTTCTGGATCTGCGGCTCAGCGAGGAGAAAGAGAAAAACCGTCGGCAGTTTCGGTTTTACACAAGGCTTCAGAACTCCTACAAAACAAAAAACTGAGCGAGGCGGAAACCTTTTTACAGGAATATCTGGTAAAGGCGCCGAAAGACCAGAAGGCAAAGGTGTTGCTCGGCGTCGTTTTTGACCAGCAAGGTCGTATCAGCGAAGCCGAGGGGGTCTATCGTCAAGTTTTGCAAGAATATCCGAAGGAGGTTCCGGCTCTCGCGAATCTCGGCGTTTTACTGGTACGAACAAATCGGCAGGATGAGGCGTTGAAGATTTTCGAGGAAGTCTTGCGTTTACAGCCAAAGCATCAACAAGCGGCCTATAATTTGGCCTCTCTGTATACAGCGAGGAATGAACAAAATAAAGCACTTCCGTTACTCGAAGGACTGGCGGGAATTACCGCGCGAAATAAAACTCCAAATACAAAGGACATTGCATTACTGGTCGCCCTCGCCAAGGCCTATGCGGAGAATGGAAGAAACAAGGAAGCCGTGAAAATTGCGGAAAGTCGTGAACTTCAGCAATCGACAGATGTGCGATTGCTCTTTACGCTTGGCCTGGTTTTAGCCGAAGCGCGAGAATATCAAAAGGCGATCTTCCTTTTTGAGAAAGTAAAGGCAAAAGCTCCTTATAATTTCGAGGTTCTCTACAATCTTGGCGTTGGGTACTACAATCTAAACGAACTTGATAAAGCACGGGCCGCTCTGCAGGACGCAGCTGATCTAAAGCCGACTAGTGCCGAGGTCTTTTATCGTTTAGGACTGATCGCGTCCGCAAGAAATGACATCGAAAACGCCTTAGGCTTATGGCTCAAAGCCGTTGAACTTCGGCCCGAATTTCATGAAGCCGATTTTTTGATCGCCGAAGAACTTTCCAAACGCCAGGCATACGTCGGCGCACAGCAATTTTATGAAAAGGCGTCGCTTCAACAACCTGAAAATTTGCTCTATCAGGTGCGCTTAGGCGTAACCTATGTTCGTCTTCAGCAGTATGACAAAGCGCGAACGATCTTTGGACGGGAGGAAGAAAAATACCCGGATAATTTGAACTTGACTTATCTCAAGGGGTTCTTGGCCCGCGCCGAAGGGAATTATGATGAATCGATCTCGGCTTTTGAAAAGGTTTTGAAAATGGCACCGAATAATGCCGACGCGTTAGCGAATTTGGGTTTTCTGGCGAGCGAACGCGGGCAGAATGAAAAGGCCGAAACACTACTGCGACAAGCAATTAGGGAAGATCCCAAGATTTTTGCCGCACATTATGATTTGGGCCGACTTTTTTTGCGCCTTAAACGGATTAACGAAGCCGTTCCGATCTTAGAGCGTGGCGCCCAGCTCAATAAGAACGATCCCGGTGTTCGTTATCAGCTTTTTATCGCATATTCACGATTGAAACAAAAGGAAAGGGCTGACGCAAATTTTAGTGAGTTCAAGCGGTTGGAGAAGGTTTATACAAAGACGGGAGCAGCGGCTACTTCGCGGGATAATGCAGAAAAAATACCCGATTCTGTGCTTCAGGATAAACCCTAGCTGCCATCAGCGCTCGACTCCAGCGGGGATTTTCTTTTATAGGCTGTCGTCGGAAAAGTGCCCTGCTCACTTTCCGGACTAGAGCTAGGTTGGAATCGAATGGGTCCAAAGATTTGAAACATGTCGAAAAAACATAGGTAGCAGAACGCTTGAACAGTAGTCAGCTGAACCAAAATGAAATTTCCTCGCGCATCAGGGATATTGCTGCATCCCACCTCGCTGCCTGGTGAGTATGGCATAGGGGATCTCGGCTCAGCGGCTTTTGCGTTCATCGATCTGATGGCCGAAGCCGGACAATCGTATTGGCAGATACTTCCCCTGGGGCCAACGGGATATGGCGATTCGCCATATCAGAGCTTTTCTGCGTTTGCGGGAAATACGCTTTTGATATCGCCGGAAAGGCTCGTCGAGGACGGACTGCTGACGCGGGAGCAAGTGGACGAAAGGCCTGACTTTCCAGACCACAAAGTAGATTTCGGCTCGGTTTACGATTGGAAAACCCGATTGCTGCCCAAGGCGTTTGAGAGCTTCCATCGGACGACCAGCGTCGATCTTCGAGGTAAATTCGAATCGTTCATCCAGGAAAACGATTGGTGGCTCGATGATTATGCCTTTTACCGGGCCGTAAAATTTTTGCAGGACCAAAAGCCATGGTATGAATGGCCGATCAAGCTTAAGCTCAGAAACGACGATCTGCTCGCCGAAATAAAGGAGAGCCGATTCGACCAGATACAAGCACACAAATTCTACCAGTTTCTCTTTTTCCGGCAGTGGCTGTCAGTCAAGGAATACGCCAACCAGCACGGGATAAAGATCATCGGCGATGTTCCGATATTTGTTTCGATCGATTCAGCCGACGTTTGGTGCAATCAGGACAAATTCAAATTGAATCCGGACGGCTCGGCTAAGTTCGTAGCCGGCGTACCTCCTGATTATTTTTCAAAAACGGGACAGCTTTGGGGCAATCCGATCTACGATTGGGACGCTATGCGACGCGACGAATTTCGCTGGTGGATACGACGAGTCGGTTTCACGTTGAAGACTGTCGACATCGTGCGGATTGATCATTTTCGCGGGTTCGCGGCATCGTGGGAAGTACCTGGCAGCGATAAAACGGCAGAAAATGGCCGCTGGGTGGACGTTCCGGGTAAAGAGCTTTTTGCGACTTTGAAGCAACACCTTGGCGACCTGGCTGTGTTCGCGGAGGACCTAGGTGTGATCACACCCGACGTCGAAGAATTGCGCGATGCGTTTGGTTTTCCAGGAATGCGGATACTCCAGTTCGCTTTCGGAGGCGATTCGAAAAATCACGACCTTCCGCATAACTATGAAATGAACTGCGTTGCATATACAGGCACCCACGACAACGATACGACGGTTGGCTGGTGGCATTCGCAGGCAGGTGCCGGTTCGACGCGCGACGAATCGGCGATCACGCATGAGCGTGATTTTTGTCTGAAATATCTTGACTCCGACGGTACCGAGATCCATTGGGATCTTATACGCGCGGTTTGGGCGTCCGTTGCGGACACGGCTATCACGCCACTGCAGGACCTGCTCGGAATTGGAACCGAAGGGCGAATGAATCTTCCGGCGTCGATCAACGGTAATTGGTCGTGGCGATACATTGATGGTTCGGTCACTCCCGAGATAATTGCAAGATTGAAAGAACTGACCGAAATTTACGGACGAGAGATCTAGCCAACAATGAACACGAATAACACGAATATCAAAATCATGAAAAATGGAATTTGTCATTTCGTCGGCATACTAGTTACCGCCTACTGCTTACTGATTGCCGCCTACGCTCAAGCGCCTGCGGTCGAAAAGATCGATCCGCCGAGTTGGTGGACGGGCAGCACGATCAATCCGGTACGTGTGCTGGTGCGCGGGGCAAATCTCATCAACGCAAAGGTCGAGAGCACAACGCCCGGTTTGACGGCCTCAAATGTAAAGGTGAGCGCGAATGGGCATTATGTTTTTTTTGATCTGGCCGTTGCCGAAAGCGTCCAACCTGGAAATTATCAGATCAAGATAACGAATTCTTCAGGCACAGCAAACGCTCCATTTAGCGTTTTCACTGCCTTGGCGCGATACGGAAATTATTCCGGTTATTCGACTGACGATGTCATTTACCTGTTAATGCCGGATCGATTCGCCGACGGCGATCCGACGAATAACGATTCACCAAAATCAAAGGGAATTTTCGACCGTTCGAAAACGCGCAGCTATCATGGCGGCGATCTGCAGGGCGTGATCGACAAACTACCTTATTTGAAAAGTCTCGGCGTAACGGCGATCTGGACAACGCCTGTCTACGACAATAATGACAAACCCGACACGAAAGAAGTCTATGACGGCGCGCCGTACACGACCGGCTATCACGGCTACGGGGCGACGGATTTCTATGCCGTCGACGAGCATTTCGGCGACCTCGCAAAGCTGAAAGAACTTGTACGCAAAGCGCACCTTGCGGGCTTTGTGATGATCCAGGATGAAGTGGTTAATCACACGGGGCCGTATCACGTATGGGCGGATGATCCGCCGACGCCGACGTGGTTCAATGGCTCGGTCAAAGATCACATTTCCAATAACTGGCAAAAGTGGACCACGATGAACCCGAGGGCGAGTTATCAAACGCAGCGGAGCAATCTGGAAGGCTGGTTTGTAAACATCTTGCCTGATCTAAATCAAAAAGATCCCGAAGTTGAAAAATACTTCATTCAGAATTCTCTCTGGTGGATAGCTCAAACTGGTTATGACGCGATCCGCATGGACACGTTGCCGCATGTGCCGCGTAGCTTCTGGGCAAAATGGGCTGCGGCCGTTCATCGTGAGTATCCGAAGGTAAATATCCTCGGCGAATTATTCGACGGCGATCCGGCGTTGCTTTCGTATTTTCAAAAAGGTCATCGGGGCAATGATGGCCTCGATACGCAGATCGATACTCTTTTCGATTACCCGCTTTACTACGCCGTGCGGGATGCATTTGCTCACGGGAAACCTATCCGCAAGATCTCGCAGGTGCTTGCCCACGATTGGCTTTATCCAAAGCCGGATGTGCTGACCAGCTTCTTAGGCAACCATGATGTCTCGCGATTTATGGCTGAGCCTGGAGCAACCGTCGATGGGTTGAAGCTCGCCGAAGCCTTTATCATGACCACGCGCGGTACGCCGATACTTTATTACGGCGATGAGTTTGCTATGCGCGGGGGAAACGATCCTGAAAATCGAAAGGATTTTCCCGGCGGTTTTCCGGGCGATTCTAAGAATGCCTTCACTCCTGCTGGGCGATCCGCGGAGGAGAATGATGTCTGGAACTTCACCGCAAGGCTAGGTCAATTAAGAAAGGACCTCGAACCGCTCCGCCGCGGATCCTCACTTGATCTCGTGGACGAGGAACAGCAACTTGCCTTTGCTCGTGTCACGCTGAAAGGCGCGGTGATCGTTGTCTTTAACAATGATACGAAACCGGCGGATGTGAGCTTTGACCTCTCGATGATCAAGGTGATTCCGGCCAATGCAGCCCTGACCGACCAGCTCGGGAGACTCGGTGATACAAAGGTTACAAACGGTACAGTGAAATTATCGATGCCTGCGAGAACGGCGGCGATATTTTCAGTGAAATAGAATCGATGGAAAAACCGCTCTCGGAACAGACGGCTTTGATCAGCGGCGGAGCGACGGGAATCGGCCGCGCGTTAACAGAGGCCCTCGTTCACGGTGGCATCGGCAACGTTGTGATCGCCTCGAGGCGTCAAAGGCATCTCGAACACACAGCCAATGAGTTGAACGCAAAATACGACAAGCACGTCCACACGTACATCTTCGATATCCGAAATCAATACCAGGCCGAAGACCTCGCCAAGGAAACCATCGAAGAATTTGGTGCGATCGACATTCTTATAAATAATTCCGGGCTCGCCGTTCCCGAAACCGTTACAGAGATCACCAACGAAGGCTGGGATAAGGTGATGGAAACAAATCTGCGCGGTGCGATGTGGCTCACGCAGCTCGCACTGCCTAAAATGATCGAGCAGGACTTCGGTGACATCGTCAACATTTCATCCCAGGCGGGAAAGAACGGTTATGCGGATGTGCCCTCATACTGCGCGTCGAAATTCGGCTTGCTTGGGTTTGCCGAATCGGTTCGCGAAGATATGAGAAAGCGTGTTGCTAACATTCGGGTGTTCAACTTTTGTCCCGGCCTGGTCGATGTCGATTCGCCGCTAGATCACACGCCGAAGCCCGGTTTCATCCACGTCAACAACATGGCGAAAACATTGATGTACGCATTGTCGCTCGACCGCAACGTGAACCTCGAAGACATCAACATTTACGCCCGTTAAGGAAAATAGCCTATGCAAAACAAACCACGGCTTTCGTTTTGGCAGATATGGAATATGAGTTTTGGGTTCCTCGGAATCCAATTTGGCTGGGGCCTGCAACTAGGTAACATGAGCGGTATTTACGAAAAGCTCGGTGCCAAGCCCGATGAACTGCCTCTTTTATGGTTAGCGGCACCACTGACCGGGTTGATCATCCAGCCGATCATCGGAGCCATGAGCGACAGGACGTGGAACCGCGTCGGCCGCCGGAAACCGTATTTTCTCGTCGGAGCGATCCTTTCAAGTTTGGCTTTATTCGTAATGCCGACCTCGTCAACGTTATGGATGGCGGCGGGACTACTGTGGATCCTCGATGCTTCGATCAATGTTTCGATGGAGCCGTTTCGCGCGTTTGTCGCGGATAAACTGAATGAAGATCAAAGAACGTTTGGCTTTGTCATGCAGTCATTTTTTATTGGTCTCGGAGCAAGTTTTGCCGGATGGCTTCCGCTCGCTTTTCGGTATTTTGGCGTTTCGGGAAATACCGGAAGCGGCATTCCGCTGACGATCAAATATGCCTTTCAACTTGGAGCGGTTGCGTTCTTGCTAGCTGTTCTTTATACGATCTTCACGACCAAGGAATACCCACCTGAAAATCTGGAGGAATTTCTCCTCCGGAAAAAAGAAGATGGTGGAATTCTTCAGGTAATAAAGAAGATCATCCTGGAGATTATCGATGCTCTGCGCGACCTGCCAAAGACAATGCTTCAGCTTGCACCTGTTCAACTGTGCACCTGGCTAGGCTTGTTTTGCATGTGGATATTCTACGTGCCCGCCGTCGCCCGACACGTATTCGGAGCGGTTGATGCTAAATCCGAAGCCTACACGCGCGGTCAGGAGTTCGGTGGTTCTACGTTCGCTTACATGAATATTATTTGCTTTGCGATCGCCTTCGCTATTCCTTTCGCCGCCAAAAAGCTCGGCAGGAAAGCTACCCACGCAGTATGTCTTACTTGCGGTGCGGTCGGCCTTCTTTCTGTTTACTTCATTTCGAACCCAAACTTTCTGATCGGTTCAATGTGCCTGGTCGGAATCGCTTGGGCCTCGATCCTGTCAATGCCATATGCCATTCTTTCGGGAGCTTTGCCGGCTGCACGGATGGGTGTGTACATGGGGGTTTTCAATTTCTTTATCGTCCTGCCTGAGATCTTACAGGCGCTAACATTTGGACCCATCATTCGCGGAGTATTTGGAAACGATAATCCAAACAGCTCGATCTATATGGTAATCGTTGGCGGATGTTTCATGCTCCTAGCAGCGATTCTTACGCTTGTTCTAGTCAAAGATGTTTCGAGTGCGCTGCCGGCATTGGATTCGCTTGTTACGATCCCGGAAAGTTCGCAGCCATTTCCAAGCGGCGGGATGATCGAATAGCCATGATGAAGAAGGGCACTTTTAAATTCTTTGTCGTCGCGCTTGTACTTGTAAATTGCGCCTTCAGCCAACAGCCTCCGCGCGATGTCTCGAAGGAGGCTGCCCGGCGCTCGCAAGAGTGGATCCGGGATGCGGTTATTTATCAGATCTGGGAACGTGGATATTCGCAAAAGGGTGATTTCAATTCGATCACTGCAGACTTGGATCGCATTAAGGATCTCGGTGTCGATGTTCTCTGGCTCATGCCGATCAATCCGATCGGGCAGGAGAAAAAGAAAGGCACGATCGGGTCGCCGTATGCGGTGAAGGATTACTACGGCATCAATCCGGATTACGGAACTTCGGCTGACCTCAAGCGGCTTATCGCTGAAGCCCACAAACGAAATCTGAAGGTGATCATTGATGTCGTGATAAATCACACGGCATGGGATAACGTTCTGATCAGACAGCATCCGGAATATTACAAAAAGAGTGAAAAGGGCGAGATCGTTCCACCTGTTCCGGAATGGGCCGATGTTGCGGGGTTGGATTACAACAATCAGGGCCTGCGGTCCTACATGATCGACATGCTCAAATCGTGGATCCGCGATTACGACCTCGACGGTTTTCGATGCGACGTTGCCCTGATGGTGCCTACCGATTTTTGGCATGAGGCTCGAGCCGAGGTCGATAAAGTAAAACCGAATACGATCTGGCTGGCCGAAGCTGAGAAGCCCGATCTGCTTGTTAAGGCATTTGACCTCGATTACTCGTGGAATCTCCATGGTACCTTGACCGAAGTTCTGCAAGGCTCGAAACCGGCGTCCGCAATTCGAAGAGTTTGGGAGGAGCAAGTTTCTCTGTTTCCACGCGGAGCTATTCGGATGCGGTTCTCGGACGATCATGACGAGCGGCGGGCGATCGTGCGTTTTGGCGAAAAAGGTGCGCTTGCGGCTGAAGCTCTTGCGCTTACTCTCGACGGCGTGCCATTGGTTTACAACGGCATGGAAGTCGGCGATACGGCTGAGTCCGGTGCTCCCGCTCTGTTTGAAAAGCTCCTCATCTTTTGGCAGATCGCCGAACGCCGGCCTGAGTTTCCCAAGTTCTATAAATCGATGATCGCACTGCGACGGTCGAGTATTGCTCTCCGACGAGGTAGTGTTCGTTGGCTCAAGAATTCCGACGAGGACCGCGTGCTGACATTCGCTCGCCGGTCGGGCAGCGAGGAGATCCTCGTCGCCATCAATATGTCGAACCAGCCATTTATGGGCACTGTCGAGGTTCGAGGCGGCTTCGAAGAGATTACCCCCGACCTCACACCGCCGCTGCCGCCCGATGATGAAAAGACGAAGATGAAAACCAGGGCGAGTGTTGCTCTGCCCACACTTAGCCTCGATGGATTTGGGTTTAGGATCTTCCGAAGAAAATAAATTTAACCGCCAAGACGCCAGAGTCGCGGAGAATAAGAGAATAAATAATGGTCAAGATTCGAACGCTCTATTGTAAAAAGTCTTTCATTCTCTTCTCTCTGTATCTCTGCGTCTCGGCGGTGGAATCGTTTTCTCAGACACTGGCTCCAGGTGCGCCCGGGAACGATGCCTATTGGGCAACCGCTGCAAAGCAGGGGATCGGAACTTCCGCCTCTCTTGAATCGAAGGTCTGGTTCACACTGGCAGACGGCGTGATGACCGAGGTGTATTACCCCGACGTGACCACCGCGAATGTCCACATGCTGCAGTTTGTGGTCGTAAATCCAAAAACGAAAAAGGTCGAAACAGAGCGAGATGATGCAATTCATGAAATCAAAGTCGGTGTTAACTCGCTGTCGTTTACTCAAGTGAGCACAGCCCGGGATGAAAGCTGGAAGTTGGCCAAAACCTATACGGTGGACCCGAGAAGAAGCACTGTCTTGATCGACATTTTTTTCTCGCAGCCTGTTGGGCTTGATGGTAGAAATCCAAGGACGCGGGAGGATATTCCGAATCTCGATCTCTATGTCTACTACGATCCCTCGTTGGCAAATACTGGAATGCACGATTCTGCTTGGAGCCAGGACGGGATGCTTATCGCGTCAGACGGTGACAAAACATCTGCGCTGATCTCGGAGACAGGGTTTGAAAATGCATCGAACGGTTTTCTTGGTACGAGTGATGGGCTGACGCAACTTCGCCAGTCGAGAAGAATACAGATGTTCAGCCGGGCTGAACATGGGAATGTCGTACAGGTTGCGAAACTCGGGGGTGTCCCGGGAGTTAGCGTTTCGGCGATGCAAGTTCACACTCATCGTCAGATCGCACTCGGCTTCGGGAGGAACTCTACCGAAGCTATCGCGGCGGCAAAGGCGAGTTTGGCAAAAGGTTTCGAAAAGTGCCAGGCCGAATATGAAAAAGGCTGGGCGGATTATGTTAGAACCCTTCCCAAAGTTGAATACCAACCGCATTTCAATATGGCGGCGATGGTTTTGAAGGCGCAGGAGGACAAGACTGTAAGAGGCGCGAATGTCGCGAGCCTGACGGTCCCCTGGGGTGGCGGGGCGAATGCGAATGAGGATGTAGGCGGCGGTTATCATCTGGTTTGGTCGCGGGATCTTTATCATGTTTTTACGGCTTACTTGGCTTTGGGCGACACGGCCGCGGCGGGCCGGGCGCTCGATTTTCTTTTTAATGTCCAGCAAAAACCGGATGGCAGTTTTCCACAGAATTCGTGGCTCGACGGCAAACGGGGCTGGGGTTCATTGCAGATGGACGAGGTCGGTTATCCGTTGATAATGGCGTACCAGCTTGGGCGATACGATAAGGCGACATACGAAAAACACGTGAAACCGGCCGCGGATTTTATTGTCAAAAACGGCCCTGTCACACCGCAGGAACGCTGGGAAGAAAAGCCGGGATATTCGCCTTCGACGATCGCGGCGGAGATCGCGGGGCTAGTCTGCGCGGCCAATATCGCAGCGCGAAATCGCGATCAAGTAAGCGCCGATCTATATCTGAAAACCGCTGACGACTGGCAGGCGAATATCGAAAAATGGACTGCCACGACGAATGGCCCATTCGGCGATGGGCATTATTATTTGCGCCTGACCCAACACGGCAAACCTGACGCCGGCGAGAAGATGGAATTGAGTAATAGCTCAGGTTCATTTAATGAAAACGAGATTGTCGACGCCGGTTTTCTCGAGCTCGTTCGCCTTGGCATCAAGCGGCCCGACGATCCGTTGATCACAAAATCGGTTGCGGTCATAGACCAGCAGCTAAAAGTAAACACTCCGAATGGCGAGAGCTTTTATCGATACAATCACGATGGCTACGGCGAAATGGACGACGGCCGGCGCTGGAACTGGGACGGAAAATACACCGGCAAAGGCAGGCTCTGGGCGCTGCTGGCTGGTGAGCGCGGGCAATATGAATTGGCCCAATTCGCGTCGGTGAAAGCTAAAGAATTTAATCCGCCCACCGGACGGTCGAACTACAAAGCCGAGCTGCAGCATTCCGGGCTCCTACTTTCGCACGCTCAGTCGCGGCTTGATTCCATGCTCGGTTTCGCAAACGAAGGCCTGATGATTCCGGAGCAGGTTTGGGACAAAAAGGAAGTGCCGACGAATCGCGACCGGGAGTTTGTGCCCGAGTTAAAATTCGGCGAGGGCACCGGTTCCGCCACTCCGCTTGCTTGGTCGATGGCTCAATTTATCCGCCTCGCGATGAATCTGAAAGCCGGGAAAAATCTCGATACGCCGCAGGTGGTTTATGATCGGTATGTTGCTCCAATAACGCAATCGGAAGGTGATCCACAGACTACTATCAGCAGTCCCATAACAGCCGATCAGATCAATGCTCTCCCGATAAGGGCGTCGAATTCGCAGGTTGGTGGTCAGGTCGCGATGAATCCAGTCTTTATTCCGTGCACGGCGAATACTTCCGCCTGCACGGATGCTATGAATCAGATGCAAGCTTGTATCAAATACATCGGCGAAGGCAAAGTGCTCGAAATCGCCGGCGATTTCACTGGCTGGAAGCCGCGCGGAATGAAGCTTAAAGAACAGAGCTGCTTCGTTTTTGGCAAAACTGCTCGTGTCGAATACAAACTGATCATTGACAGCAAGTGGATCACCGATCCGTTGAATTCGAACAAGGTTGACAACGGCGTCGGCAGTGAGAATTCTTTTTTCACTATGCCCGATTACAAGCCGACAGAATGGGACAAGGGTTCGGAGATGACTGGCAAGCTTGAAATTCTCGATGTCAATTCCAAGGTTTGGAACGAGCCGCGAAAGATCCAGGTCTATGTCCCGCAGATTCAGGGAAACGTTCAGCAGTCTCTAAAGGTTGCGAACCCTATGTATCCCGTGCTTTATATTCAGGACGGCAGCGATTACATTAATCGTGCTAAGGCGATCCAGATTCAGGAGAATCTCGTCAAGGCCCGCAAAGTCAGCCCTTTTATCATGGTCTTCCTAGATCCCAAGGACCGCAACAAAGAATACTGGGCCAATGACAATTATGCGAGATTTCTTGCGACCGAGGTCGTTCCCGCGGTTGATGCAAAATACCGGACGTATCCGTATCCCGAATTTCGCGGGGTGATGGGCGCGAGCCTCGGCGGTGTGACCAGCATCTGGACGGCGATGAAATATCCGGAAGTCTTCGGCCGCGTGGGCGGACAGAGTTCGTCGTTTTGGATAGACGACGGGAGGGTTGTCAAAGCGATGGAAAAGTTGGATTATTTGAAAACGAAACTAAAATTCTATCTCGATGATGGCGCGCTCGAGGGTTCAGCCGATTCGGAAAAGGTCGTCAAGATCCTCCGCGACAACCACTACGATGTCGTCTACTACAAAGCCGAGGCCGGTCACAACTGGACCGCCTGGCGCGACCGTCTCGCCGATGCCTTTATCGCCCTTTTCGGCATAAAGATACTGCCTCGATGACTTTTCAAGCCCGGGCTTAAATTCCATTGTTATGAAACCGATCCGGCCTGATTAACAGCCCTGCCGGATACTGCGAACCATCGCCGACTACGTCCGGCGGACCGTGATCAACCGTTCCTTGCGCATCATGATTCCGTGCGGCGCGATCTTGAACAATAGATCGTTTTCCTGTCGGTCGTGATCGTTCACCTTGACGATGCCGCTGCCTGAAAGGAAATGCACGAATTCGTGCGCGAGCGTAATCTCCCGTTTCTGGCCGCTTAGCGAGTTGTCGATCAGGCAAACGT
>Ga0207712_10000740_pt1 | contig 24719 bp, 32 predicted proteins | sample KBSS44metaG_FD_184402 | JGI IMG/M metagenome (GOLD analysis project Ga0207712, IMG submission 184402) | Switchgrass rhizosphere microbial communities from Kellogg Biological Station, Michigan, USA - KBS S4-4 metaG (SPAdes) (version 2) | ecosystem: Host-associated > Plants > Roots > Rhizosphere...
GCGCGCTCGCCGACGACTTCAGGGGCGGCACGTGCACATGTACGGAGTATGAGGGGTCGAAGATAGTGGCGCCCCGTCAGCCGGCCAGAGGGGTGGCCGTCGCCAAACGGCTTGAGGCGGCCGGCTTTGGGCACGGAAATTCTGCCGGATCGATCAACTCGGATTGTTGAAAAATTGAAGCAGCTATATAGAAAGTTGTAGCCATGGCTCTTCAGCCATACGCCGCGGCACGACGTAGCAATTGTTATTTCGCCTTCACATTCGCGCATTCAGCTTAAAAGGCGCACTGTACCTCTCAACAGGGGAAACGCATCAATATCTTTGAATCGATCGGGGCTACAACCATCGTCTTGCGCGCCCGTGCTATTCGGCGCATTCGCATCCGATGCATCCACTGCGGTAAGGATTCCTTCCTAGAACGTGAGATGGCCTGCGACGCCGACCTAAGTTGTGGCGTTTGCGGTGAAATCTCCGAATTCCGACAGTTTCGCGAAGCTTGGTGCCAAGCGCAGCGAGAAGATCTGGTAGCGGCCTGTCCAGAAATCTACTTCCCACGTGATCGGCTGACGCGTGAATACCGCTGACAGCGCGATCCAGCGGCGACAGCCCATTTCCAAGACATCTCATGTTCGACGATGCCGCGCTGGCAGAGGCCGAGACATGAGTGATACGTAACCTAACCAGGGGATCAAGATGCAAAAGTACGGTTCGCAATACCTGATGGCACTGATTTTCCTCGGTGCTCTGCGTGCGGGCACCGCCGTCGCTCAAGTGGCGCCGCCGCTCGGCCAGGCGGGGAGCTTCGCAGCGCTTGCAGGATCTGCGGTAACGAATACCGGTGCGACCGCAGTCACAGGCGATCTCGGCGTCAGCCCCGGAACTGCGGTAACCGGATTTCCACCCGGGACCGTTTCGGGCGGCACGATCCATGCGAACGATGCCACTGCTTCGGGGGCTCAGGCGGACATCACGACCGCATACAACAGCCTCGCCGGGCAAGCGTGCACGACTAACCTGACCGGCACCGACCTTGGAGGTATGACGCTTACGCCCGGCGTCTACTGCTTCTCGACATCGGCTCAGCTGACCGGAACCCTCACGCTCGATGCGCAAGCGAATGTGAATTCGATCTTCATATTCCAAATTGGCTCGACATTGAAGACGGCCAGCGGCGCCAATGTTGTCGTCATCAACGGCGGTACGGACTGCAACGTCTTCTGGCAGGTCGGCAGCTCGGCCACGCTCGGCACTGCGACTGCGTTCGTTGGTAATATCCTGGCACTGACGAGCATCACGCTGACCACGGGCGTCACGTCGCATGGGAGCCTTTGGGCGCGCAACGGCGCACTGACCGTGGATACAAATCAGGTTGCGCAGTGCAGCCCGACAACGCCGGTGAGCTTGCAGTCCTACAGCGTGGACTAGCTTGTCACGCCTTCGCATCCGGCCCTCTGTGCCGCCGATGACATGCAGGTGGGCGCTGCTGGTGGCTACTTTCGGTTCTTCTCGACGATCAGCTTGGCCCGGAATTGGGACTGAACGAATCTGTAGAGCTCGTCACCCGACATCGTGCATCCCTCCATCTCGGGGAACGATCGCAGGTGCTCATCACCTTCATGGTTGCCAGCCCGAGATCCAGTTCGGTTTCGAGTTCGGCGATCTGCTTAGCGAGACGGCGCCGGCCAGCATCGAGGAATGAGATGACGTTTGTTGCGGGCATCGTTGGATGCCAGTTCGCGCAGAGCCGTTGAAGCTGCGGCCGCACAAGTCGCGCCAGCTGCTCGCCGAGCTTGTTCGGGTCAGTGTCGATGATCGAGCCCTGCGCCCCGGTGCGCTAGGCATTCCACGCCTACTACTTCGAGTGGTCTCTGTACTACGTAGGTGGCGAATGGAAGCCAGTGGGATCAATGCCGGAGGGCGATGGCATGATCCTCGTTGCGCGAGACGCGAGTACTTTCAAGTTTGAAGTGAAAATTCCGCCCGCGAAGAAGCGCGCGAGAAGCAAGCCATCTGGCTTGAGCGACATGTTAGAGGGCGATGCTACGGGTCGAAGTCGCGGAGATCGAGACTCAGTTGGTTCTTTCTGACTTCGAGATACTGCGAAAGTCTTGCAGTATGCGGCTCACCTGCGCTCTAGCAGCTTCCGCAAGCTCGGATTGAGCCGCTACTGTGGCGCGCCTGTCCCATTCACTCATGTCCCGATCTATCGCGTCGAGAATCATGCTCCGACGTTCGCTGCAATCGATGACCGCGCATAAGATCAGATCGAACGCGAGTGCTTTCGCTTCAAGTGTTTGGAGCCGCTGCTGGTCAGGAGTCATTGGCGAGCGAGTCGCCGGCTCAGATCCATCAGCGCCGTTCATTCCTGTCGTCTTCATGGGGGCACTCCCTAGCTGCTAGCTAGCATCCGCCTCAGTAGCTAAATGGGAGGTGAGGACGCGTCAGCGACATCAGCAGGCACATCGTGCGGCAGATAGCGCCACGCCAGCACATCTTTGGGGTCGACGCGAGCCCGCGATTCACCAACGACAAACGCGCCGCCCGAAAATGCGCCGCGATGTGCTGCTTCCTCCTCTACGCGGATTTGAAATTCCAGCGGCCGATCTGGCAGCGGGCGCACGATTCCTACGGGAAACCAGTCGTGGGAGTGAATCAGCCGGCGTCTATCGCTCGGCGCGTGCGCGATCACTGCGAACCCGGGCTGGTCAGCCTGTTTGGCAGAAGGCCCAGCGGCGACGCGTAGGTGGGCTTTCCGGGAATTCTATGGAGCAAATCGGCGCCCTCAGCGACTTCGAAGTCACAGAGCATGCCCCGATCAGCGGCATCCATCAGCGAGCCGAGCAGTGATCGCACGGTGTCGATGGCGGCACCGATGTTCGCGGAATCTGCACGCAAATCGAAACGCCGATGGCCGGCTGACTGATCTTCAAGGGGAACGATTTCGAACGTCGTGCGCCTCTGTTCCACGCCTATAGCAGCCTGCAGGGCTTCGAGTCTGCTGCTCGTAGTGACTGTGGCGAACGACTGCAGCGTAAGCCTGCCCGAGCGAATCGCGGTGGTGGATTTCATAGCGGAACCTTTCGACAGCCCGGCGGGATCGCGCAGGGGAAAAGGTATGCTGCCGAAAACGAAGCGGCTGATCGGAAGAGATCAGTAGCGGGCTACTCGTGATCGAGAGTGCTCGTCGCGTCTGAGGGCAGGAGTGGAGCGCTTACACGTATACGCTCTCCCAGCCGAAGTAGATATAGGGCGCCAGGGTTCATGTGTGTGGTAAGGCGATGGAAGAAGTGTCGCCCCGTCAGCCGGCACAGGGGGGAACCGTCGCCAAACGGCTTGAGGCGGCGGGCCAACGAAGAAGGGTCGTCACAACGGAGCACGTTTGCTCGCGGCACTACACGCCGAACGCGTAATCCTTCGTGATACTTCCGTCTGGAAGTTCGATCTCGACGTAGCTCGAAGCGCCGTAAAGTATCCAGTGCGCCCTCGCCATCGATCGGGCTGCAGCTACTGCCGTCTGCTTCGCGACATAAGTCGAATCGATAGCGCCGCTTTCAAGCTGGACTATCCAATGGTCGCGAACGAACATGACTCGGTAGCAAGTGCGTCCTTCTAGAGACATACCGGTTCCGTTGCTGCAGCTGCGTGCGCCGAGACTCGCTACGTTGTGAACGTTAGGTCGTCAACGATCGTGCCGTCCGGATACTCGATGTGTACGCCGCTTTCGAGCCCATATACCGACCAGCGAGTTCGCGCCATCGACCTGGCTGCATCGATCGCAGCCTGGAGCGTGGGAAACCCCGCTTCGTCCCCGCTGCTATCGAAACGCACCGCCCAGTTTCCAAGCACTAACACCACTCGGTAACAATTTCGTCGATTGACGGACATCGCTGCTTCCTCTCCGAGAGTGGATGAAAAAGCTCCGTCGTTGCTCCAAGAGTTCTTACTCGCGCGAAAGCACTGCCGGCTGATCCAAGTCGGATATTCGCCCGCCAGACAGCTCCCGCCGTTCGTTGAAACGCCTCATCCAGTCTCTCAGAGCTTCTTCGGTGATATCGATCAATAGTCGCTTTTCTAAGGCTGCAGCTACCTTCAACTGGTCTCTCAAGGCCCTATCCACTTTCAGCAATGCGTCTCGCACCGGGCGAGCTTCCTGCCGCGTTACGTCTACTTCCTTCATCGCGCTCTCGGGTAATGATCATCATCCTCGCGCTTACGTCTATGAACGGGAGGCACTTATCGCCTTGTAGCCGAACGGTCACTAATAACCAAGTTGACGAGGTTACTCGTATACTTGTGATCTGGGTGCTCAACCTTCTATCGAAAAGCCGGCGTCGGGGCCGGTTCCATGTACGCAGTGACATGTGCCCTTTGTCACCTGCAGTTCGCGTACGCGTTCGGGCCAGCCGCTGCCTTCTGGCCGGCCCCCTGTCCCTCTTGTGGGCACTTAAACGAGTTCTCTCCAGAAGGGTGGGAAGACCGATCGGTTTCTTCTTTGGGCCAGCCAAACCCTATGCGAGATCAAAATGGATAAACGGCCGACGCGGGCTCGCTAAGCCGCCTTCGCCTCCGGCCCGTGCCGCATGGGTCAGCCCCGCACGACGATGCCGCGTCGCGCGAGCTGGTCGAGACAGGCTGCGAGCTGTTGGGCGAGCACGTCACCCGGGACGGTATTTGGTGGATTCGCAAGACGAGCGAGGCCGGCAGGAAGTACGGCCGGACCGTGGACGGTCGCGAACTGCTCTTGAGCTTCGGGAGGGGCTGACGTGTCGATGGCGATGGACGGCACACCCGCCGCGACTTGGACGCCGGCTGTTGATTTGCGCGCTCGATTGAGCCGTGTTTTCGCCGAGTGGTGAGCCACGCCAGCGCGACCTTTGCCGCGTGCCACACGCCTGGCGACCCAGAATCTGTGGCGTAGTGGTTTATGAAAATCTGGCTCAGTCAAACGCGCAAATCAACATCCAGTGCTTTCGCAGCCTCGCCACCGTGACTGCGGCGTTGCAGGAGCATGCTCACGCAATCGCGGCCACGCTTCGAGAGAAGGGCGCCAAGGTTGAATACGAAGCAATTACGGAGCGTTTCCTAGATTTTGTGCAAACGGACCTCGGGCAGGAGACTGCCGCGAAGTCCGGAGACGCCATGAGTCAACGCAAGCATAAAATACCCCGGGAACGCTCTTTAGTGCGATCCGCGGGCTAGGCTGGCGGAAATAGGCTTTACAGAATTCCCTGCCGTGCTGCTTGATACACGGTGGGTATCGTGGGCTGGAAGCCAAGACTGCGAAGCCGCGCTCCGTCCATGCGCCCCATCCACGGATCATTCAAAGGCTCCGCTGAGCCCTCGATCGAAGATCCCACCAGGCTCGCCATCTCATACAGGCTGGCCGGCGCGTCATCGCATATATTCACGACCAGCCCGTCCATCGCGCCCGTTAGCGCAAGCTCTACTGCGCCAGCAACATCGCGCTGATGCACCAGGCTGAACGTCTTCGCGGGGTGCCACTTGAATCTCTCGACGATCGGTGGCACCGAAGCCAAGTGCCCATCTCCATCGCCGTAGACAAAGGCAAGACGAAGGATGCTCCAGTTCAGTCCGCTACCACGAAGCTCGCTCTCCGCAGCCACCTTGCTTGCCGGATACGCAAGCGTAGGATGCGTCGCGTCGTCTTCGAGTCCGGGGTGAGTGGCGTCCGCATCGTAGACGAGCCCGGTGCTTGCCATCACGAAGCGCGCTTCCGGAGCGTATAACTTCGTCGCCGCAATCAAGTTCTTGGTGCCATCGAAATTTGCGCGCCAGATGTCATCGTCATTTTGCGTCCGGAAGACGGCGGCAAGATGGACGATCGCCGAAACGCCTTCCAACGCTCGCTGCAACGTGGCTGCATCCAGCAGGTCGCCTTCAACACGCGTCACTCCCACAGGAACTTCCTTTCCCGGACGAACCAGCGCACGGCAGTCCACTCCAGTATCGATGAACCGCTGCAAAAGCCTAGAGCCCACAAGCCCCGTTCCACCTGTCACTAAAATCGTCATTTATTGGCTTCCAGAACGTGTTCGTTGAGTCGCTGCGTTGCGGTCTGCAGTACACGACGAGCAATCGCCAGCTCGGCAGGGTCGGCGTCGCCGAAGGCCACGGTCAGTATCAAATCGATAGGGTCGGGGAGCTCCTTCCAAAGCTTCTGGCCCGCGCTCGTCAGCTGGAGCATCCGTTGACGCTGATCCTCAGTGTCGGATGTTTGATCGACGAGTCCCTTACGCACCAGCGTTGTCACGACGCCACTCAGCGTTGCCCGCTCGATCTGGAGCATGAGGACCAGGTCTCGCTGCATCGTCGGCCCCTCGTTCGCCAACTGGTGCAGTACATACCATTGCGTCGATCCAATATCGTAAGGACGCAAGAGGGAATCCATCATTGCGCGAGAAGCGAAGTACAACCGCTTTGCCCACGCACCTGTCGAATCATGTTTCAGTTTCTCTCGCCTGGTCGCCACCTATACCTCAATCGTAAGCTACCTTTCGATATATTGATAGCTACCGAACGAGTTGTCAATGCCCTCGAACTGGACCATGAATCGGTTGAGCGTTGCCTTCCAACAATGATCGGCAAGGTTCATCGCTTCGAGATATTCCAGAGCGCCAGATAAATCAACTTAATTAGGGCATCGTCGTGGGGAAGGCGCCTCGATGACGTGTCAGCTTGTGCAGACTCATAGGCCTGGAATGCCTAGTGCACCGGGGGAAGTCCATGTTCACCGACTCGATGTCCAACATTCGGGTCACTTCGTCCACCGCGACGGCTCGGTGTTTACGGCGACGTTCGCAAGGTTTGCCATACGCATCTCTCAGCGCTAATGAGTTTTCATTTGCCGGCTGACACCCAATGCGGCTAAGTCGAGCCTTGGTTTTCGCTACGAACCAAGAACCGTCGCGTCACGGCCGTGCACTTGCTGATTCGGCGGCCTCTTGCCGCCTATATGCATGAAATGCTCCCATCCGCGGTCGCACACGATAACGTTTGACCATCGCCCACCCGCGAGGCACTCTGACCGTTGGCTATTTTGAGCGACCGACAATGCGACTTCAGGGAGCTGCCGAGGAGTGCAACACGTTGCGAACGCGCCGGCGCGTGGGGACATCCCGGCCCTTAGTGACGAGTCGAGTGATTTGCTTCGTCATCCTCGTGCTGCTGCTACCTGTTGCAGTTGCATACGCTGACACGCCGGCGCCTGCACAGCCGAGCAGCGAGACAATTGTTCTGTACCGCGGAGCGACGCTGATCAACGGCGGCAAGCCGCAGGCAAACATGGATGTGCTGGTTTCTGGGGAACGCATTCAACAAGTCTCGCCAGCGGGGGGGGGCAGCGCAGACGACTCAACGAAGGCGCGAGTCGTCGATCTACATGGCCGCTACCTCATCCCAGGCCTCATCGATTCGCACGTGCACCTGGCGACGCCGCCCAACCGGCGCCAGGCCGAGGCCATGCTACGCCGTGACCTGTATGGCGGCGTCACTGCCGTCCGCGACATGGCAGATGATCTTCGCGCGCTGGGTGATATCGCGCGCGCCAGCCTCGTCGGTGAGATCCCAGGCGCCGACATCTACTACGCGGCCTTGATGGCAGGTCCGGCATTCTTCACAGACAAGCGGACGGCGCTGGTGTCGGCCGGAGGCACGGCCGGTCACGTGCCGTGGATGCAGGCGGTCACCGACCAGACCGATCTGCCGCTCGCCGTTGCGAACGCGCACGGAACCTATGCAACCGCGATCAAGCTTTACGCCGACCTCGACGCGGATCTCGTCCGGAAGATCACGGCAGAAGCGCACCGGCAAGGCATGTTGGTCTGGGCTCACGCCACCTTGTTTCCGGCGAAGCCGTCGGAGGTGGTGGCCGCCGGCATCGACGCGATCTCGCATGCGTGTTTGTTGGTTCGCGAGCCGGACGCTCACGTGGCGCGCTTCTCCGAGCCTCGCAGCAAGGTCGACCTCGATCAGTTTCGGACCGGCAAGAACCCCGCGCTGGAGCAACTGTTTGCAGAGATGGCGAGGCGAGGGACCATTCTCGATGCAACCATCTGGACGTACGGATCGCTGCCACCCGGTCCGAGCAGCGCCCCACCCCTGGCGCCAGGGTCGTGCGACGACGTCGTGGGTGGAGCGATCACTGGACAGGCCTATCGCGCTGGCGTGCAGATCGCGGCGGGCACCGACAATGTCGCGCCGTGGAATGACCCATGGCCGGATCTGTTCCATGAGCTGTCAGACTTGGTCGATCGCGCCGGTATGTCGCCAGCAGCGGCGCTGCGATCGGCGACGGAAGTGTCGGCTCGCGCCGCCGGTCAAGACCGTGAAATGGGAAGCATTGAGCCCGGCAAGCTTGCAAACATGGTCGTTCTCAAGGAAGACCCATTGGCTACGCTTGACCATCTGAAAAGCGTCGTGATGACGATCAAACGAGGGCGTGTGTTCGAGCGCAACGAATTCGTGCCACTCAAGGACGGAGACATCACGGACTTTTGACTGTCGTGAATTGGTGCCGTATTCCTTAATCTGCCACGTCGTCACACAACGCGTGGAACCCATCGGAATGCGCAAAAATCGAGCCCTGTGAGGAGTGTCGGGACTCCCCGGCGCCTGCCCTAAGGTAGCGCTCCGCGAACTTTCACACGCACGCTTGGCACACGCCGGCGATCATCCGTCCTCTGCCGGATGACGTGAGACGCGAACCACCCGGTCGAGTTCAGTTTAGGATTGGGTCGCCGCGCTCATGTCGTCTCGTACGGAGGCTATCAGTGGACTCTTTTCGTTGGATTGCCGTCGCCATATCAATGATCTTGGGCATCGGCGTGACGCGGCTGCTGAGCTCGGCGGTGATGATCGTTCGCAACCGTACGGAATTTGTGTTCGATGTCTTGCCCGCCGCGTGGGCGACGTTTATTTTCATCGCTCAGATCCAGTTTTGGTGGGCTATTATCGAGTTGGCGAAGTTGAAGAGCGTCTGGACGCTGACCAATTTTCTTGCGCTTCTGTCGATGCCGCTGTTGCTCTTCATCGCCGCTGCACTGGTGCTGCCCCACGAAGCACGCGAGCGAGACCTTAACCTCCGAAGCGCTTTCGCGCGTGATGGACGTTTGGCGCTGGTGGCACTCGCGCTCTTCAACGCGGTGGCGTGTGCCGTCGACGTGGCCTGGTGGTCCACGAACCTTCTTACCCCGACTGGCGTCATGACGTGCGCCTTAGCGGTGCTGCCTCTCGCGCCTTTATTCACGGAGCGGCGCGGTCTTCAGTTAATCGTGACCATGGGCTACGCTGCGCTGTTGATTGCTTCCGAAGTTGCCAACTCGCCTGCTGCTTATGGCTAACCATTCCTGACATTTAGATTCATGCGAAAAATCTGAACCTGCTATACGCTAGCCGTTCTTTTCTGAGGGGAATTCTTTTCATGGCAATCGATATCAAGGGTCTTAACCACGCTCAGCTGGCCGAATTGATCACGCGCGCACAGGCTCGTCAGCACGAGCTCAAGAGGGAAAGCTCGTCGAAGCTGAGGGATAAGCTCGCCGCGATGGCAAGAGCGGAAGGTTTCGAGCTGCACGAAGTCCTCGGCACCGGCAAGAAAGGACGTGGAGGTCCCCGCGGCAAGGTCGCGCCGAAGTACCGCAATCCTGCCGATCCGAAGCAAGTGTGGTCTGGCCGCGGTCGGCATCCGCTGTGGTTCGATGCGGCGATCAAAGCCGGTAAGACCGAGCGCAGCTTGCTCATCAAGTAATACCGCGCGCGATCGTCAGCGTGCCAACAAAGACCAAACCCAAGGCGTTCCAGATGACCGGCGCGACGCCGGTCACTCTGGATCGTTCGCTCCGCGCCCAACTCGCCGAATGCCTGCACTTCACTAAGGCGACGGACAAGCAGACTTCGCAGGCCGCATTCGCAGCTATCCGTCAGGCGCTGAAGTTTCACGCGACTCGCATACACAGGGTGGGGGACATACCCCAGCCAGCGCATATCCGGGTATCGATCGAGAGGATCGTCGCCGCAGCCACCGAGCTTTTAGACGCCATCGACCGAAGCAAATTGCCTCACGCGGTGGTTCGGTCCCTGGAGAGTGAGGTCGTCCGGGACGGCACGTTATTTCTGTCACTGACGGACATTCAGGTTCGAGGTGCCACCGCGATCGAACGATCGAAGCGCCAGCAGAGCTCAGGGATGCATATCAAAATGCATGCCGAGGCCCTCTCAAAGGCCAAAGAGCAGTTTGAAGGTATCTTTGATCAGTTCGGCCCCGCAGAGACCTCGGTCCCTGAGGATCGCGCGCGCTGGAAAGCTGACTTCGTGACGCTCTGTTGTGGACGGCTGCCGGCGGTCGGCACCTCTAAGGGGAAAACAGCTAAGAAGAGTGCAACGAAAGACGGGTAGCAACTACCCGCCTTGCCCTGCGCACCCCGAAGCCGGGTGCATTAAGTAAGCCTCCCTGCGGAAATCACTCCGCAGAGGAGAAGATCATGAAACAACGAAGCACCCCGGCCCGCCGCGTCCCGCGCCAACGGCCTCCTCTGTCCATTGTCTATCGCGCAATCGCGGAATTGACCGCCAATCCGGTCAATCCCCGCGCGCATTCCCCCGAGCAGATCGACCTGATCGGCAAGTCGATTCTCGAGTTCGGGTTCAACACGCCCTTACTGATCGATGCCCGCAACGAAGTGATCGCCGGCAACGGTCGCCTCGCTGCCGCCATCAAGCTGGGCCTGCGAGAGGTTCCGACAGTCTGTCTGGACCATCTGACGATGCAACAGAAGAAGGCGTACGCGATCGCCGACAACCGCATGAACGAGCTGTCGAGCTGGGACGGCGCGTTCCTGGCCGAAAGCTTCGCCGAGCTTTCAGCGGTCGATCTTGACTTTGACGTCACCTCGACGGGTTTCACGATGGGCGAGATCGACGTGATCTTGCAGCCCGCAGAGGAGGCGGGTGGGCCGGATCCTGACGATGCACTGGTCGAGCCGGAACCCACGGTCAGTCGTCTGGGTGACGTGTGGGAGCTCGGCCCCGATCACCGCATTGTCTGCGGCGACGCATTGCTCCCCGAGACTTACGAGCGACTGATGTCGGGCGAGCGGGCCGTGATGGCCTTTTTTGACCCGCCCTACAATGTGCGGATCGCTGGCAATGTGAGTGGCCTCGGCAAGAAGAAGCACGGCGAATTTGTTCAGGCGTCCGGCGAACTCAGCAGCGCCGCCTTCACCGACTTCCTCCGCAGCGCGTTTCGCCTCGCCGTGCGCTATAGCGACGATGGTTCGCTTCACTACGTATGTTCCGACTGGCGCCATGCGGGCGAATACCTCAATGCCGCCAGCGGCATCTACACCGAGGTGAAGAACTGCTGCGTCTGGGACAAAGAGATCGGCGGCATGGGCAGTCTCTACCGCTCTCAGCATGAGTGGGTGTGGGTGTTCAAGGCCGGGAAGGCGTCGCACACCAACAATGTCCAGCTCGGTCGGTACGGAAGGACGCGCACCAATATTTGGCGCTACCCAGGTCAAGTATCGTTCGCCCGCGCCACGGACGAAGGCAATCTGCTCGATCTGCATCCGACGGTGAAACCGGTAGCACTGATCGCCGACGCGATCATGGACGCCTCCGCCCGCCGCGATATCGTCCTCGACCCGTTCGCCGGCTCCGGCAGCACGATTATCGCCGCCGAGCGCGTAGGCCGACAGGCTCGGGTCATTGAGCTGGATCCGAAGTACGTCGATGTCGCCGTACGCCGCTACGAACGCCTAACAGGCCGTTCCGCGGTCCATGCGCGCCTGCAGCTGACGTTTGCCGAGGTGCGCGAGCTGCGCGAGGAGGGCGGTCGTGAGTTAGAAACAGCCAAGCAACGAGACCTATGAGGTCGGATATAAAAAACCGCCGAAGGCAACGCGGTTTCAGAAAGGACGGTCGGGCAACCCTAATGGCCGTCCCAAAGGCGGCCGCAACCTCGCCAGCCTCGCCAAGCGCGTCAGCGATCGCAAGATCACGATTCAAGAGAACGGGCGCACACGCCGGATTAGTGCCGGCGAAGCAGTGCTGATGAAGATCTTCAGCAAAGCGCTTGCCGGCGACGCGCCGTCCCAGCGCCTCGCGATCGGCCTACTGACGACCGCGCAGTCCGACGCGTCCACTGCACAGACCTTGTTCGAATCGGACGGTGATCGCGCACTGCTGCGCCAGGCACTTGAAGAATGGAGTGCTGAGCCGACCGCCGACGAAGAGGAGAGCGTCGATGAGAAGCTCTGACGAACAGATCTATGCGGCATTGCTGCGCGAGGATTTCTACACCTTCATGCTGAAGGTGTTCCAGACGCTGAAGCCTGGCACGACGTTCAAGGCCAACTGGCACCTGCGGGTGGTCGCGGCCGAGCTCGAGCGGGTCGCACGCGGCGAGCAGCGACGGCTGATCCTGAACCTGCCGCCCCGCTCTTTGAAATCGATCGCTGCGTCGGTCGCGCTGGTGGCTTGGTACCTCGGCCACCACCCCGAACGCGAAGTGATTTGCGCCAGCTACGGCCAAGACCTCGCCAGTAAATTTGCGCAGGACTGCCGAAAGATCATGCAGGCGCCTTGGTACCAGCTGATTTTTTCGACGCGGCTGTCGCGCTCGAAAAGTGCGGTCGATGACTTCCGCACGATCCAAGGTGGCGGTCGCTTCGCCACGTCGGTCGGTGGCCCGACGACCGGCCGCGGCGCCAGCCTGATCGTGATCGATGACCCGGCCAAACCTGAAGAGATGCTGTCGGAAACGCAACGCGAAGCGGTCACCCGGTGGTTCAACAGCACGGTCTATAGCCGCATGGACGACAAAGAGGCCGATAGCATCGTCGTCGCGATGCAGCGGCTGCATGTGCTCGACCTGACCGGATTTCTGGAGCAAGCCGGGGGCTGGAAGCTCCTCAAGCTGTCTGCGATCGCCGACAAGGACGAGACCTTCACGGTCACGCTGCCGACCGGCCGCGTAAGGACCTTTCATCGCAAGGAAGGCGAGGTGCTGCATCCGCTGCGCGAGTCCAAAGCAACGCTCGACGATATCCGGACGGCGCTCGGCAGCTACCTTTTCAGCGCGCAGTACCTGCAGACGCCGATGATGCCGGATGGCAACATCGTCAAGATCAGCTGGTTCGCTCGCTACGACGAAGCGCCTTCGGACGGAACGACACTGCAAAGTTGGGACACGGCGTCGAAGACCGGTGAACTCAACAGCTACTCGGTCTGCACGACCTGGCGGCTCAAGGGCAAGAAGGCGTACTTGATCGACGTCTATCGCAAGCGCCTCGAGTATCCGGACCTCAAGCGCGCGGTCATCGAGCAGGCGACCAAGCACCGCCCAAGCGTCATTTTGGTGGAAGAGAAGAGTTCGGGCGCTGCGTTGATCCAAGACCTGCGCCGAGAGAACATTCACACGCTGAAGGCAATCAAGCCCGAAGGCAGCAAAGAAATGCGCATGAGCGCGCAGACGGCATACATCGAGAACGGGTTCGTGCACTTACCGAACGCGGCGCCTTGGCTGCAGGCGTACGAACAGGAGTTGATGCTGTTCCCGATCGGCGCGCACAACGATCAGGTCGACTCGACATCGCAGGCGCTGGCGTATGTCCAAACGCGCCTGGCCGAGCCGGGGATGATTGCCTACTACCGCATGGACCTGGAGGAACGCGGCCTAATACCGAAGCGGGAGGATTGAGGCGGCGAAATGACTCGGTGTCGAGGTCACGGCGGCCACCTTCGTGTTTCGAGGATACGTTAAGGGGCTTGAAGCACCTAGGTGGATTGCTTGGCCTCGAGTTCAATGGGCGCTACGGGCCGTACAGGCGCTGCCTTGCTTGCAGTAAGATGAGCCTGCCCGCGATTAGAGGTCGGTTGCATCGCGTTCTACCGAATGGACAAAGAGCGGATGGGAGTCCACGCAACCGGATACAACCGCGGGGTCCCATCGCGGTTCGGAGCCCCGTTGATCCCATCCAGCATCGTGGTGTCTTAGAACTTTCTTTCGCTCTGCGTCTTTATTACGCATGTGCCCGCGCGACGTGTCGTTTTACCTACGACTGTTGTGTCTTCGATGAAGCTCAAATCCACGCGGTTGATCGTCCGAGTGATGGACAAGAACTGTGAATTGTTGGTCCAGGTGATGGTCTCCTGCCCAAACACGGCTTTTTCGACGTTCGTCGCATTCGCTTCCTTCACATAGAAGGTCACCGTGCCGTTGGATTCGTCGACGGTAAACGCAAAATCCCGGCGCTCCTCCCCATCCACACCCGGAAGGCTGCAGTCTAAGTAGACGGGGCTAGAAGCCAGCGCGGTGCCTGACATGAGAGTGAGGGTGATGGCGAGACGGACGGCATTGTTGATTTTCATGAGGTTCCTTTATACGTCCGCCTGAGCGGCCTGCTGAGATCGTCGGGTGGCCATGCTGGGTTTGGCCGCGATCGACTGGAGCCGCTCTAGCAGGGGCTGCATCCCCGCCCAGGCTTCGGCGATCGCCGAGGCCAAACTGGCGTCGCGTACGCGCGTACTCTTGGCATAGGGAAATGTGACGCCAACCGCGAGCTGCAGATTCGATTGCTTCGCCAGGAAGGCTTGGTATGCCGCACGTAGCCATTCCTCCTGCAGCTTGACCGCAGGATGTCCACCGACGGCGGTGCGTGGATCGAACTCCACCAACGCATCACGCTCGGGAACGCTGCGCTGGCTTGCGTAGCGCCGCTGCTGGACGATCACAATCGGGCAGATGCCCGAATCGCTCGCCATCAGCGGTGCCAGCGCCTTTACGCACTCCGTGAGCATGTGTTTGAACGCGACGAATCCACCGGCGAGAACCGCCTGCCGCAGCGGTCCGAGTAAATCATTAGGCAAGGTGATCTGCGCGATCAGACGGTCTCGCTGTAGCGAAACCGTGGCATGGGGAAACTTGGTGAAGGCTGCACCCGGCGCCGCCACCGAAAGCGGCAAAAAGTCCCAGACGCTGTCGGCGCCTTCGGTGATCGCCGGGCGCCCGATTCCCGACCGGTCGATGCCGACTGCATCGAGGGAACGATCGGAGCGCAGCGCTGCCATCATCAGGCGCAGCAGGCGCTTGCCTTCGAGGTAGGTATAGGGATGGTCCGGTCCAAATGGAATGCCGGTAAAGGTGGTCAAGGTACCCTCCAAGAGATAGCCGTCGTCGACCATGCGTTGCTCGGCGATCGGGAAGTAGGAAACGAGGTGGCGTGCCCAGGCGCTGCCGCGTTCGGCAGCAGCCCACTGATAGAGATCGGACCAGCGCCGATGCAGGCAGCGGTCGGGCAGGGCGCGCGAGGGTGAGAGCGGCGACAGCACCAGCAGCTGCGTCGACGAGAACCCGCGCCGCTCGGCGATGGCAAGGTGGCCGCGCAGCTGGGCCGCGTCGATCGGCGAGGCGATCTTCGATTCGATCAGAAGGGCCCAGCCGGACTCGGAGTAGATCCAGGCATCGGGCAGACGCCGCTTGACCAGTTCTGATGTCTCACGCCGTTCCTCGGCATCGCCCGGCAGCCGCTGCTCGACCACCTGCAGGCGCTCGCCCCGCGGTGGCGAGACACCCAGCCAGCGGAGGAAGGTAGCGAGAAGAGCGGGGTCTTCGGCCAGACAGCACACCAAGGCGTGCGTCAGGCGGTTTTCCGGGTGGACGTATTGATCGAACAGCGCGCGCATGGCATCAAGCTATGTGACCTATAGGCAACATAGCTCGGTCGGAGGTAAGAAGTCGAGTCGTTCGATTTGTCCTAACGTGACTTATAATCCGTGGTTCGATGGTCCACAGCCGCCTAGAACAGCGGCGTGGATCTCACACGCTACGTCGGCCCCGCCATCCGGTCCTTCCGTCTTGCCGCGGAGCTCAGTCAAGAAGAGCTCGCTGAGCGAGCGGAACTTGATCGGACATATATTTCTGGCGTCGAACGAGGCCGCAGAAATCCAACCGTACAGTCTTTGCAAGCCATAGTTGCTGCGATGGGGACAAGTCTCGATGCCCTCTTTGCGCGCGCGCGCGAGCTTGCAGAAACTTCCGCGCATCACCTCAAGGCGCGGCGGAAAGATCGCGTGCTGCGAAAGCGCTAGCGAAGCTAGCCTTATGGCTTGTAGTAAACCTTCCACTCGGAAAAGTTCAGGGGGAATGGCGGCGCGTTTATCCCCAGAGGCTGGCCCAAGGCCGTAGGTGCGTCCACTACTCCGCAGGCGTCAATATACGAAGAGGACCGATTCGTGCTCTGTCACGACGCGAGACGATTGTCCGTTTGTAGCATGTGCAGAACGCATCGCATCCAAGAGCATAGCGTTGCCATCAACTCACGATCGTCAATGTCTGGAAGTCCCGCATCAGCTACGATCGCGTTGGTCCTCCGATGGGTTGCGGTCCTGGCTGGACAGAATCCTATCGCAAGAAATGGGACCAGCTCGCACTGAGCGATGTTGGTCGAGAGTCTTAAGGAGCGGCGTGAGCACGACGCCAAACATCAACATCGCCAACTACAGCGTCTGCTTCATCGATCTGCTTGGGCAGAAGAAGGCGATGGAAGGTCAGTCATTACTGCCCGAGCATGGAACGAAAGAGCAGTACGACGCACTCATCAAGCTTATCAAGTCCTCGGTGGGCAAGATTAGCGTCATCCACAAGCACGCGGCAACGATGCTGGATGCGATTCGCGAACCACGAGATCCGCCCGGACCGCTTGACGAAGAGCAACTGAGAACCTGGCGCGAACTGCACACTGAAAACACCGTTACGCAGCGCTGGTCGGATGGATTGATGGTCTTCGCGTGTTTTGGTGGCGTTCCGACTACGACGCAAGTGCGAAGCCTCTATATGCAGTTCTGCTTGGCAGGGGCAATGTGCTTGGTAGGCCTCGCTGGAAAGGCCCCAATGCGGGGCGGCATCGATATTGCGTGGGGCGTCGAATTAAATCCTGGTGAGCTCTACGGACCTGCAGTTGCAAACGCCTACGTACTCGAAAGTGATTGCGCGCGTTTTCCTCGCATCGTCGTAGGAGAGCATGTTGGAGCTTACCTTCGGGCGGCGGTCGCAGATCCTGCCCAAGACATCAACACGGCGACGAGTCGCATATATGCGTCGATTTGTCTTAGTACGCTTTCGCGCGACAGTCAGGGGCAACTCTTCCTTGACTACTTGTCCGAGGGATTTGAGCAGGCGGTGACATCGAGTCGGATCGATCAACTTTGGTCGAGCGCGCGCAATTTCATCGATGAAGAGCTGGCTGTGCACAAGTCGAGCGGTGACGGCAAGCTTCTTGGTCGGTATGAAGCGCTGGCGCAATATTTCGACTCTAGGCCCCCGCCATCGAAGCGTAGTTGACATTGCCATTAGTAGCGCCACGGGGGCTAGTAGGATCGATGTTGCGCGAGGGGTTGGTATGCCCGCGAATCTACGGATCGAGTTCGAGGGCGCCGACGATGTGGAAGTACTCGGGGAAATCCAGCCGGCGCTCGCCGCGCTTACTTGGAGACGAGGGACTCCAGCTTCTTCAGCCGGCGAGCCAGCTCGTGCTGGGTGACGTTCGCTTCTTCCGCGCAAGCACCATCTAGGCAATGAACGCCTGATAGGACTTGGAGCGGAGGGATCGCACCGTGGCCGAGCTCGCAGAGAACATCGCGGCGCATCATTGAAGCCAAGGTGGGTCAATCCCCGTTGGGTTTGAACAAGAAAGGCGTAGACAAAACTTTCATGTTGGTAAGGACAGCATCAAAAAGGACATCGTCGGCACGATAGATGCTTCGACCGAGCAGCCGCTCGAAGACGGCGTCAGGGGATGGGGACATGAGAATCGCGGGATACGCGGCCTTGCTGGCCGCGCTGCTGTGCGCAGGCTGTGCGACGACCCAGTATCGGCCCGTGGTCGACTCGGGCGTCAGCAAAGGCAATTACGAAGACGATGTCGCTGATTGTCAGAACTTGGCCAATCAACGTCCGGCGGCAGCGCCCGCTGCGGGCGGCGCAGCCGTTGGTGCAATCTTTGGTGCGCTCCTCGGCGCAGCGGTCGGACTTCGAGGCGACGACGTCGCGAAGGTAGCCGCCTGGGGCGCCGCCAGCGGCGGATTGAACGGAGCGGCTTACGGCGCTGCCGAGCAGCAGGCGATCGTTTCTCGATGCATGGTAGGTCGAGGATATAACGTGGTCGCAAACTGAGAATTGGTTTGACTGCGCGCTTTCGACCCAAAGCAGACTATTGCGCTAAATTGAGTGGGTTCCAAAAAGCGCGGCGTCGCAAATGATGAATGGTAGCCCGTATAGTTTTTTTTGAGCGGCGATACTAGATGGGTCTCCGTTGAAGAATGAACACAACAACAGCCTCACGGATCAGCTGAAGGTAGCTGTCTGTAAGTAACCAAGGAAACATGGGACAATTGAATGGCTGTCTACATATCAGAGCTGGATGTACTAAATTTTCGGTCGTGTGTGTCTACTAGCCTACAGTTGACCAATTTCACTCCGCTGGTTGGGTTGAACAACTGCGGAAAGAGCAATTGCCTCACGGCATTGCAATGGTTAATCCGGAAAGCGAAGTTGGGCGTCGAGGACTTCCATGACCCAAATCGGCTTGTTCAGGTGACGGGAACACTGGTTGGCATCTCCAACGCAGATTTGGGTGTCTTAGAGCCCAAACATCGGAGAAAGATTGAGCCGCACGTGCGGGATGGCATTCTCCGTGTTAGGCGTGTGCAAGAGGTACCAGGTGGTGAGGTGACGTTGACTGTCTGGGATCCGAACACCCGTGAATGGAATCCCAACCCTACTGGGATCGACAACGCCATTGCGGCACTGTTCCCCGACCCCATTCGCATCGGGGCAATGGAGAACGCTGAAGAGGACGCCAGTAAAGCTAAGACGACCACCACAATCGGCAAACTGTTGGCTTCAATGCTGACGGCAATCCAGGAGCAACACGAGCAGGCCTTGACCCCGCACCTGACCGCCATCTTGGGGATGGTTTCGGCCGAAGGTGGGGAGCGCTTCGAAGAGCTGGATCGCATCGACGACTCGATTAACCGCAAAATCTCCGATCTGTTCCCTGGCATTCGCATCAAGCTCGATTTCCCTGTTCCCATTTTCAACGATCTGATCAAGGCGGGGACGGTCAAGGTTTACGAGGGCGACGGGCAAGGGCGTTCCTTCGGCTCCTACGGCCACGGGGCGCAACGCGCGATCCAGATGGCCATGGTGAGGCACTTGGCGGACTTGAAGCGGGGGGAGGCAGCGGCGGGTGGGGTCACCTTGCTATTGGTCGATGAGCCTGAGCTGTTCATGCATCCTTTCGCAGTGGAGCAGGTGCGCGAAGCGCTACGTGCCTTGTCCGCGGCTGGGTATCAGGTTGTGTTTTCGACCCATTCTGCTCAGATGATTCTCGCTAAGGACGCCAAGAACGCTCTGCTGATCGCGAAGAAACATCCTGAAGGGACCAAAGCACGGCCACACTTGCTGTCGATCGTTGAGCAGTTGGTCAAAAACCCCACCCATCAACTCCATCAGCTCTTCAGCCTGACGAATTCCTCCCAAATTTTGTTTGCCGACAAGGTCGTTCTCACCGAGGGGAAAACGGAACTACGTCTATTGCCGTCCATATTCCAGGTAGTTACTGGCAAGACCTTGGGGCAGGCATCGCTGGCGATCGTTGCAATGAGCGGGGTGTCTGACACTCGGAAGTCAATGGAAGTGCTGTCTGCTCTCGGTCTGCCAGCGTGCGCCATTGTGGATCTCGATTTTGCATTCCGCCAAGCCACTAAGCACGGCTTCTTGCGGGCGGATGATCCGGACATCGCTGCGTGCAAGGCTGTCTTCGCTAGGTTGGCCAACGATGGTCTTGTTTCTCTCGATGGGGGGTGGCCTCGTAAAGGTGTCCAGGGGTCGGCGGCCAACGCCTTCGAGTTGCTCGCGGCCGAGAACGAGGCAAAGCCGCATATCGCTGCATTAGTTCAGAAGTTGCGCGACCAGAACGTTTGGCTTTGGGGCGCCGGTGCCATCGAATCTCACCTCGGTCTTTCCGAAAAAACGGAGCATGCTTGGCTGTCCTTCCAAGTTCGATTGGAGAGCGAACCGCTGGATGACTTCTGCACGGATGCCGTAGGCATCCGCTCGTTGGTGGAATGGTTGGACGCTGCACCTCTGGCGACCGAGTAAGCGTGAGCAGCCGCATGCATAACTGTTCATTAAATCGACCGCGCTTCTGGCGCAGTTTAATTTATGGGCGGTCGATGTCCGTTCCTGGCTGGTGGGCACCCTGTGACCCATAGCGGACATTACTTCGATTCAAGCCGGCCTGGCTTTACTCGGTGCAACACCGGTCCATTTCCTGTACGCCTGCGAGAAAGTGGTCGGCTCGCTGAACCCCAAGTCGGCAGCGATCTGCGCCAGCGACATGCGACCTTCCAGGATCAGCGCCTTGGCCCGATCCAGGCGCGCCAAGTTCGACAGCGTGCGGAAACTCGTCCTTTCGTTCGTCAGCCTGCGCTTGAGCGTTCGCTCGTGTTGAGCGTGCACGCAAATTCGCCGACTAGAGGCGGGTGTGTCAGGGAGTGGTTCGCAAGGTGTTCGCGGATGAAGGCGGAGATATCGAAGCGGGGGCTGCGCTTCCTGAGCAACTCTCGGCACAAGCGCTCGTGACCTGCCCCCGTTCTTCAGTGCCACGGTAATCTAAGTATGGTCCGTCAGACGAAGAGGACGGACATGAAGAAGCGATACACCGACGGGCAGATCATCGGCTTTCTGAAGCAGGCGGCCGAGGGAGTGCCGATCAAAGAGCTATGCCGCCAGCACGGTTTCAGCGATGCCTCGTTCTAACTATGGCGCCGTCGGTTCGGCGGCATGGATGTGCCCGATGCGAAGTAGCTGTGCGAGCTGGGAGCGGAGAACGCCAAGCCGAAGAAGCTGCTGGCCGAAGCGATGCTGGACGCGGCCGCGTTGGGGTGGTGGCGCGGGGAAATTCTGAGCCCGCAGGCGGGCCGCGACGCGGTTGCTGCCATGCGGGCGAAGACGAATCTCTCCGAACGCCGTGCGTGTGCTTTGATCTGCCTGTCGCGCACGGCGCTGCATTACCGGGTGCAGCCAACGGACGACACGCTGCACGCCGTTTGATCGAGTTGGCGAGTGAGCGTCGTCGCTTCGGCTATCGGCACCTGCATACGTCGCTCGAGCGCGAGGGATTCGAGGCCAACCACAAGCGCGTGCATCGGCTGTATCGGTTGGCGGGTTTGGCGGTTCGCCGTCGGCGCAAGCGCGATCGCGTCGCTATGGAGCGCCGACCGCTGCAGGTGCCGCCCGGCCCAACCATACCTGGTCGATGGACTTCGTCTTCGATGCACTTGCGAATCGCCGACCGATCAAGTGCCTGACGGTGATCGATGACTATATGAAGAAGGAGGTCGAAATCCTCGTGATGCCGGCATGAGCCGACCGTCCGTCCAAAGTTGCCCGATGTGGGCGCGAGTTCGGCAACGCGCGAACCACGCGGCTCACCGGTTTTAGGAGCCGCCGCACCATTGCCGGGAACGCCAAAGTAGGGTGTTTCGAAGTGCCTTCAAGGGAGGGGTGAACGAGCCGTCGAAAGATATAGAACATTTGTTCTCTATTCATGGTACATTAGTCCTCCATGAACATTCCGCGCGACCGTAGCCAGAAAATTCTCGCGTTCATCCAGCTCCGAATCGAGGCCGATGGGCGTCCTCCTACTCTTGAAGAGATCGCCAATGCCTGCGGGTTCAAGTCCCGGAGCGCGGTGCAGAAACACGTGCGGGCATTGGGAGCCAGCGGTGAGCTGCGGGTAACCCCGGGGCGTGCCCGTAGCGCCAGGCCCAAGCGCGCAAAGGAACAGGCGGCCGGCGCGACGACCTTCTTCGAGGTCGCCTCCAGCGACATCCAAGACCTGACTGACGCCGATCTGCGCGCCCTCGTAGCCCGTCTGTGCGCCGCAGGCCTAGCGGACGCGGGACTTCCTTCGACCTGTGTGATCTGGGGCGGCGACCAGCGAGCTCCTGATGGCGGGATCGACGTACGGGTCAAGACCGAGCCGAATGCCGGGTTGCCGTCTCCGTTGAATCGCGGAGCTGTCGGGATTCAGGTGAAAGCGACGCGGATGCCCGCCAACGAGATCCAGCGCGAGATGTGCCCCGGCGGGGTCCTGCGACCCTCGATTCACGATCTGATCCGCGCGCGGGGTGCCTACCTCATCGCCGCTTCTGACCTTGTGGCCGACGAGGAGTACCGCCGTCGCGTCGAGGCCATGAAGGTCGCCGCATCCGTTCCCGAGTCGTCCGCGGCGATCTTCGATTACTACGACGCCCGCCGCCTGGCCGACTGGACCAATCAGCACCCCGGCGTCGTAGCTTGGGTCCGTAGCCGGCTGGGTCGCCCGCTCCAGGGCTGGCAGCCCTACGCTGCATGGGCGAATCCGGCAGGGGGCCATGCGGCGTTCTTTGCCGATGAAAAGCTACGGGTAGCCGACCCGCTGGATCCCGAGAACAAGATTTCGCTCGTCGACGGCTTGGGGCAGGTCCGTCGCACGCTGCGCAGCGCAGGGCATTCCGTGCGGCTGACGGGCCTGTCGGGCGTTGGCAAGACGCGTTTTGCACAGGCGCTGTTCGAGGAGTCCGCCGCCCCGGATGCACTGCCGGCGGAGCTCGCGGTCTATACCGACACCGCCCATAGCCCCACACCGTCGCCCACTGCGGTGCTCGACGAGCTGCTGGCTGCACGCCGACGGGCCATTCTCATCGTCGACAACTGCGGCACTCAGCTGCACAACCAGCTCAGTGCGCGCTGCAAGACCTCCGACCGTGTGAGCCTGCTCACGATCGAATATGACATTCGCGAGGAGCTCGCTAACGAGACCAACGTGTTCCGCTTGGAAGCCGGATCGGACGAGCTGATCGAGAGCCTCCTCGAGCAGCGGTTTCCGCACATCTCCCAGGTTAACCAGCGCACCATTGCGCGTTTTGCCGACGGCAACTCGCGCGTGGCTATCGCCTTGGCCCACACGATGGAGCGACACGACTCATTGGCCGGGCTTAAGGACGACGATCTGTTCGACCGTCTGTTCTGGCTCGGCAAGGAAGTCAACCCGGAGCTCAAGGTCGCTGCCGAGGTCTGTTCGCTTGTTTACTCCTTTGATGTCGAGGAGATGGAGGGCGATCTCGTTCAGCTCGGCGCTCTAGCCGACCTCAAGGCGCTCCCCTTGTATCGGCATGTCGCAGATCTCGAGGAGCGTGGGCTCGCACAGCGCCGCGGTCCATGGCGCGCCATCCTGCCCCATGCCGTCGCTAATCGACTCGCGGCCCGCGCGCTGGCTTCGATCCCGGCGGGGCGAGTCAAAAAGCATCTGATCGAGGGCTCCGAACGCCTCTGGAAATCTTTTTCTCGGCGTTTGGGCTATCTGCACAAGTCGCCAGGGGCGGTTGCGATCGCGCGCAGCTGGTTGGCTCCCGGCGGGCTGCTCGGCGATTTGAGCGAACTCACGGCGCCGCAGCAGGAGGTGTTGGCTAACATTGCGCCGATTGATCCGGCATCCACACTCGAGGCGATCCAGCGCACCGCCGACGGGCCGCAGGGTGAGCAGGTATTCACCTTAAGCTCGTTCACTCGCTCGCGTCTGGTCGAGATCCTCCGTCTCATCGCATTCGATCCGGCACTATTTGATGCTTGTATCCGACTGTTGGTCCGATTCGCCGTGGCCGAACCTTCGGACAATCGGAGCAACCCGACGCGTAGCGTCATCAACTCGCTCTTCCAGATCCACCTATCCGGAACCCATGCGTCCACCGACCAACGTGCGGGGAGTGTTAAGGCACTTCTTGGGTCGAGCAATGCGGACATCTGCGCCATCGGCCTGGATGCGCTGTCCGCGGCGCTGGAATGCCACCACCTTACCTCGCACTACGGGTTCGAATTCGGTGCACGCGTCCGCGATTACGGCGCATACCCTCGGGGAGCCGACGCGCGGAAGTGGTTCGCCACATTCATTGATGTCGCGGTCGATACGGCCATCAGCAGCGGGCCGATGGCCCAAGGGGCGCGCAACGTGCTCGGACGGCACTTTCGATCGCTATGGGCGGTAGCGGGCGTGCTAGACCCGCTGGAGGCGGCAACGGCTGCACTGCTTCCGGGCGGCTGGGAGCGCGGATGGCTCGCAATCCGCCAGACGCTGGGCTTCGATGGAAAGAAGGGGCTGTCTGCAGAATCGCACACGCGCCTCATGCGCCTCGAGATTCTCGCGCGTCCGCGTACGCTGGCGTCTCAGGTGAAGGCAGTTGTGTTGAATAACCACTTCGCAGGTGTGGACTACGCGGATGGTGAATCGCCGAGCCATAGTTATGAGCGTGCCGATCGTCGCGCGCGCCAGCTTGGCGAGCTCGTCGCAGTCGATGAGGCGGTATTCACACAGATCATCCCCCTCGTGGTAGCCAACGTGCAGGGCCGCCAATGGCACTTCGGCGAAGGTTTGGCTGCCACCACGCCATCGCTCGAAGCCTGCTGGTCCGCGCTGGTTGCCGCCTTGGAAGCGTTGCCTTCGAAAGACCGCAACGTGCAGGTGCTTCGTGGGTTCCTGCGCGCGACCTCCGAGCGCGATCGGGACCTGTTCAACCGGTTTCTCGACGAGAGCATGGTTCGCCCGACGCTTGTGGAATGGGCACCCGTCCTCCAACTCAGCGCTACGCTGGACGATCGG